>Ga0315312_1001419_pt1 | contig 18834 bp, 19 predicted proteins | sample TDP7_MG_FD_203629 | JGI IMG/M metagenome (GOLD analysis project Ga0315312, IMG submission 203629) | Freshwater sediment microbial communities from Lake Towuti, South Sulawesi, Indonesia - TDP7 | ecosystem: Environmental > Aquatic > Freshwater > Lake > Sediment | place: Indonesia: South Sulawesi... | reverse complement strand
GCAAGATAGACAATGTGGCATCCAATATGGGGGAGATCATCGGCGTAGTCGATGGCGTGATAATAGCGGATGATACGACCATGAAGCACCAGAAGAGGGCCAGTCAATTCCTGAGAGCGGGGATCCCTACTATGATAGACAAGCCCCTTTCTCCAGATCTGGACGAAGCGGCTGGGCTTGTGGCACTGGCCAGAGAGCACAAGGCCCCGCTGATGTCCTGCTCAGCCCTCAGGTATGCAAGGGAGGTGGTGGAATTCAAGAAGGCGATGGGAGGGCTTGGGGAGATAATGACTGGGAACAGCATCTGCAGCGGGGATTTGATCTACTACGGGATACATGCCTTGGAGCAACTCTATGTTGTTGTCGGCCCAGGTATCAGGAGCGTACAGAACGTCGGGGAAAGCGACAAAGACATCGTCTTGATAACTATGGCAGATGGGCGTAGATTCGTGTTGAGCGTTTACAAGGAGATTTCCTATCTGTTCCAGATGAACCTATATGGTACAAAGGGCTGGCGTGAGGTCAAGGTTGAGGACAGTGACTATTTCTATTCCAAGATGCTCGAAGCATTCGTAGGAATGGTCAGGACGAAGCAGATGCCTTTTCCACCTGAGGAGACGCTTGAGATAACGAAGGCCTTAATCCTGGCAAGGCGATCTGCCGCTGAGAGAGGAAAGGTCATGTTCCTCTGATAATCGGATAAGCTTCCATGCAGCTGTTGCTTCTTAATCGCCTAGAAAAATAATCAGTCGAGAAGCCTTAAGTAGTCTACAATTAAAGGGAGATCGTAACATGATAATAGATGCCCACGCTCACCTCGGCTACGATTATGCATATGATGAAGATTTTAGGTTAGAGTATCTCCTCTCAACTATGGACGATAATAAGGTTGACGCAAGCATAGTTCAACCTGGTACGGCGTTCGACCTGAAGACGGTCGTTGCACAGCATAACGCCATCGCCGCGGTCTCGAAGGATATGCCTCATAGGATATTCGGGATGGCGAACCCCAACCCCCATCTGAAGGAGAATGAGTATAGGAAGGAGCTCGAGCGATGTGTGAACGATTTGGGTTTCGTCGGCGTCAAGTTGAATCCACCAGCCCATGGGGTCAGCCCCAATCTATCTGCAGGAAAGGCGGCATTCAGGGCCGCCTCAGACATAGGCATCCCCATCATGGTCCACACAGGGATCGGCATACCTTGGAGTTTACCCTCTGCATTGATCCAAATGGCCATGGATTTCAAGGATCTCAAGATCGTCCTAGCGCATTCAGGCAGTAGCATGTTCGCGAGCGAGGCTTCGCTAGCCGCCAAGATGTGCCCAAACATATACTTGGAGATGAGTTGGATGCCTGGCTTCATGATCCGCAATTTCTGCAGGACACTTGGCCCATATCGGATCATGTTCGGATCCGATCACGGGGATAATGTGGCGACCGAGCTCACGAAGTTCAGGACAATAGGCCTCACCGATGAGGAGCTGGAGTGGTGCCTGGGGAAGACGGCCGTGAAGGTCTTCAAGATCCCAATGGATTGAGCAATTCCGATTAATGGGGCTCTCATTTTTCACCAGTCGGTTCAAAGGCTACAGCCCTGATGACGAACGATTCCAATCCCCTCATGCGTGCTGGCCACGCGAAGAGGTAGAACCTCTTCTTAGTCAATTGTTCGAGGTTACAGATGCACTCGATTATGGGTATGTCTCTGGTGCAGAAGGTATTGTGCATCGTCATGCCGAGGAATCTCTTATGCACGTCCTCCTCCCCCAGATACTTTGGCATGTCCTCGACGCCAACGGTCCGATCGAATGCGACCATCTTAATCGGGAGTTCGGCCATGTAGAATATGGCGTCGTCCGATATGTATGGTGCTTTGCCGCCGAACATGTCGCGGCCGCTGAGACCAAAGATCACGATATCCCCCTCCCCAACACCCTCGTCCATCAAATCTCGGGGCTTAATCGCATAGCCATCTGGAAACCTATCGCACCTTATCAAGATCGCCTCCCCATAATAGCTTGCCAATGGGACTTCACTGACGTCCTTTCCAGCCCCCTCACGGTTCTCAGCGGAATCTATCCAATGAGCGGGGGCCTCCACGTGTGTGCCGATGTGACTCTCCATGATTATCACGTGCATCCACTCTCCCCCGACCCTGCCTGGTGGGAAGGGAAACATGCGTATGAAGTACCATCTTTGCTCTCCCGTCGTTCCCGAACTCGCTCCCTGAACGACCTTCTCCGAGAGGTCGACCATTCGATAGCCTTTGAGCGTCTCGGTCAACTTCAGCGGCAATTCTCATCCCTCCCATGGCGTGAAAATGACCTTCATAGAATTATCTGACTTTTTGTCTGCTATCTCATATGCCCTTAGCACCCCATCCAGCCCAAATCTGTGGGTAACCAAGGCCCTACAATTGATATCTCCCCTTGAAGCCAGCTTTATCGCGACATCCCAATCATTGGCTGCGTAGGACCTTGAAGTCTCGATTGTGACCTCCTTCAGGAGCTGCCTCATCCAGAATGTTGGCGGCTCCGTGACGAAACTCTCCACAGAGAGCCCAGCCACGAGTATCCTACCCCCCGGCCTTACTAGATCGATGGTCTCGAGGATCGTCGAGGAAGATCCGACGACCTCGATCACTACGTCGGCTCCCTCTCCATCCGTCACCTGCTTCACACGTTGTAGTGGGTCCTCCCTCTTCGGGTTAATGGCAAGATCGGCGACGAGGCTCTTCGCCAGCTCAAGCCTATGGTCGATGACATCTGTCATCATTACGAAGCCAGCCCCGACGGCCTTTGCCACCTGCGCGATCTGTAACGCTATGGGGCCAGCCCCGAGGATGACAACGCAATCGCCTGGGGACACCTTAGCCCTTCCTACAACATGAACGCCCACTGCCGTCGGTTCCAAGATCGCAGCCTCTTCATACGTGAATGCCCCAGGGATCCTGTAAATTCGCCATTCGGGCATGACCAGATATTGCGCGAAGGCGCCGTCTATGTGTACGCCCACGAACTTCAGATCCCTACAGACATTGTATCTGCCGGCCCTGCAATTCCGGCACTCACCGCACGATAGGATCGGCTCGGCGACGACCCTGTCACCAACCTGGAACTTGGTGACGTTGACACCCACCTCTTCTATATCGCCGGAGGCCTCGTGGCCCGGTATTCTCGGCGGCATCACGTCCGGGCGGTTCCCACGCGCCATCTCAAGATCGCTTCCGCAGATGCCCGCTGCCCTTATCCTGATGAGGACGTCCCTTGGACCCACGTTCGGCTTGGCGACGTCCTTAACCCCTAACCTCCCAGGCCCTTCATATACGATTGCCCTCACGGACATCACCTCGCCAATTCTAGTGCTTCACCATCTTGGCTAACGCAGCTATTCCGGGATGGGCTTCGTCGCGATCCACCACTATTTCGATTACGGCTGGCTCCCGGGATTCGATGGCCCTCTTAAGGGCGGGCCCGATCTCATCGGGTTTCACACACCTCTCGCTTAGAACTCCGCATGAATCGGCGAATTTTTGGAAGTCCATGTTGTCGAGATCTAAACGGATATACTTCTCGGCTTGGCGCTCAGGCATTGCGAACTGCCTGTGCCTTATGGCACCCAATGCGCGATCATTCAATATGCACCAGATAACAGGCACGTCATACGTATCTGCTGTCTTCACGTCCTGGCAATTCATGGAAAAGGAACCGTCGCCAAGTATCGTGGCCACGACCTTGTCTGGAGCCGCGATCTTTGCCCCGATGACGCCAGCCGTCGACCACCCCATGTGCGTAATCCCGTCGAAGATGATGGTGCCGGGCCTAAACGCCTGGAAGTACCTCTCAGTCCACATGCAGTTGTTGCCGCAGTCGGTGAGGACTATCGCGTCCTTTGGCAGTGCCTCCCTGATCTCCCTTAAAGCGCGCTGTGGCTTTATGGGGAGATGGTCCGAGAACATCGCCGGCTCTGAGAAATGTCGCGTTTCACGCCTAGATGACGAGAGCCTATCGAGCCTGTCAGCGTCTGCCCTCGCCTTGCCCTTCAGTGAGGCCTTGACCTCGCGCACTATATCCCTCAGGACGACCTTCGCGTCTCCCGTGACTCCGATGTGAACCGGGTATATCTTGCCTATCTCCTGAGGATCGATATCGACTTGGATGATCTTCCTACCGCCGTAATTCCGTTTCCAGCCGATGGTCGTCATCTGACTGAAGATGGTGCCCACTGCCAAAAGGACATCGACGTTCTCCGAGGTCAGATACCTTTCAGCCATCTCGTGACCCATGGATCCCGATACGCCTAAAGAGAGCCCGTGGTCCTCGGGGAAAGACCCTTTCCCACGGAAGGTCGTTGCAACGGGTGCTGTGAGAAGCTCGGCCAACTCAATGAGCTCGTCGGATGCCCCCGATTGGATGACGCCCCATCCCGCGAGTATCGCTGGGCTCTCAGCGGAAACAAGCAGCTGAGATGCCTTTCTGATCAGATCTGGATCGCCACCCGACCTGCTGCTCATCCCGCATTCAATGGTTTGTGGAAGCTCCCCATCTATTATCTCACGTTGGACGTCCACGGGGATATGGATCTGGACAGGCCCCCTCCTGCCCGTCAACATGGAATTGAAGGCATCCCTCATCGCGAGACTCAACTTACTGGCCCGATCCACTGTCGCCCTCCATTTGACACATCCTTCGAATGCCTTGGGCTGGGATATCGTCCTTGGTCCCCAGCCAGAGGAGTCCTGCCATCCGCCCCTTCCCCAGCCATCGGTCGGTGTCTCTCCGCAGAGAGCGATGATGGGCACCGAGTTCATGTAGGCAACATCAAGCCCTGCCAGAGCGTTCCAGGCTCCCGGTCCACTCGTGACGGTGATCGCGCACGGCTTTCCACTTGCGAGCGCGTATCCAGTCGCCATGAAGACGCCGTTCTGCTCGTGCTTGACGAGCACGAAATTGAGCCCGGGAACCTCGTGGACAGCATAGCAGATCTCATCATTGCCGCCGCCAGGTATGCCGAAGACGTAGTCGATGCCCTCTGCTTTCAGGCATTCCAAGACATACCTAGCGCAGGACATCCTTACCATAGTGATGCGGCTAAGGTCCTAAACGTGATATAGGATTTCCTATGGCGGAATGCTTCAGGGCCTATCTTGCGGGATAGTAATTGTTCCGACTGGCAGTTTTAAACATGAATCTCGCATTTTCGCCAGGAATCCCAGGATGGATCGAATGGTCTGAAGCCAGGATGTAGCCGCCGCCATTAGCCGCTACCTCTATGCATTCGAGTGTCTGGCGTGCTATCTCCTCCATAGTCCCCCACTGCAACACCGATGATGCGTCCACGTTCCCAATCAAGGCCATCTTGTCGCCGATGAGGCCCTTAAGTTCGCTGATGTCCATCTTGGCCTTTCTCTCGATTGGATGCAGTCCCTGGATGCCGATCTCCACCAAGTCGTTGAGCAGCGCATTGATATTTCCGTCGGAATGTAACAAGACCTTCGCCCCCTTCCCTCTCATCGTTCGAACGATCCTCTCGAGACATGGCTTTAGCACGTTCCTGAAAGCGCGCGGGGAGATGAAAGGCCCATCGACGAATCCCAGGTCCTCGTTGATGAAGATTATCTCGATCCCATTATCGATGCAAGACGCCCCCAACTCACAACAGAAATCGGTGACTTCACCCAGAAGTCTCTGCGCAAAGGCGGGGGCCGTTATCAGGTACTTGAGGAAGGAATCGAATCGAGTGAGGAAGCTTGCAGCTGTCAGTGGTCCCCCTATGGGGAAACTCGATGCAACGGCCATATCGTCTCCAACGAGTTTTAGTACTCCCTCGATGAAATCGAAACGTCCGTCAGCGTCTGGATCGGGCATCTCGTAATCGTCGAGCATCTCGGGCGTCTTTATCGGCCCTTCCAAGTACCATGGCAAAGCCCTGAGGCCCTCGGATGCCTTATACTTGATCCCCCACTCATCGATGATCGTGGTCCCCATTGTCTCGTTCATCCACCCCCTCCTAGGGCCTGGGGATATGCACATCATGTCAAGTCCTAAAGATCTATGCCCCCTAACACAAACACTAGGCGTTATCTCCGGAACATCGATCCCCAGTATGTTCTCGAATGACTTGGGCTCGTATACGAAATCGAATAATGGAACGCGGTCAGGCTCCTCGAGGTTAAGCGCATCGAGCACTCTCCCACGACCTGACATATTGATTAACTCCCTCTCGTACAGACAGTGTCAGCTGGTACTTAACGCCTCTCATGCCCTGGCCCATTGCGCGTGATGTGTCGATCACGTCAATAACATATCGCCTTGTCAACCACGTTCAGGAGGGATTCCCCAGACGTGTATCTCCGAAGATTTTCCCTGAATATGACAAGGCTCCTCTCGAAAGCCTCTCTCGATCCACCCGACACATGGGGGGTCAATATCAAGTTCTCAAGCTCGTAGAGCTCGCTCTCGGGTGGCGGCGGTTCAACCATCGTTACGTCGAGAGCTGCCCCGCGTATCCAACCATTCCTAAGGGCCTTCACTAAGGCCTTCTCATCGACGAGTCCGCCTCGGGCTATATTGATGAAGTATGCCCCTCTCTTCATCGCCCTGAACTCCCCCTCTCGGAACATCCCTTTCGTCTCATTCGTTAATGGAACGGCCGCTATGACAAAGTCAGATGATGATAGCAATTTGTTAAGTTTATCGGCTGGCAGTAATCCCTCAGGCCCAAATGAGCTGGTCCTTTTAGTGGCGATGACCTTCATCCCCAAGCACATCGAAAGGCGTGCGATCTCTCTACCTATGTGACCGAAACCGATTATACCGACGGTCCTGCCTAGGAGCTCCGACGTATGTATCCATTTCCAATTTTTACTACGTTGGCATCTTGTGTAGAAAGGCATATTCTTCGCAAGCATGAGCATGAACATCACCGCATGTTCTGCAACGGGTATTGCATGAGCGCCCTTACTGCAGGTTATAATGACGTCGCGTCCCATAAGGCTTCGGCAGAGGGCGGAGTCAACTCCCGTCGAGAAAGTATGAAACCACTTTAATTTCTTGGCCTTCCTTATGAATCTCTCATCGATCCAACCTGCCACGATCTCCGCATCTCCAATCAGGCGAGATGCCCTGACATGATCCTTACAAACGACCACGTCAAGTTTTCTTGACAGGGACTTTGTGGTTTTTAACTGTCGCTCCGTGAGATCTGAGCAGACGAGGACGTTTATTTTCCCAGGCCGCATACCGTTCCCCGATAATGGGTAGCGTTAAAGGGTTTCGCATCGGCCGATCGATGTCGACTATGTAGTAAATGAACGCAGGCCATGGCACATTGAGATCGATAAACATGAGAGATGCAGGAAAGATAGTGGCATAGTCATACGCTGACGTGTTTATGGAAATACCCTCATGCCGCAAAACCATAACGATTATAACCAATGGATGTTATTAATGTATCATGACGGATTCGATACTCATGACCAATAAGGTTACATCTGACCCTAATACAAAACCTGAGGAGGGCGTCACGGATAAGATAGCAATTGATGCGGACATCGTACAACTCCCAGAGATGTGCGATGTTGAGGAGCATTTCAATGTCCTCAGGGAAGCCCTAGAGGCAACGAGTAGGGCATTTCGCGATCTATGGGATCGCAATGAAACCCTACAGCGACAGAACAATGCCCTCAAAAAAGAAAGGGATCAGTTACTGGTGAAGAACGAAAGCTCGCGAATGGAACTGGAGGAGTTACGTAGAAGCTACACCATGGACAAGCAATGCATAGATCGAGCCAGATCGGTTGAGGAGGAAAATCGGCAACTCTCTCTAGAGCTACAATACATAAAGGGTAGTACTGGGCAGTCTGAAGGCCTGAAGGAGGAGTTGAGTGCGCTTCAGGCATCAATGGCCGATCTTGAGCGGCAGTTGATGGCAAGCAGAAAGGAGAAGGAGGAACTAATTGAGAGGAACAGGCAGTTGACCGCATCGGATCAGTCACTGAACCAGAGCCTCTCCGAGGCCAAAGGCCAAAGGGATAGAATGGAGGAGAGGTGCACACAGCTCGATAATGCCCTGAGGGATTCCATTGCTGAAAGACAGAAACTTGAAATGGACCGAATCAGGATGGGGGGTGAATTTCAGGCCTTGAAAGATGAACTCGAGGCCCTCAAGCGGGATTACGGGAGACTGCCCAAGATTACGTTCTAGGGCGTGTCTGACACAATAGGCACATCAGCTATAACAAGTTCAGGGGCGTAAGTTGGGTTATGGACGTATTAGTGGCCATTAAGGCGTGAAGGAGCGTCAGGGGATTCGATCGAGGTAGGGTGGTGGAGGATGAGGAGATCGAGGTTAGTTTGAATGCTGCAAGATGGGCGCCTTCCGCCAATAACTCACGGCCATGGGAGTTCATCGTCATTAAGAGAGAGTGGGCTAGGAAAAAATTGGCCTCGTTGCATACCTGGGGGGATTCATGCCAGATAGCCCTGCCATGATCAACATAGTTGCAGACCACAAGAGGCCCCCCAACTACCATCATGGCGATGCTGCAGTAGCGACCCAGAACTTGCTACTCTCCGCCTGGGCACAGGGGCTTGGGACGTGCTGGATGGGAGTCCTTGATACGGAGTTCGGGGCCCCCGGTCAAAAAGCTGCTTAAAGCGCCATAGAGTCGGCGAATCGTCTGCCTTGTCGCCATGGGATATCCAAAGGTCAACAAGATGGGCGCGGTCATCGATTACGCATATCGAGGTATGCGGCTGTAAAAAGGCCTAGATGCAGCATGCATCAAACAGTGAATCGACATTTTACTGGAAGATGGATGATGGGGATTTAATGAAATACACAACTCATCCGATCCTTTCGTGAAGAGAACTCCTGTTTAAAAATACGGCCCGTTAATGACTGGGCCGATTTTGAATGATGCTTTAACTAGCAATGTTTAAGTACGAGGGGCACGATGCTTCTTACATTGGTGTAATAAAGTTGGCATGGGATGATGATTGGTATAGGAGATGGTGGGGACGGCGGCCATTCACCGGCGAGGATATCTTCGAGGAAATGGATAAACTCATGGAAGAGATGTTCAAGGATATGACAAATACCATTCCCAAGGAGCTCGTGAGGGAGAGAAAGCTCCCTGACGGCTCAACGGTGCGAGAGATGGGGCCTTTCGTTTATGGCTACTCAGTTACCGTCGGTCCTGATGGCAAACCAGTGATTAGGGAATTCGGCAATGTCAAACCCGGTACGAGGTTAACGCAATCAGGGCGACCAAGGCCAATGATGGAGGTAAAGGGGAAGAGAGAGCCATTGACCGATGTAATACAAGAAGAGGATGCCGTAAGGGTGATAGCCGAGGTTCCTGGAGTTGAAAAGGGCGACATTAACCTCGACGCCATGGAGAAATCTTTGACGATCTCAGTGGATACCGAGAGGAGGAAATTCTACAAAGAGATCGAGTTACCCGTTGCGGTAGACCCTAAAAGCGCAAAAGCTAGCTATAAGAATGGTATACTCGAGGTCGTGTTGAACAAGTTAAAGAGGAAGTCAGAGGGACAGCGCATCAGCGTAGAGTAAGGGCTAGCCGGCCATGTAACTTCGGAAGAACTTAAATATAACGGCGTTATGGCAGTCCTCGAATCCTGCTTGGGAGTTAACAAGGCCGACAGGCACGTGATTGGGATGGCAAGGGTTAGGCCGTACAAGCTACTCATGGATTGGGAGAGTCTAAACAAGGGTGTCAGGGGATTCCACCCGAAGCTCTGAGTTAGGGTGAAGTGAATGGGTAGGAAGAGGATACTCGTGGCCGATAATTTGGGGGACCTAAGGGGAGTGGAGGCCATGATCGCCCGAATCAAGTCCTCGGCAGAGGTTGCATATTGTCCTGAGATTAACAGGAATGAGCTCCTACACGAGATCGTAAATTACGACGTATTGGTCGTGCGGAGCAGGACAACGGTAGATAAGGGCCTAATCGACAAGGCAAGGAACCTGAAACTTGTTATAACTGCGACGCATGGCTTTGACCACATCGATATCGAATACTTGAGAGCCAAAGGCGTTGATTTTATGAACTTAAGTGAGCAGACCAACGCTGTCTCGGAGTTTGTTGTGGCATCGATGCTGTGCATGGCGAGGAAGATAACTCTGGCCGATCGCCTCTCGAAGAACGGTTTATGGAGGAAGGATGAGATGGTCGGCATTGAAGTTTTTGGCAAGACCCTTGGTGTTGTCGGATTCGGCAGGATTGGGCAATCCGTAGCCGAGAAGGCTTCGGCCCTCGGGATGAGGATCCTCATATATGAGGCTGAAATTACCCCAGAAAAAGGAAAGAGGGCAAAGGTGATGGGGGCTGAAATGGTGCCCCTTGGCGATCTCCTCAGGAGGTCGGACTTCATCACCATCCATGTGCCTAAAACCAAAACGACCAGCAAGATGATAAGTAGGAAGGAATTCGCATTGATGAAGGATGGGGCCTTCCTCGTAAACGCAGCAAGGGGGGACGTTGTCGATGAGGGGGCGCTTTTGGAGTGCTTGGAGAATGGTAAACTTGGTGGAGCTGCCATCGACGTCTATAGTGTTCAACCTCCCTTCAGCCAAGACCGGCTGAGGCGGATAATCGCAGACGACAAGGTTGTAGCTACTCCGCACATAGGAGGGCAAACGAAGGAGGCCAGGAGATCCACGATCGACGCCATCTCAAAAATGCTGGGGGAATTCGTGAAGAGTGGATGATTATGCGTTACTGGCCTTGATTTTCCTGATTCTACCTCTATAGAAGGTTATGGCCCCAATGCCTGAAATAATCGGTATGGCCACTAAATATAACCACCCAACAATGGGGGATATAACGAAGAATGCCCAGCCGATTGAGGCCACTAGGACGAAAGGCACAAATGTCCCCATGATGATGGCCATTGTCTTCGCCTCGCTAAAAGCCAAGCAAGCCCTGCAGAGCCTTCGCGGCATTCTGGTGAAGTAGCTCGTGGTCATCGTCGAGCACGTGGCGCAAATCGGCTGCCCGCATCTAGCGCACTGCCCGACTGCGAGGCTTTCGGGATGGTAAAAGCAGGGAACCTTAAACATCGCTTTAACAGTTCGTCGTTGTCTATTTAGTTCTTTTCACGATCCTTACATGAGGGTTGAACTGTGGGGGTATACAGGGCTAAAAGCCGTATTCTCGGGCACGATATTGGGTTTAGCCACATTCATTCAAAGGAGGTCCAAATCCTTCACACGTGGTAAATCCTAGGAAAACCTCCGGGGTCCTCGATGTCCAATGCCTTATATCCTTAAAGCTATACCTTAAATATTTGTTGAAGTTACAGTGTGATAGGTGGAAGATTTGCCAGAGCAAGAAGAGAAGAAAAGCATACCGAGGTCCAAGGTTGTGGGGATGCCTGTCTATAATCCCGACGGTTACATAGTTGGGAATGCACAGGACTTGGGGGTCTTCCCCGGGGAACAGAAGATCACTCTCATAATAAAGACCAAGTATGGCACAACAGTCGAGGTCTCGTGGTCAGATGTAGGGCCTATTGGCGACATCATAATTCTCTCAAAGCCGGTCAAGTTAGAGGCCCCTGAAGCGCAAGTCGCAGCCCAACCAGTTGCCGCTCAGCAAGTTGCCACTCAACCTGGTGCGGCTGCAACTCCGGCAGTCGTCCTGTGTCCCAAATGTGGAAAGCCTGCGACGTATATTCCACAATATCAAAGGTACTATTGCTATACGGATAAGAGATATGTCTGAAAGAAGACGTCAATCCAAGGCATGATGGATCCATTACTGCCGTAAGACATAGGGTTTATCATTTATCATCTACTACGGAGGAAGAGCTAGGATATCCTTCGATCATCCTCTTAAACCGATGTGCATCATGAGACATCGATATGTTATTGAAGAACACGAATGCCTTCTTGGCCTTTGTCTCCAAAACATATTTCCCTAAATCCTTCAAATTTTCAGCAGAATATCTGTAACTGTAGTTAACGTCCCCCCCCGCCTATACCGTGCAGACGGATATAAGCCAATCTTGATTTAGGGAAGGACTTCCATCTGAATGGGTCGACTACATGTATGAGATCGTATTCCTCGCATATGCCAGCCACCAACTCGGATTTATCCTTCCATCCACCCCTGAGTTCCAATCCGATCTTTATGCCGCCTCTAGCGATGAGTTTAAAGAACTTTTTAGCATTCCTGATATTATCGGGCGTAGGTACGAAGCTAGGAGGACACTGCAGGATGCATGCATCAGCCCTCAGTGCTCTATAAGCCCCCAAAACTTGATCCCACGCAGAAAGGTTTTCTTTCGTAGGTTTCAGTAAACCGTAGTTACCAAGTCTCCCACTAATGCGCGTACCGACTTTACTCCAAGTTTGACTTGTAGAGGGGTGAGTTATTACTTGCCAAGCCTTAAATGTGAAGGCGAAATTTGGCGGAGCCTCCCTTCTCCATCTCGCCATCGTCTCAACCTTCGGAAGCCTATAGAACGTCTGCTGAACCTCGATGGCCCCAAATTCCTCATAATAGGCCCTCATCCCTCCTTTCACAGCCCATCCACAACAACCCACAATTATCATGTCATTATCGAACGCCTATGCGCGAATACACATCGACTCCTTGAGAGCATCCACCTCATGTCGTGGCGGTAGGCATCTCGTGTTAGTGGATGCTGCCTCAGGTCGCATTATAATGGGGATTTCCCCCAGAGCTCCCCTTAGCTCTGAGGAGTCCCACAATTCGAGCAGAACTTGGCGTCCGGAGAGATCGTCGTGCCACACTTGGCACAGGTTTTCGTTGGCGGTGGGGGCGGCGGAGGTTGTTGCGATAGTTTGGATCCACAACTCATGCAGAAGTTTGAATTGGCAGGCGTGTACTTGCCACACGAGGGGCACATCATAGAGGCGACAGCTGCTTGTGGCTGTTGGGGCGTCATGACCTGTGGGATCAGCACCATGCCCGCTCCGAGGCCAGCGCCTGGCGATTTACCGAGCTCCTTCGCCATTTCCTTCGCCGTATCCATCCTGAGGACCTCAGACGCTGCAGTCCCTTGCTGTACCTGTTTTATGAAGAATAGCCTCTCCCGGTATTCTGGGTCCGTATCCAAGCCTTCGAACTTCAGATCTACGAGCAGCAGTCCGAATCTCTTGAGGGCCTCTTGGACGTTCGTCCTCGACAATAGGCTCGTTTCATCTAGCTTACTGAAGACTGTGGCCAGGTCGTATTTCGATAGACTGTCTATGAGGATCTCATTCAGGTATCCCCTTATGAAATCGCTCACCTGGAGCGTGGAAAACCGTATCTGTCTGCCGGCCAATTCCGTAATGAAGAGCGTGGCGTCCTCTACCTTGAACCAGTAGCCGCCGTGTCCCATCAGTGGCGCCAGGTCGGCCGTCTGCGCCCTGAAGCCATACTTACCGCTGAACTCCTTCGTGGAGACGAATATGACTAGGGCCCTGAAGGGGCTCTGACCGTAACCGGCTATGGCCGACAGCACTCCAGTCAATAACGGGAGGTTCTGAGTCGTTAGGACGTGCCTTCCGGGCCCAAACACATCATAGCATTTACCGTCCCTGAAGAAAACGGCCACCTCTTGTTCGTTGACAACGAGAACAGAACCCCACGTTATGGTCTCCGAGGGATGCGTGAACATTACGTCCTCCAGACCGGGGTTCGTCCACTCGATTACCTGTGGCATCAATCCTCACCAATCCCGAGCAGCGTCTCGTCCCTTTTCGAAAGTAAGCCCTCAATATGCTCGGTTAGCGTGTCCACCTGGTCGATATCATCATCCAGGCTGCTGAATTGCCTTTTCTTTGTAGCGTTCAGTATGGAAGTACAGGCCTCGTCTATCTTCTGGGCAGTCTCCGTCAGAGACGCATCGAAGTCAATCAGGTTATCGAGGTCATCTTCCTTTACCTTGATGGCGTCAAACATGCCTGCGTAACCGTGTGGCGCATGAGTGATCTTCCCTGCGATTTTGGAAAGCGTCATGTTCAGGCGATCAATCTCCTTCACCTTATCGAAGTCCCTTTCTTCGGTCGTCGCTCTGATGGCCCTGCCCAACTTCTCGATGCCACTACTGACGTAGGCTGCAACCTTAACCCTGACGAGTTTGTCCGTTTCCCTCTGAATCTCTTTCTCCTTATATCCCCTATAGCCTGGTATGTACTTTAATACCTTCTCGAAGCCGCTTAATTCTTCTTCCACTCTCTTAAAGACCTTGGTCCCTTTGCTCATCTTGACACGGAAGTTATCTCGTAGCTATTAATACATTTGCTTCATGTTGCGTTAAAGCGCTCTCTGACGAGCAACTGGTCCAGGGACTTCTTAGCCCGTTCCTTTGGTTGCTTTGACGCATATCCGAGTGAGACGATGGACACGGGCCTCAGGTTGGATGGCGCATTCAGGGCCCTTGCCACCTCCTCCTCCTTGAAGGCGCCCACCCAGCAGGTACCGAGTCCATTGTCCAGTGCTGCTAGAAGTAAATTCTCTATTGCCGCCCCGACATCGAGTAGGGAATATAGCTCAAGCCCCCTCGAACCATACCTCGCCGAAGCCTCATCGAGATCAACTAGGAAGACTATGGCGACTGGCGCCTCTGCTATGAACTTCTGGTCCCAAGCGGCCTTGGCGAGTTCCTCCCTGGCGGCGGCCTCTTGCACGAGGACGATCCTGAACGGTTGCATGTTCCCTGCGGAAGGGGCCTTAATGGCAGCTGTGAGCACGCGTAACACTGTCGCATTAGGGATCGGATCACCGCGATAGGACCTGATGCTCCTCCTGGCGTTAATTACCTTGAGAAGGTTCAATGGCCGTTGGCGTCAACGAAATAATACGATATATACACATTGCCCTTCATTCGACTTGGCTCGGAGTCACAACTACTTATTCGACGTAAAAGGGGCTCTTCCTTCCTCGAACTCCGAGCCTAGATGACGCTTATGTTCGATTTTGGAAACCCTAGCTTAGCCAGGTATCTGCCTGCTTTCTGCCTTTGATCCCCTTGCAACATTATCTGATTGTTCTTGGCAGTTCCTCCGCAAGCGCATTCCGACTTCAGTTCCTTGGCAAGCTTATATAGGTCAAATTCCTTGTCGTCTATTCCCTCTATTATGGTTGTGTCCCGATTCCACTTTCTCGTCTCCAAACGCACAACGATCCTCTGTTGTTGCTTGCTAATCTCCTTGCACATGCACATGTCTAGGGGCAGTCCGCAGGTTGGGCAAATTTCCCCCATATCTTCGCTTCTCAGGCTTATTGTACCATTCTACAATATAAACCTAATCTTACTAAGATGACCCAAAATAACGGTTATTGGCTTGAAAGTAACCGATTCTGGGAAGTTAGGATAATGCAATGGGCGAGATCCCAGAGGCCCTCATTTGCCCGAAAAGGATAGCTGCCGCGGCCCTAAGGGATGCCCCCCCAGAGCCATATGTCGCTAGGCAATTTCGGGCCGATAGGTTCCTGATGTCGTATGGACTCCCCAATGAGATCAAGACTGCCGATGGATTGAACTCAATGCACCTTTGGATTAACTCAGCTTGACCTTGGTATAAGTGAGCGTCGAGTGAGCACATGACGAGATTCTGGAACCTTCTGGCCTCATCAAGGGCGAGTTCGATCTGAACTGGAGTAGGATTTTGGTGAATCGGGTGATCGAGGCCCTGTCTGCAGTACTTCTTTAAGGCCTCAAAGAAGATGCTCTGCCCTAGCCCATCCCCTGCTCGCACGGGACATATAAGAAGTATGGGCGACTCTCGCTTCATCGGCATGGAGCCTCCACTTCTAATAACAGTGATTGAGTCGTTGGCTATCTGCTGCGCTAACCTAGAGTGGAGGGCGGCACCGTAAGTAGACAAGCTCGGCCTCCTAAACCGATTCAGTCTCTTGAACTTCAGCCTCAGGACACGGAGTGCGGCCTCCCTCATCCTCCTTGTGAAAATGCGGCTCTTCTTGGCCTGGCTGAGGACCCATTCGAGCCCCCCATCGATTATGTCATCTTCCACTATTACCAGATCATTTCCCGCTGCCAAGGTCTCCCTCACATTGCGAGGATCGGTGGCGATGCCCCTAAGATCTGCTATAATCAATCCCCTGAAACCCAGTCTGTTCCTCAGAAGACCTACCGTTCTAGGATAAAGAGTTGTGAATGTGGATCGTTCATCTTCGCCTCTGCCTCTAAGTAATATGGCATCAACCCCTACGCGTATGCATTCAGAGAAGGGCTTCAACTCGGCTCTGCTACCTGTGTCGGAATCAATGTCACTTAGCAAAGGGAAGTACTTCGCCACTGCCGAGATGCCGCCGTGTTGTAGCCCCCTCACGTACGTGCTTGACATCTTCGCAACCAGGGACGGATCCTCGCCGAAAGTGTAGATGGTCCTTGGATTGTCTGCACCCTGATTTAAATTGGCCATTGGCGCAAGGTTCATGTTAACCCCAATGGAGCGCAACTCCAAAGCCATGGCGAAGGCCAGATCATAACAGTGTCTAGAGGACTTCGATGCTGTAAGTGCCATGCTTGTTGGAAACGATGTAGCTGGTGGTGGCAGCATCTCAAGACCTGGTTCCTGCTCTGAGCACACAAAAGAGGGGATTCCAGGCTGAACACTCATGGCAGCTACCTGAAGATCGCCAGTGAACTTCCTCATCTCCTCGCCGTTATTGAAACAATGTGGGGGAAGGATCAGCATGCCAACGTGCACCTCTTTAATTAGTTTCACCTGTCTTTCTTGTATAGGACTCTTAATGGACAGAGCCATCGTCTGTCCAACTAGTTTTCTGAGAGGCATCTCCTCGACCAGGTATTCCGGTGTTCGAATCTTTGGCATCTTTTTCGCCCCCATTAACGACTTTCCATGATGAGCACTCTAAAGGCAGGGCGTCCGAAGCGTTCAGATAACACTTCCTCTGAAAAAATTCGGCGTGGGGCCATCGAGGTCCAGACCTTTTGAGTGTCACCCAGAAGATAGGCTACCATCTCAGCATTACTTGACCGAAGTTATTCGACCGGTGAGGCCATGAGGGCGGATCGTTTATGTCTGTCAAAAGCCACTGAAGTAGGGTATTTCAAGTTCGTTTAACACGACTATATCATAAAAGCCTTGGCACTACCGTCGTTATTCCATTTTTATTCAAATTTTTTAAAATTAGATAATTTATAGTTCAATTCTTAATTATAATTGATTTATCGTCATAATATGATGACTAATCATCATTATCTATGTATTTTGAATATAATTTATCCTCTTCTTCATGAAATTGTAATATTAGTAAAATGGAACGATTATTCTAATGATTATAATAGCGTCATTTATATAGGAGAAATTAATATATATAAGTCATCTTATGTAACCTCGACCTGAGGGTGAGGTGTGTAGAGGTGGGTCCAAGACCGCCTTCTCCTTATTGATATAAGGGGCTGTCTATAAGTCAGTTGTAACATAAGGTTATATATTTTCATAGTGTAGGTGCCGATGCCTGAAGTGAAATCCGCGTGACAGCATCCGATTATCCATATTCATTCAGCCAGTGGTTCGAGGAATATCACGACTCATTTAAGTTTCTCGACGACGTGGGTATCAAACTCGTCCAAGCCCTAATATCGGACGGGCCCAGGAACTTAATGGAAGCTGCCCGCAAGTTAGGTCTTCCGCAGTCAACGATCTATTATAGAATGAAGATGCTGGAGGAGAAGTGTCACCTGCAGTTCGAACCCATACTTACTAGGAGCAAGTTGGGCCTGAAGAGGGTATCAACGATAATCTATCCTAATGTGAAGAGTGAAAAAGGGGTCCTGAGAAAACTCAAGTCGATTCAATACGTTGATAAATATTATAGGCTTCTAACGCCTAATCTAGGTTTCCTCTTCGTATGGCAGATCCCCGAAAAAACCGTAGGACAATTGAGATGCTTTTTAAGCGACATGCAGCAGGATGGCCTGATTAGGGACTTCACTTTCAGCATGCTCGGCGAGATGTATTACTGTGGCCCATCCCTCGAATGGTATGACCCATCTGCAAAGGTATGGATGTTCAAGTGGGATGATGTGCGGAAGAGGTTGACGGAGAGCTCGCCGATCGAGATGGAGGACCCTTCAAACTACACAAACCTCTGCGACAAGCTCGACGTCTTCATAATCGACCAGATGCAGATGAATTCGAGGATAGCCTTCTCCAATGTGGCGAAGGCCGCTAACGTATCAGTCCCTACAGTGAAGTACAGGTATGAGAAACTCGAAAGGTCCAGAGTGCTAAGGGGACACCATGTCTTAATATTGGCCTTCCCACCGGAGGCATCCCGCCTAATAGATCTGAGGATCGAGTTCCCGACTGGCAGGGAGCTGGGCACATTCGCGGCTGGCCTGAAGGGGCTTCCATTTGCCTTGGTGTATCAGAAGGAGATAGGGCTCGAGAACCTAATCATCAGGATCTACCTCCCGAGCAGCGAGCTGGCCTCCTTGCTCGACCTGCTCACGGATCTGGTACACGCGAACTTCATAACGAACTTCTCATTCGTTGAGCTCGACATCAGGACCGCAGAGCTCTACAGCATCCCATCGGAGTTGTTCCAGGACGGGCAGTGGAAATTCGAGATCCCCTCCGTCGTCGCGGCCCCGTTGAACGTGGTATCCAAGTAGGTTCTAGAGGAGGACCTCTAGGCCATCGCTTCGAGCCTTTTTCCTTCAGGGATCCTAAGCCCTGAATGACTCCCCCATGCTCCTGCCTCAGCAGCTTGTTCGCCACGATTACGCTCCGACGCTAAATAAGGCCTCTTCGAGCGGAACGATCTTCTGCTGAAGGTCCGTGTATTTTACCTCAATATA
>Ga0315312_1001418_pt1 | contig 18843 bp, 21 predicted proteins | sample TDP7_MG_FD_203629 | JGI IMG/M metagenome (GOLD analysis project Ga0315312, IMG submission 203629) | Freshwater sediment microbial communities from Lake Towuti, South Sulawesi, Indonesia - TDP7 | ecosystem: Environmental > Aquatic > Freshwater > Lake > Sediment | place: Indonesia: South Sulawesi... | reverse complement strand
GATATTGAAGAGCCGTGCTGAGACCCTCTCATACTTGTCAAAGCTTCACTATCCATTCTGGGCTATTCACCATGCTGAAGGATCCTTGATTATAGATGGGTTAGGCCTACTCTCGCACACTGTGAGGAATCTGGGAATCCCAGACATCAAATCATTTGCCGAGGAGTTGAGCCGGGCATCCGTCGACTTCAACCTCTACCGTAAGACTATAAATACGTATTATGAGGCCTTCAGGGACTTCGAGGCCACATTTGAGGCAAACATCCCGTCGCTGGTGGGGGATCTGGAAATCTTGAGGGCAATTGGTGAGCTTCTGAGCGGAAAGTCATGTTCCAAGTTCCAACAACCTGAGGGGACCCCGACGGCCCTGCTCAAAATCGGTGAGACCGAGGCGTTTGAAACGGCAAAGAGGTTCACTAATGTCTATATGGACATTCTCTCGGAGATCAGGGCTTTGCAATACGCGATCCGTGTAGTAAAGGAGGAGATGGAACTGCATAGAGAGAAGATTTTGACCGAGGTCAGCGAGATAGAACAACAATACAACATGCAACTCAATGAGTTGAGGCCTATCGTGAACGCGAGGATAGAGCAGCTCAGAACTCAGATGGATTCCAGAATGAAGAAGATCATGGCGACCCAGGAGAAGAGGTTGAAGGCGGCTCTCAAGGGGCAGGAAAAGCTTGGGAGGGAAATGATGAGGCTAGAGAGCAGGATTGGGAGTTGTCTTGCAAAGAGGAGGGCCCTCAGGCGCAAGGATACGTCGTACTTGGAAGCTACGATAGAGATCTCTCAGAAGAGGATGAAGGAGATATCTGAAAGGATAAAGGTCATTTCCAAGATAGCTGAGACGATCCGGAGTGAGGGAGATATCAGGGTTAGGGCGATCAAGGATGAGTACGATGGGAAGATCGGAAAGGAGAGGAACAAGATAGGGGTCCTTGAAGCTTCCAGGGACGCTGAGACCTCGAAGTTGCGGAAGAGGATCGAAGAGCTCGAGGGACAGACCTCGTCGATGAGGGCCAGTTTGGCACAGCTCACGGACAAGAAGAAGCAGGCCATTGCGGAGCTCGAGGGCATAAGGGTTCCTGTTAAGGTTGGAGAGCCGACTTCAATCTGTATACCTTTCTATGCGGCGAAATATAAGGCCGAGGAAGGGGAGAACCTGAGGATTTTTCCCTTAGTACTCGCTGCCAAGCATGAGGGCCTTGGTCTAAGGCTTCGGAGAGCGGTTAAAATGAGCCTTGAGTCCCGTATTCGTCTACTCCTCAGTCCGAGATCAGAGCTCTTGGAGAAGAAGGTCTTCGGAGTTTTTGAAAGAAGCCTTCGTGAGGATGCTGCCTTGAGGGAGGTTATCGACAGAAATGCAGAACAAAGCAACCTGCTCATGTTAGACTCTTTCAAGGGGATGGCGGTTGAGGGCTCAAGAGAGCTCGTGGAGGAAGGCTGGATCGAGGAGAAGGAGAGAGAAGAGATATTAGATGAGTACGCCAGCTAATTCTCTTGGCTGATTCGTCTTACCTATATTTGACCATGTGAGCGTGTAGCGGGGGAGTCTGGGTGTCGGAGGAGAAGATTGCAGAGAGAAAGGAGATGCTGAAGCGCGCTTTCCCTAGGGTTGATCTGTTTGAGATAGGAAGAAATCTCAGGATAGCGTATTTCGAGGAGTTCTACAGCGGCTGGGAGCTCGATGAGGAGGAGGCAGCGAGGGAGATAGCCACCCACGTGGGTGATGAGGACTTGAAGCAGATTTTCTCGTCTTGTTCTCCTCGTGGCTGGGCCGTGTTTAGGGGGCGATACTACACTTTGGATGATAAAGGCCTTCAAACAGAGGGCTCTTGGAAGGCTTTACAGGAGGGAATTCGGAATGTAGTAAAGAAACACGGCAAGAAGAGCACCGACGTCTTGCGGAAGATCTTGGAGGCCGGGGGAAGCCATAGCCTAGAAAACTTGAGACGAGATCTCAAGGGAGTTGATCCGCTGCCTATGCTTATGGACCTTGAGAGGTTCGGGGTTATCGTCGCCTCCTACAAGGGCGACAAGTATAGAGAATGGGAGATCCTGGATGAAGCAATTCCAATTGTGCAACTAGCGCTGGACTTGAAGACGCCGGGCCTTGAGGTGTCTAAGAAGACCATGCTGACTGCTAAGGAAATGGCGGGGGAGAAGATCGATCATGTCCTAGAGGAGAAGGAGAGAATCAAGAAGATGGACCAGGAACTTGACACCTACCTGAGAGACCTCTTAGCGCATCGACTTGAGGGAGTTATCCACTTCGGCAAGACCTTCAATATAGCCTCGCTCTCCAATTACTTACAGCATCTCTTCGGATCTGTCTTGTACTTCGACAGTCTGCTCAGCATAACTCAACAGTATGGGTTGGCCAATATTGAGATCGTCCACCAGTACGGGAAGACTGGGAAGCGGACGGGCTGGTCGCTTGCCTTGTTTGGAGAACCAGGCACAGGAAAGAGCTTCTCAACGAGAGATATGATACTCGGCAAGCCTAGCTCCAAGATACCCGCGCACGGAATCCCCGGCAGAAACCGGTACTGTGGTGGCATGACGCCTGCCAGTTTCATAAGGATTGGGCAGGCTTACGTCGGAAGCACCTTCAACTTCATAATCCCGGAGTTCAACGACTTCTTCAAGTATAAGGGGATGGTTGAGCCCCTGAAGTTGGCTATGGAGCAAGGCGAGATTAAGTATGAGACCCACCGCGAGGTGATAGGACCCTACCGTTTCGAATCCTTCTTCTCGGTTAACTACAACGTATCCGTCTATGGTAAAGGATACACCGCGACGGTTCAAGACCCGAACTTCAACGCAATAGAGGATAGATTGCTCTGCCGCTTGCACAGGTTGACGAAGGAACGGTTCATCGAGATCGCCCAGAGCCAGATGAGGCTGGTCTTCGGCGAGATCGATATCGAAAAGGAAGCCCAAGACGTTCGGGACCACGTTGCCCTCGTGTATGCGATCGAGACACGGCACTCTTTGGTCAAGGATAGGCTTCCATATAAGCCTGTGGTGATAACGCCTCAGGCTTATGAGATGATCGAAAAGGCGAGAGACGCGATCCTGGAAAGGATTCCTGAGAAGGTTGTCAGGTTCTCAGCTAGGCTTGAGGATCGGGCTGTCCGATTCGCTTGCGCAGCGTCTCTCATGGACTACTTCAACTCAGACATAGACTATATACCCGTGAACAAGGATGCATTGAGGTACGCCTTACAATTCTATGTCGAAGAGGCCTCGGTTAGATCTCAAGAGCAGTTTTGCCCGGAGGAAGTTCTGCATAGACTCTCTGATTAATTTCAAATCCTATTCTTGGCTTGCATCTTAGCGTTCTTTACATTTTTCTGGAGATCTCGAGACACCGTTATGTCTATGAGAATTTCTCAATGGTGATGGTCAGACAGTTGTGACCATTTCTCAGAGAATATCATGTGACTTTCGGGCCTTGATCCAGGCGCGCGCTGTTTGTTGATAGCTTGCGGAATACCGCGGGGATAATTGTCTATGGGAAATATGCTTAGTGGCTGGGTCTTGAAGACATTTTCTCAAACCATTCGGCATCTTCTTTTTCCATAAGTTCCATATATTCTTCTGCTCTTTCCTCCAGCATTCTCAGATCCTCCTTCAATTTTTCAGCGTCCTCTCTTAGGATCTTCAAAAGCTCCTCTCTGAACTGGGCTGGGTATCTGTAGGGTTCCTTAAGGGTTATAAAGAGGGTTCCACCCGCCAGCCTTCCGATCACGGATATAGCATATACTAAGCGCAAAGATTCCTCAAATCCAAAGCCTAGCCCTGTGAAGATCTCCATGAAGTATCCTCCGGCTATGGAGCCCATGAAAGTTGAGATGCCCGTCACGGTGTTGTAGAGAGCTGTGTATGAGCCTCTTATGGTTCTTGGTGAAATGTCCAGCAGATAGGCGGAGATGGCTATGTCTGAGGAGGCCATCACGAAGCCCACGATGAAGTCTACAATCAGGAGCTCGTAGATGGAGGTGGCGAAGGCGTACACTAGGGGCACGAGGAAAAGACCTCCTCGCCCTATCATTAGAAGAGGTTTTCGTCCAGCTCTGTCAGCCAGCGAACCTGTAAACCTTCTTACAAAGAACGCTGTCAAGCTGGTGATGACTGTTAAGAGAGCTATCTGAAACATGTCAGCCTTAATGACTTTGACTACCGTTAGTGTGAAGATGGGCCAAGCTGTAGCCATGAAGAAGCCCTGAAAAGATGAGATCACACAGAGCCTTCGAAGGTAAGTATTCGCCTTCAAGGCCTTCGTCCAGCCTCTAAAGGCGAAGCTTTCGCCTTTGGAAAACCTTTCTCTAATCCTCAAAGATGAGAAAGCCGCTGAAAGGTTGAAGACGAAAGCTATGATGACAGGTATCCTGTACATTTCTTGAAGATTTCCGCCGACCTTGTAGAGAATGTAGCCTGAGATCAAAGTGGCAGGCATGCTTCCTAGAGACGCGGCAGCGTTCAGGTTTGCGAGGACTCTTCCTCTTTTGCTTTCGCCCGCCAAATCTCCCACAAGAGAGGTTAGAGCCGGCGCTATCATAGCCGTGGACGTGGCGATCAAAGCTATCGTCAACATAAACTCCGAAATACTGTCTACGTATATTAAGAGCAGCATCAGAAGAGCGTTTAGGACTCCTCCTGTAAATATGAAAAGCACTCTTTTCTTAAGCTTGTCAGCAGCTAGGCCCCACGGTATTTGGCCGATGTTGCCGGATACGATGCTTATAGCCCTGACCCAACCCATCTCTTTTGGTGAAGCATTAATCTGGACCGCATAGACCGGGATGAAGGGGTTGACCACTCCTCCACCAAAAGACGATAAGAAAGCCCACCTATGGATAGACTTAAGACCGTCCTTGTTTCGATTTTCGGAATTCTTCTTTTTCAACTTCAGCCTTCCCAGAGAGGTAACGCATGGGCTAACCTATAAACATTCATTATCGAGCAACGTTAAGATTTTAAGTTCGAAAAAACCTACTCTAGACTCCTGGAGGTAAATTGGTTAGTTGAGGGAAGAGGTTGAGCGGCGGGTTCTGAGAGTTCTCATAAACTCGGGCTTGTTAGCCATATTAATCCTCGCCCTAACCTTGGTTATTCCCAGCTTCCCCTCCGTAGTCGCAGTTATACCTCACGAAGGTTTCACCCTGACGATAGCCGTAGCCCTGCTCGCCATCATAGTAATCTTCTTTACGGCTCTGAGAATCATCATGGATCTCACGAAGCTCATAGATGCTGCTTCAGCCCTGCTTCTAAGGCATATACCGGGCTTTAACCCCGAAAAGGGCTCCTCCACAGTAAGAGCTCTGAAAGAGCTTATGCTGGTCTTCATAATAGCCCTAACAGCATCGTTAATTTCGCCTATGATTTCGTCGATGCCTGGTGTGGGAGGGTGGGCGGGGTTAACCCTGACGATAGCTGCTCTAGCCTTATCCCTCATCCTAATGTACGACGCGGGCAAAACTCTCTACGCGATCTTTCAATCCTCAATACAGCTTCTCATAGACCGAATAGCCTCTCCCAATGAGAAGCCTAAAGAGGGCGACTAAGCAAACCCGCTTCCAAGCATGGCACGTTCTTGTGGAAAATGTGCGGGAGCCTTCTCTATCTGACTTGCAGGCCCACACTAGAAGTCATCCTCAGCCAATAGGTCATGCCTCAGGCTTGGAAGTCTCAGCATTCTGACCTCATGACCTTGTTGGTTGCGCAGCCTGGAGGTATCAGCAGTAGCCCACTGTCAAGAATAATCCTTAATACCTACCTTGACAGACTCATGAAGAAGCGGGAATTTGTAGACGCGGAGGATATTCCATGGAAACAGAGAAAGTACTCGTTTCAGATTCCCTTCAAGAGACGCTTTGGCGTTTAGAAGAGATACGTCGAGGGTTCAGAAGTAAGTCCGTTGCTCATGTGCAAGAAGCACTTAAGTGGGTTCTCTCAAGGCAAGGGTTGAAAGGATCTTACTGCAATCTGTTTCTGCCAACAGACACGGACCTATCTCAAGGGGCGCAGTTACCAACAGGTGAACGGATGATGTCCGGTGGAGGTTCTCGCCATGTTCTCGGAGAAGAAGCTCTCAGAACAGTGATTGTCTGGGGACTTGGGTCATCCCCGGCTGTAACTGAAGCGCTGAAAGGCTTTAACCAGATCTTGGAAAGAGGAGGCAAAACCGGTTACTACTGTTGCCACACCTGCACCGTGTCTTTCCTCAGAACACTAGCGGTAGCCAAGCCCGAAGATTGGGATGGGATCCTGGAAAAAGGTCTAACCAGAATAAGAAATGCGAGAACTTCTATTGGCAGATGGCGGGGCTTTCCCTTCTACTACACATTGCTGGGCCTTTCTGAAATGGATAGACCTTCCGCAAGAGACGAATTGAAGCATGCGAGCAGGACAGCTAGGAAGCTCTTAAAGAGATACTGCGACGATGACAGAATGTCACGATTCAGAAGGCTGGGATTGGAAGCAACCATAAACGTTGCTTAGCATACTCGTCATCATTTCATAAATGCGGTAGGTCTTCATAGCACTTGTTGTGGGAGCTTCAAGGGAGAGGGCAATGGCATTCTGAACTAAAATGTACAGATCTTGAGTGAAGTCACGATTAGGCTTGAAAAATAGAACCTGTCTAACTGGGCGGTAAGCCGAGCTCAAGTTGCACTGCTCTACGTTCCACTTCTTCTGCGCACAGTTGGGGGTAAGCTCTGGCAATCTGAAGGCACTTCTTCCAGAATCTTTCTCTTCCCGTCGTATAGACATATTTCAACATTCTTTTCCTTTTCTCCTTCTATTCCCTTTTGCCTGCGGATTACTCAAGTGGTTCGTCTTGGCCCACAAGCGTTAAGAGGTCTCTGTATTGTCTGACGAACAGTCGGCCCTTTTCCGTAGCCTTAACCATGTTTCCGGGTTCCTCATTACATGTCACCAAGCCTTGTTTCTCAAGGTTGTCTAAGTATTGTGTCAGCAGTTTATAGTTGAGTTTGGCTTCAAACGCAATATGCGATTTTCTTACTCCTTTGTCGGCGATCCGAAGTATTTCGGAGGCTATTCCCAAGTTGTTTCTCCTCTCCATTTCCGTTATTCCCCGCTATTCACAACCCCTCGGAGCCCGGCTTACCAGGCGGTTAATCTCTTCTTCTCAACGTAGAGCTTCCTTATCAGGGAGACGAGCATCTCGGGGTTGAGTTCTAATCTGTCTGCTTTTCGGGCCATTTCCCATCTCTGCCTCAATTGTTTCCTGTACTTTGCGTTCTCGGGGAATGTATTTAAGCTTATTCTAACCAGAATGGAAGACGTTTCCCCATTTTGGGCAATCGGCAAAGTTCTTTTCCCATTTCTAGGAACTATGATACTAATGTCAAATTAGTAACTTTCCTACTATCGATCCCAGATTCTGGATCAGTGTTCTACACAAAACTTCAGTTTCCTGTTTTGTGCAATCTTTCCATTAGCTGCTCATGAAGGACATGTAAGCTGGCACCTGTAGCCTCAAACCCCTATTGAATACGTTATTGGCTGTTAGTTGCGGCAAGACTTCGTGAATCGTTGGGATACTCAGTTTCGCAGGCTCTCAAATGACGAGACATACTATTTTCCCGGCCCTCTTTTGTATAGTGTGTTTCTTACGGCGTCTCTGTAGGCTTCATCTACGCTTACGTGTGTGCTTTGAGAGTTCGGGGCCGAAGACCCTTGGACAAATCCCTATCCCGCTTTGGCTTCTGAATTCTTCCCTGAATAATGCTGCGAGGGAAATAGTAGAAGTATTAGTGGATAATTACAACCGGACGGGAAGCAAGTTACAGTCCTTGTTTCTCCTTCGTTTCCCAGAAAAGCACGCGTGTTGCCGAGACTGTGGATGCCTCTTTCTCTGGGCTTATCTCCCAGCTATTGGGTCTTCGAAGACTAGATGAAACCTTTTCCACGAGACTTTCCTCACAGTCAGAAGCTCTTGATCGTGCGTATACATGATTGAAATCTTATTTGCGATAAAATTGGCCGCAATTGAAGCGTCTCTTCCGCCAAGTTCATACTCCACTGCCAGATTTAGCCCGATGGCGCATATTGTTTTGGTTTGATTGATGAATTCGACGTATGGATGTTGCAGCAACATTCTGAGCCTCTTTCTGGCTTCCGACGGGACCCATTTCTGACCGAAAACGAGCGTATGGTAGGTTTCGTGTATTATCGTTGGGTTTATGGCAACTCTGTTGTCTGGCGATAGTCTGAGCAATACATTCTTCGTCTTTTCATACTCAGGGTACGCTGGATCGAGAGAGTAGCAGAGGATGTTAGTGTCGAGCCCCAGAGTCATACCTACGTGGTCCTCCACATCAGCTTCATCCTCGAAGGAGGCCAGTTCTCGGGCTTGCCGGTTCTCGGCGGCTCCGAGCCCACGGTTTTCCTAAACTCCTCAACGAAGTCTGTAGCCTTGCCTGGCACGAGTAGAAGGCCCTCTGGAGTCTCCTTAAGGACGACGACATCACCAATCTCTTTTCTCAACTCGGGCGGTATGCATATACGTCCCTTTGAGTCGACTCTCAATTGTACGTCCATTTTCCCACCAACAATGAGTGGAATACAATCCTTTTAAATCTATCCGTTGACGTGGCTTGGTGCTGAGCTATCTGGCTTTGAGGTGAAGTTTGCTTGGGTTTTGGGGCAAAGTTTAGTCCGTGATCAAGCTCCTTTAATTTTCTGGATGGAGCAAGACCAGGAACATAGTCATCTTTGGCGCTGCAAACATCGGCAGGTCTTTCACAGGACAGCTCTTCTCACGCTCAGGCTACAGGGTTGTCTTCATCGATGTCGATGACCAGATCGTGAACGCTTTGAATGAGAAGAGAAGGTACAGAATAGAGGCAAACGATGTCAATCCGGAGACCATCTGGGTTGAGAATGTTCGGGCTGTGCACAGCAAAGATGCGGAGAGAGTGGCCCAAGAGATAGCTACATCTGACGTTATGGGCGAGGCTGCTTTTCTCCTAACGTGCGACGGCGAAGTATTGAACAAAACCGGCTGCATAGAGAGGATTGCCGCTAAGAAGGGGTATAGGTTAAGAGTGAGAAATCCCATCGATTATTTTTGGGAAAGTTGGAGGAGTAGGAAATGACAGCTTCGAAGATAGCCACCGTTGAAGTACCTTTCGAAGCCTTAGCTAAGGAGTTGGGGGCAAAAAGGGCGATAGAATTCATCGGTGAAATCAGGAAAAACTACTGAGATTCCGTTGTCGAACTGAGAAAAGCCACGCAAAAGCTCACAATAGAAGAGATCGAAGCCCAGATCGAAGAATTAAAGAAAGAAGGAAAAATCCAACACTGAACAGCTCACACAATCCGTAACATCAAAAATGAAGGCTTGCTAACCGATCTGTATCCTCCAGAACCTCCTCCTTCGCTAGATAGCTTCGTGTCTTCGTCTTCCAGCTCATAGCCGCCTTTAATTATTCTGATTGCCATCAAAGCATCATTTGCTATCCTAGAGATGTTATCCGTAACCTCTAAGTCCTTAGTGAGTTGCCAATATCTTGTCAATCCGAACTGGAAACAAGACCTTGGTATGACTATCATTACAGCGAGGAAGAACTGAAAGAGTGGGTTCGCCGAGTAGGTGAAACTAAGGATAAAGTTGACAAGATCTATGGTTATTTCAATAATCATTTTCATGGCTATGCGGTCGAGAACTGTATAGGTATCTTTGAAATGCTTAACGCTTCAAGGCCTGAGCATAGCAAGGTGAAGAAAGCTGGGAGATTTGAGACGGCATAGTTCGTGCGATCACCCAATATTCTCCTAGAACTTTCCGTTATCTTCGTTGCGCTGATGCCCCTATTGTAGAGGATCACTTCATCTGCGCGCATCATCAGAAAACGTGTGATTGCAGTGCTCATAAGTCCGGTGCCTCCAATAATCAGGATTTTCACACAATCCCCACAGCTCAATGTGGCTCAAATCCCTTCGTACTGTCCCGATCCTACTGTAATTTTCCTCCAGCTAATTACATTTTCCAGCTTTGCCTGCAGTCCCTTCGGGAAGAAACTGCCAAACAAGAAGAAAACCCACAACCCAAAGCAGCAAGAAATAACACAGAACAACTAAAAACAATAGAAAGTGACCATATCCAAAGATAAAATCAGCAAAACCCCAGACAAGGGAACTGAGAAAAGAACCGTTCTTTAGGAACCAATCCGAATCTGACGGCACACGCTTTACTCAAGCAGTAAACATTAATAGTATATCAGCGAAGAATACTAGTTCTCTCAAAGGTAAATATGAGGGGAAAGAAGTATGGAAAGACGCGAAGCCCATTCAAACTCCGATGCTCCAACTGAGGAAAGAATAGAAGATCTGCTTTCCAGAATGACCTTAGAAGAGAAGATCGGCCAGTTAAAGGCAAGGGGGATAATGGCATGGAAGATATTCCATGACCTTACCGAGGGCCTATCACCTGATGAAAGAGGAAGATTCTTCGAAGCCATATCATCTCTGTTCACAGCCGAAGATCGGGACATTGCAGAGGCCGTCTCAGCCAATTACGTGAAAAGACACTGGAGAGAACTCTTAGAAAGAGAGAAAAACGGCTTGGGTATGTTAAGCGTCGTCCTTCGCCCATTTCCTCCAAAAGAAGGCGCACAACTTGCCAATGAGATGCAGAAATTTGCCGTTGAAGAAAGCCGTTTGGGAATACCAATAATGATCCATGACGAATGCCTACATGGGTGCATGGCCAAGGGCTGCACGATCTTCCCTCAATCAATAGCCTTAGCAAGCACCTGGGACCCGGGCTTAATGGAAGAAGTAGCCGTAGCCATCGGAAAAGAAACAAGGGCACACGGCATCCATCAATGCCTTTCACCGACCATCAATATCGCTCGGGACCCGAGATGCGGAAGAACAGAGGAGACTTACGGTGAGGACCCCTATCTAACCTCAGTTATGGCCGTTTCCTTCGTAAAGGGGGTTCAAAGCCAAAAGGTGGTAACCACCCCCAAACATTTTGCCGCCAATTTCGTCGGTGACGGAGGACGAGACAGCAATGCAATCCATTTCTCCGAGAGAATCCTAAGAGAAATCTACTTTCCTGCTTTCAAGGCCTCTATCCAAGAGGCAGATGCTTTATCGGTTATGGCGGCTTACAATTCTCTTGACGACGTACCCTGTTCCTGCAATAAGCGGCTTCTCACAGACGTTCTCCGAGGCGAGTGGGGATTCAAGGGATTCGTGGTCTCAGATTACTTCTCAGTTCTGCACATAAATGTTCTGCATAGAGTTGCAGAAACAAAGGCTGAAGCAGCCAAAAAGGCTCTAGAAGCTGGGCTGGACATGGAGCTCCCCGAGGCCGATTGCTACGAAGAACTCTTGGGGCTGGTCAAGGAAGGACTATCTCAAAAAGTGGTTGACGAAGCAGTTCGTAGAGTCTTAAGAGCCAAATTCTGGCTAGGCTTGTTCGATAATCCATACGTTGATCCCGAGTATGCTGAGAAAATCTGTGACTGCGAAGAACACAGAAGTCTAGCTTTGAAGGCGGCTAGGGAGGCTATAGTCTTACTGAAGAATGATGGTATTCTTCCTCTGAGGAAGGATTTGAAATCTGTCGCTATCATAGGGCCTAACGCGGGCAAATTGAGGCTTGGAGGATACAGCGGTTACGGAGTAAGAGTGGTTTCGCCCATGGAAGGAATCAGGAACAAGGTTTCGAAAAGTACAGAGGTTCATTATGCTGAGGGCTGTAGGTTAACGGGAAGTTCCAAAGAGGGCTTTGAGGAAGCTGCCGAAGCCACCAGGAAATCAGAGGTAGCTCTTCTATTCGTGGGAAACTCTGTGCCGGAAACCGAAGGTGAGCAAAGGGATAGGTGCAACCTAGACTTGCCAGGCGTACAGGAGGATCTCATTAAGGAGATATGCGCCACAGGAACACCCGTAGCTGTGGTGCTAATAAACGGGAGCGCCATCACCATGACCAGATGGATAGACGATGTGCGCGCGGTAGTTGAAGCCTGGTATCCAGGAGAAGAAGGAGGAAACGCGATCGCTGATGTTCTATTTGGCGACTATAACCCGAGCGGAAAGCTACCGATCACTTTTCCCAAAAACGTTGGTCAATTGCCTCTTTACTACAATCCAAAGCCCACAGGCAGAGTGTACGATTATGTTGACCTAAGAGGAAAGCAACCGCTATTTCCGTTCGGGCACGGATTAAGCTATACGCAGTTTGAGTACAGTAACCTCAGGATATCTCCTGAAAAGATAAGCCCGGAAGCAAGAGTGCACATCAGCGTAAATGTGAAGAACATTGGCAGATACAAAGGAGATGAGATAGTTCAACTGTACATTCATGATGTGTTAGCTACAGTGGCCAAACCTGTGAGGGAACTTAAGGGATTCAAGAGAATAACGCTTGATCCAGGTGAAGAGAAGAGAGTGGAATTTGGTCTTGGTCCAGAAGAGTTGGCTTCCTACGATATGCATATGGATCTAGTTGTGGAACTAGGCGTTTTCGAGGTGATGATAGGCAGCTCCTCCGAAGATATACGTCTGACAGGAAGCTTTGAGGTCAAATAAATCTTATTCCATCCTTGTTTTTGAACTAAAATAGCATGCTACTTACAAGGTTGGCTCAAAGATATGCTCGAAGTCTTTGTTATATCTGACCTGGGCTGATGACTTGCTGACGTCTGTTCTTCATCAAAGAATAAACATAGCGCTTGCTACGTTTTCCATCTTTTTCGAAGACTCTCAAACATGGCTAGCCGCCCTCAGAGAGAGGGATGAGCCATAGTTCTCTATGTTCAGGGTTGAACTCCAAAACCCTCTGTAGCTTACTGTTACGCTTCGTTGCAAACCATCCCTCTCTGGTGAGTCTCACAAAGAAGTCCCTCGCTTTCTCAACGTCCTCGGGATCTTTTATGTTCCAAGTCAGCATTATTTTGCTTCCGTTCTTCCTAATATTCATTTGGAAACACCTGTGGTATCGTCACATGATTTCCTAATGCGTATTTTATATGGTACATTCTGATAATCTTAACACTACTCTTTGCGTGAATGGGCGATGAGTGAAGAATATGATGGCAGAGTTTTGCGGGTCGACCTAGAGAAAGGAAAAATAGAGCGATTCACGGTTAATGAGAAGGTTCTCAGGCAGTTCATTGGAGGAACAGGGCTGGGAGCTAAGTTCCTATATGATGAAGTTACGCCAAGAACTGAATGGCTCGACCCACAGAATCGCCTAATACTCGCAGCAGGGCCACTCAACGCCACTCCTATATCAGGCTCTGGGTCAGTTTCAGTCGTCGCAAAGGGACCGCTTACCAATGGAGCGGGATGTAGCCAAGCGAATGGCTATTTTGGGGCATACCTCAGGCTTTGCGGTCTAAATGGGATTGTTATCCAAGGGAAAGCTCAAAACCTTCAGTATCTGTACGTAAGCTCAGAATCAGCTGAACTTAGAGATGCCGACTGGCTGATGGGCATGGACACGTACAAGACTGTTGACCTGGTAAAACATGAGCATGGTTTAAAGAAGCATGAGATGGCTGTGGCTTCAATTGGGCCATCTGGGGAGAACATGGTGAAGTTTGCAGGCATTTTCTTCGACTATGGGCACTCAGCTTCTCATAATGGTCTTGGTGCTGTGATGGGGTCCAAAAGACTTAAGGCCATAGCGGTCGCACGTGGAAAGCAAAAGATCACAATACGCGAAGTTGGCCGTGTCCGAGAGATCTCTAAGAAGCTTATCGAGAATGTAAAGACGCAGTCCAGAGCAGTTTACGATCATGGAACGCTAGACTTCCTTCACACTAATGCCGAGAAGAATATGATTCCCGTGAGAAACTATACGACAAGCGCCTGGGTCATAGATGACGACAAGTGGCGGAAGTTCACCGGTCAGTACATCAGAGAGAGATTTTCAGTAGAGAGGAACTCCTGCTGGGCGTGTCAGATACATCACTGCGACATGATGAGGATAACCGAAGGACCCTACGCTGGCGAAGTGCTGGAGGAGCCTGAGTATGAGCAGCTCGCAGCCTGGTCCTCCGGCATAGGACAGGATGATGTGACTGCGGCGATGATGCTCAGTAAAGAAGTCGACCGCTTGGGCATGGAGACTAATGAGGCGGAGTGGATCGTTGGATTCGCGATGGAGTGCTATGAGAAAGGCATCCTCACAAAAGATAAGGCAGACGGCTTGGAGCTTTGTTGGGGAAACGCTGAAAGCGCCAGACTGCTACTGAACTTGATCGCCAACAGACAAGGCATTGGAGACTTATTGGCAGAAGGCGTGATGCGGGCAGCAGAGAAGATAGGTGGTGAAGCAGAGAGCTTCGCTATCCATACATTGAAAGGAAACACGCCGAGGGGGCACGACCACCGTAACAGGTGGACTGAGCAGTTCGACACTTGTATATCTAACACTGGAACCATCGAGACTTGGGGAGGCCCAATAACGCTGGGTTCAACCCCAAAATGGGAAGACATAGTGGCAGCTAACATAAATGACAAGGGCGCCATGATGTTTGAGGATTCGCTGGTGACCTGTCGATTCAACACTAGGACGAATGTTGACCTCCTCTGCCAAGCCTTGACCGCCGTCACTGGATGGGACTTCTCTTGGGAGGAGGGGATGCAGGTTGGACGGAGAATCGTCAATCTTCTTAGAGCATTCAACACGAGGCATGGAATAATCGGCAGAGAGGCGGACAGGCCATCGCTGAGATACTGCTCTGCTCCTGACTCAGGTCCAGGGAAAGACAGAAGCCTCAAAGAGGTTTGGGACAAGATGCTGGACGCATATTACAGGGGAATGGGCTGGGACAGTTCTGGCAGGCCTCTGCTGGAGACCCTTGAGAAGTATGGCTTAGAATACGTTGCTAAGGATCTCTGGCACTCGTCGACGTAACGCCTGTTCGGACCAAACTAGCGCGCGCGCTCTCAATAGCCTCAGAATGTTTCGTCTTTCTCCTATGGTGATCCGCTCGGCAGCCTTGAATTTTTTCCGAGTAGTTTTCTGGCTTCTGTTATCGTGAGGTATGCGGTTGCGGCGGCTGGAACTATAATGGCTGGCAGAATTGTTGGAGGCGGGGTTGGGGGTGCTATTCTGATCCATGCAAATCTTCCAGGCCACTCACGCTCTATAGGAGGAAATAGGAGGCCCATAGTCCCCATTAGGATCAGCGTTATGGGCGGGAATAGAGCTGAGAAGGTTAAACCTACGGCTAGGAGCTTCCAAGATTTGCTTCTGTCTAGCCTCCTATTCAGGAGGCAGGCTATGAGACTCCCGGCTATTCCCCCAACTACACCCAGATAGAATGGATCTAAAGCTTTAAACCCGAGTTCGAGTAGGGTTAAGCCTGACAGGAGACATAGGAGGGCTGCAACGGCAGGTGCAGAATACCAGAAGTCTGAAACAGCTTTAACCTGTTTACCGCAGCAGTAGTTTCCAGCTTGAAGATCTACAGTTTTAAAGCAGACCGGACATACGGCTAGAATCTCTCTCCTATCCAGGACGGAACCGTATATTCTGACCGCCAAGGTTAGACCGTAGAGGAGGGTTGAAAGCTGGAGTAGGGGTATCAGGGTGGAGGCTCGATAGGTGTATGCTCCTGCCACCGATGAAAATAATGCTAAGTTTACTAGGGATAAACCGTCGCTTAGCACAGCGTATCTCGAGGGTTTAGCTAAGCTCCTAACCCTCCCGGCGTTGAAGGAGAGCCATAGAGAGGCTAGAACCGAAGGCACAGCTGCGGCAACCGGCCAGAACCAGCCTTGATTCCAAGGTGGGCAGCTAACCTCACAGTCCACGAAGAATACGCCTACCCCACCTGCAGACTCTACGACCACGTAGTATCTGCCTTCGGCATCGGCTTCGAAGCTTAGGCCGCCACCTGAAGCCTCCTTATATAATCCTAGAAGATACCGCACCGTCTCACCTGCCACTGCATAGTACAGCGCGTATACTCTAGCTTTAAGCGTAAGGTCTGTAGACGGCTCCACGCTGAGTGACACTCTGTCTCCCCTCTTAAGGTCTAAGTGAAAGGTCGCTAACCCTCCGTCCAGGAGTATAGGCTTGGAGATACCCGCTTTCAAGGGTAAGCTAAGATCCAAGTAGAAGCTGTAGGCTACTGTGCCGTTAAGCGGACGGCTCGTGAAGGTCAGATTTGCTAAACCTTCCTCCCTAACATAGTATATGTATGGCGCATGATAGTAGGCTATGCTTACAGCGGTTCTGTTTAGAGGGCCGTGAGTCTCTATCTTTAAAGGCGCTCCTTCAGGTTCTATAGATATCGTTAGGAGAGAGCCGCTGCTTAGAAGTTTAACCGCATACAATCTGGATCCTTCAGGTCGAAGGATATCTGAGTATAGTCTATCTGCCTCCAGAAGTCTAGACGTTTCCCACTCTTCGGAGTTTGAACCTGCGGTATGAAATGATGTGGTGCAAGCCATCAAAGCTACTAGGAGTGCTGTGGTGTTCTGCACAACAGGCACAACCGCCAACATCTCGCACCATCAACACATTATCTATATCCCTTTTATGACTTTCCGTCTATCAGCGTCAACCCGTCTTTCGCTAGATCTGACCCCGGAGCAGGCTTTAGGGAGGCAGAGTAGGGGCAGTCCAACAGCTTGCTCTCGCCCGTTAGCTAGGTAAGATTTGAAACTATTTTTTCCGCTAACTTGACAACATCAGGAGATATGGAGAAAAGGATATAGACATAAATACTTTTTCCGCTGAGGTGGAAAAATGCGAGGCCTACGGCTCCAAGTCAAGGAGGAGCTTGAGAGGAGATTCAGGGAGGCTGCCATGAAAAAGTTTGGGTATGGAAAGGGCTCACTAAGCCGCGCGGCTGAGGAGGCCCTTCAGAAATGGCTTCTATCTGTGAGTGGTGAAGAGATCGTCTTCGAAGGGGATCCTGTCGAAGCTCTTGATGGCCTGATTGCTGGAGTGGATTTGGACTCCGTCGAACTTCAGCATCTTGTGACGAAGAAGTGGGCTCGTGAAGTGCTGGGCAATGTATCTCCTTGACACGAACATTCTCTTAGAGGTCATGCTGTCAAGAACCAGAAAAGACATCTGCAAACGCTTACTCAATGTCTTGAAGGGGGAAAAGAGGTCGGCGTGATCACTGATTTCTCAGCCTACTCGATAATGGTCATCTTGAGTGGCCTCGGGAAGTTGGATGAGCTCAAGACCTTTCTGACTAGCCTCTCTCCTTACAAGGGTCTAAGCACCTACGCAACGACCCTTCTGGACAAAGTAAGAGCCGTTGACATATGTCTCGCGGAGAATCTGGACATAGACGACTCCATCCAGTACTCAGCGGCTCTCGCATGCGGCGCAGAGAGCATAGTCTCATTCGACAAACACCTCGATGAACTGGGAATCCCAAGGGTTGAACCGCAAGACGTACCCTCTATGAGGCAGCAAGCCTAAGCCTAGGCAAGCCCATGCCAACATGGTGCGGGGGTGGGATTTGAACCCGCCAACCTCTATGGGACAACCCGCTTGCGATTGCTTTTCTGACTGTTGGTTCTTGACTTGGCTTGGGAGAAATAGGTTCTCTACCCGGAAATGCCGAGGGGGTTGATTGTCACAATAGGCTTATCAGAGCGTACACGAAGTCAGGCCCGGAGGGTTGTCGTTGGCTGTCGTCAAGGCAAAATTGAGGTTGGAGGGTCTGGAGGAGCATTCAGAAGGTATTGCGCTTGTTGATACCGGAGCCTCCGTAACTTCGGTTGATAGAGAGGTAGCCAATAAGGTTGGTATAACTCCTGTCAGACGTACGGTCATACTTACTACTGCTTCAGGACATGAGATGAAGGGCGAGGGCGAGTTAGCGGTCATTAGCAAACTGATCATCGAAGGGGAGGAACTGCCCTATGCCCACCTTCTCCTTGTGGAGATTCCTGAAGAAGTCAAAGAAATGTTAAGGTCAAAGCAGCTGAGTGATTGGGTAATCATCGGGTTAACAACCCTTGAGCTGCTGAATCTAACGCCGGATACAACAACAGGAAAACTTAAGAAAGCCGAATCCTTTATGCTAATCTAACGTTTTCCTATGCAACCCATCCTAGCTGTTATGCGAGCGAATAGGTTTAGACTTTCGTTTATAATATTCGCAAAAACAGAACGATGGCAAATGTTCTGCAAAAATAAGCCTGAAAAAGCTATTTCGCATTGTGTGGAGGACAGAAGCAGCGGAAGGAGCGGTCTTCTATTAGGATTCGCGGGCTGTTTCTTTGCGCACTTGTTCTATGGCTTCCTTAACTTCCTTCATAGTCGTTTCGACCTCTGGTCGTATCTTACCCCCATAATAGCCGTACTGGTGCAAGTAAAGGAACGCCGAGTCGCCGATTTCGATCATCCCCCTCCTTCCCATCTTGTCTAGAATTTCCCAGCGTTCCCCATGCGAATCAGGCTCGGGAAAGCCACGTTTTTGAATCAAAGCAGCAGCAGCCTCTACGTAAGCATGAAACACTTTTTCACAGCCCTCTCTCATGTGTGTTAAGTCCCCTTTCAGGCGGCCCTCTTCATACTCTTTAGTGCCAAGCGCATAGAATTGTTCGGCACTACTGAGATGTTCTTTGACCTTCGCCATAGTTTCACCACGAATCCGTAAAGCGTGAAGACCCTATTTAATTTATTGATGCGTCTTGAAAAATAGCTTCCTTGAAATCCTTTCAACAAGAAAAAGTCGTGTGATGAGGGAGATAGTGCTACAACCCGAATTTGAACCTACTTTGTAAACATGTCATGACAGATGTAACGATATTTTCGCCGCAGAAGCCCCATCTTGCTTATACTTGGAGATAGTGCGGGGGTTAGGT
>Ga0315312_1001417_pt1 | contig 18845 bp, 37 predicted proteins | sample TDP7_MG_FD_203629 | JGI IMG/M metagenome (GOLD analysis project Ga0315312, IMG submission 203629) | Freshwater sediment microbial communities from Lake Towuti, South Sulawesi, Indonesia - TDP7 | ecosystem: Environmental > Aquatic > Freshwater > Lake > Sediment | place: Indonesia: South Sulawesi... | reverse complement strand
AGGCGGAGGAGATCCTCACAAGGGGGGAGAGGTGACCACAGGTAAGGGGACCGACCCTGCCACCGGCAGGCAGCATCAGTTCATGACGGGGCTCCTGGACGAGCTGTGGACGGACTGGGAGGCGCTGCGGGAGCGGTGGCGGTACCTGGGAAACGTTCTGCCCTACTCGTGCGAGAGCAGGGAGGAGCTGCACAACCACGTCCACAACGTGGTTCTGGGATCTCTGCCGCGCATTCTGACGAAGAGAGACGCGGGCAGGGTGATCTCTTACTTGAAGAAGAAGCGCAGGCTCCTCAAGCAAACCCGACGAATGCTCCAAGTCTAAGGATGGCCAGGGGGAATGGGTAGAAGATGAACGTAGATGTCGTCGCCAAGCTGAAAGCAGGCGAACCCATGACGGTCGATCAGTGGGCCGAGGCCTCCCGGCAGAAGCAGCTGTGCGGCATCCTGGGATGCTTGAACCCACCGTCGGTCCGCTGTCCGCACTGCGGCAACTGGTACTGCGCCGAGCACGCTGAGATGGTGTATCACTCTAGAAAGGAGTGAAGGGGACGTCAGCATAAATCGCTGTAGGAGGGCAAAAGATGACTACAGACACGCTCCCTTGCCAGGGCTGCGGGATACTGGCGGGGCGGGGACACCTTGAGCCGCCGCTCGGCAAGCCCCAGGAGGTGGTGGTGCGCTACCAGGCGTTCGGCAGGGTCCGCACCCAGGTGGCATCGCTCAGGATATGCAAGACCTGCCAGCAGGAGCTGGCGAAGAAGGGGCACCTGGTCCTCAGTGGCTAGGAGACACATGACCAAGGTACAACTCCACAAGCTCATCTGCTGGCGGCTCCTGTTCCATTTCAGGCCAGCGCCGGGTTACTGGCTCCTGTTTGTGGCACATCAAAGGAATTGAAGGAGGAGGCATGAGTCCAATCAAAGGCCTCTCTGAGCAGACCAGGCTCCCCAGGCTTGGGAAGATCCACCTGGGCGTCAAGGTACAGGGCGCGAAGGCAGAGTACCCCCAGCCGGTGGACTATTTCGTCTGCCCCCCGGAGCTGCGAGAGTTCCTGCGGGAGGAGAAGCCCACCCAGCTCACCATTGTCTTCCCCACCGACAACCCCGACCAGTGGGCCTCCCACTTCTACCGGGCGTACAGCTCCTACCGGGGGCTGGTCTGCCGGGGGGACGGCGAGACAGCCACCCGGATGGTGGACCTTGACCAGGTGGTGGATCCCAAGACGGGGGAGGTCATCCCCAAGGATCGGCACCCCAACTCCTGGCCGAGGGCCGACCGGGACACCAAGAGGGTTGCCTACTACGAGATAGACTGCCCCGGCCCCGCCTGTCCCGAGTTCCAGCGCAAGGGGTGCCGTCCGGTGATGAATCTACAATTCCTGATACCCAACTACCCCAGGCTGGGTATCTGGCAGATCGACACCTCCTCCTGGAACTCCATGCGCAACGTCCTGAGCGGGGTGCGACTGGTGAAGAGCCTCCTGGAGGGACGCATCTCCGGGATACTCCTCACCCTCTCCCTGGTGCCGATACAGGTCCAGCCCCAGGGGGTCAGGAAGAATATCCACGTGCTCCAGGTCACCGCCCCCTACAGCCTCCTGGGGCTGTACGAGAGGGCGAAGCTGCCCCGGGCGCAGGCGGTTGCACTCCCGATGCCGGACCTGGAGGCGCCTGAAGACCTCTTCCCCGAGGACGTCGAAGGGCCACCTGTCGTCGAGGGAGAGATAGCCAAACCCGCCAGCTTCTTCCAGCCGCCCGGAGAGCCCCCATCGGCCCCTGCCGGGGAGATATCCGGCGAAGCCGCCCTGGACAAGGCTGGCGTGACCAGCGCCTCAGCGACTCCTCCTGGCGCCGAGGCGACGGCACCGACGCCGGAGCCGCCCCCGCGCCTCCTGGAGGTCTGGGAGGAGATCAAGGTGGCCCTGCACTCACTGCCGAAGGGGGCCGAGCAGCAGGCCGCCAGGTGGCTGGCGAAGGAGTCAGGACGGGAGGTAAGCACGAAGGTGTTTGAAAAGCCTGTGCCGCCGGTGGGGATGCCCGCCAACCTTCTTTACAAGCTGGCCCAGGAGCTTAAGGCGCACAAACCCATGGTGTAGGAGTCAGACATGCGCATCATGATAGATGGAGCCTTCACCGACGAGGAGGCGCTCGCGCTCCTCCAGAAGGTTCGGGAGATTGAGCAGACCAGGCCGGAGAGGCACATCACAGTACAGGTCGTCGCTCCAGACAGGACCCGGGAAGAGGCCAGGGAGCTGCTGGCAAGGGTAAACCCGCCCTTCGCTTACCGCATTGAGGTGGAGGGGCGCATGGCCGTGGGCGACAGGCCGCCCTTCAGCAACGACTAGAGAAGCAGGGACGAAGAGGATGAGGATACAGTGTCCGAGCTGCGGGAGGCTGGAGACCGTGGGGCCTATGGCGGCCGCCGCTGGTGGGCAGGCACATCGTGTTGGCCCGGGGTGGACAGCCAGTCGGCATCTCCCCACCGGTCCGCCTCACCGAGCCCTACGAGATCCGGATATGCCTTCACCACGACGCGTCGCCCCATCCCCCACACCGCTGCACGGCGAGGCGTCTGTTCAGGACACTCGAGGCCTTGGGCTACGAGGCCCACCAGCACGGGCCCAATGTCATCACGGACGCCCCGGAGCCCCTGGTGCGGAGACTCCTGGCGCAGAGACGGGAAGATGACATCAGAGAGGCGACACCATGAGCTCAGAGGTCCGGAGGGAGAGCAGGCGCGTCAGGGCCTTCCAGGAGCTGGAGGAGGCCTGGAAGCTCCTGGAGCAGGCCGCCAAGAAGGGGCTGAAAGCGGCGCGGGCCCTTCAGCTCCTGGAGGAGGCGCAGGGGAGGGCGGAGAGGGCCGCAAGCGCGGCCCAGCCCACCACCTTCAAGGCGGAGGAGAGCGGCACCGGCAGGCCCAGGACCCTGCGAGACGGCCTCCCCGCGGACGTCCGGAGGGCGATCCACCGGGAGGCGGAGCACCTGAAGATGCTGGCCGCGCGGGTGAAAGCCGTCCCCGTGACGGCGGACCAGCGGCTCCTGGCCCGGGTGAAAAAGCGGAAAGAGAAGGTGCCAGCATGACAGAGGGCTATTTCCTCCCCCACGTTGAGGCCACCACGATAGTCTGGGCCCACACCGATGTGGAATTGGACTGGTACGCGGCCCAGGGAGACGACCTCAAGAACCAGAGATCTACCATCGAGCTAAACCTGGCCAAGATGGCGCGGGACTCAAACGGCGACGCGGAGAAGGTAGCCCAGTTGCTGGTCGACAACTGGCTGGCCATCTACGTCATCCTCTGCACCCGCCAGGACCTCATCAACAAGCATGTCCGCGGCGAGGTGTCAGCAGACGGACATGACATCCTGTATACAGCCAACTTCAAGGCGATAAAGGCCAGCCCCCACCTCGACGAGCACTATACCAGAGTGGCCATCGATGCCATCAGAGGCGCCAGGGACTCCCTGGAACGTCCCGGCTTGGCTGAGCTCTTCCAGCAGGCGTTAGAGCACTTCGACAGGAAGCTTGCGCTGATGGAGGCCGACGCCGCGCTCCGCCAGGCCCGGGCGGAGAAGTTCCTGCGGGACGCCGGCCTGCTCGGGGGAGAGCCATGACTGGAGAGAAGCGACGCTGGCCCCTGGAGTTCGCGGAGGTGGTGGCCACCACCCTCGTGGCCCGGCTGGGGCCCCGCTGCAAACGCATCCAGGTGGCGGGATCCATCCGCCGGCGCAAGCTCATCGTGGGCGATGTGGAGATACTCTGCATCCCCGACATCGTCACCCTCACTAACGTCCTGCGCGAGCCCGTCAAGCAGCTGGACAGGCTGGACCAGGAGCTTCAGAACCTCATCAGGGCTGGCTACCTGGACCACCGATACCAGCTCAACAACCCCGGTCGCCGCATTGCCTACGGGCCTCTGAACAAGTGCCTCACTCATGTCCCATCGGGCATGCCCGTCGACGTGTTCTGCACAACCGAGGAGGGGTGGGCGATGGCCCTGGTGGTCCGGACGGGCCCGAAGGAGCTGAATGTGCGGCTGATGAGCGCCGCCCGGGCCAAGGGCCTCCGAGGCCATGCTTATGGGAAAGGGTACACGCTGCCCGACGGGTCGCCTCTGGTGTGCCGCACAGAGGAAGAGGTCTTTGCGGCTGTCGGCTGGCCCTATCTGCCGCCGGAGGAGAGGAGATGAAGGCTCTTAGCATCCGGCAGCCCTGGGCATGGCTCATAGTCATGGGCATCCCTATCTTCGAGTCGGCAGACAATCCTGATGGGAGCACGCGTGTCGTGTGGAACAACAAGGTGGTGCTCAAGGATGTCGAGAACCGCAATTGGCCCATACCCAGAGAATTCAAGTTGCCTCGGCGCATTGCCATCCACGCATCCAAGCATGTGGACCATCAGGCCCAATCCTGGCTTATGGAAAGCGGGTTCGCTCCTATGTCTGTTCTGCTGCTGTACTCGGACATGGTGCCCAGGGGGGTGATTATGGGAGAGGTTGATCTCGTGGCCTGCGTGACCGAGAGCAAAAGCCCCTGGTTCACAGGACCTTATGGCTTCGTGTTGGAAAATCCCGAGGCTTATGAGAGACCTATCCCGTGCAGGGGCAAGCCTGGCTTCTTTGAGATTCCCTACGTGCCGTGGGAGGAGAGGAGTCAGGAATGAACAGCAGCCCCAAGAGCCGCTTCCCTGCCGGCGTTGACCTGGTGAAGAGCGGGGAATGCCCTATGGGAGGCTTGACCCCCATCGCCTGCATGCTCTGCCCCTATGGTCACGCCCTGGAGTGCCACCACCCCTATACCTGCGACGAGGTGGAGTGTTCGCACTACCTGGCGGAGCTGGAGGCCGAGGGGGAGATGTACCCGCCCGACGAGGAGGTCCCCTGATGGGCAAGTGCATCGTCTGCGGGAGTCCGCTGTCACGAGAACGAGCCCGGCTGGGTGCCGCCACCTGCGGGGCCAAGCTCTGCCACGAGGCCTTCGTCAGGCGCTGCGAGAGGGAGTTCGGCACACACAAGCGCGTACTCAACATCGACACCGGCAAGGTCCACCTGGTGCCCCTGAGGTACATCATCGAACAGCGCCTCAAGGGGAGGGACCTCGAGCGGTACCCAGAGGTGGAGCCTACTCTGGAGGACGCCATCCAGCTGGAGGCGGCGGTCCTGCGGCGCCTGGGAGTGAAGGCGGTGGAGAAGGACGGCAGGCAGGGCGTGGAGCTGGGCGGCGTGTTCATCCCCGCCGGCGAGCCTGAGGAAGACAAAGAGGCGGCGTTCATCTGCACTCCTGTGACACAGCCTCCCGGCATACCCGGGTGCGCCAAGGGCGGCACCTGCGTGGAATGCGGCGTGGAGGTGTGGTTGGCCCCGAGCTCTCAGGAGCTCAAGAAGAGGCGGCCCGACATGAAGTGTATCTGCCTTTTCTGCTTTTTGAAGGAACCTGAGGAGGAGCAAAAAGAGGGGTGAACATCCATTTGGGATACGAAGTGGGCACAGGGGAGGCGGTGGCGATCCCCCTCTGCCACCTGGTGGCCACCGGCCTGACCCAGGCATCGGGCAAGACCACCACCTTGTGGGCCCTGCTGACGCGGCTACCTGATGGGTTCCGGGCGCTGGCCTTCCGCACCAAGCGCGGAGAGTTGGAGTTCCAGGGCGCGAACGTTGTGGCTCCCTTCTATCGGGAACGGTGCGACTGGCGCTATGTGGAGTCCCTTCTGGAGGCGGCGATGAAGGAGCGGCTGAAGTTTGAACGCTCCTGGATCATCCGGGCGTGCAAGGGGGCACGGACCCTGCGCCAGGTCTACCAGAATATCAGGCGGCAACTGGAGAGCGGCAAGAAGCTCCGGGGGCTGGACGAGTCCGTGTGGACCAACCTCCAGGCCTATTTTGAGGAGGTTCTCCCACAACTGGAGAAGAACCCCTTCTCCGACGCGCTGGAGCTGGCCCCTGGACCGAACGTTATGAATCTGTCTCACCTCTCAGAGGAGGTCCAGGCCCTGGTCATCAGCTCCTGCCTGGAGCACCTCTCGGCGAAGGAGAGCGACGTCGTGGTGGTAATACCCGAGGCCTGGCAGTTCGTCCCCCAGCAGCGGGGCGGGCCGGTGAAGTGGGCGGCGCAGCGCGTGATACGCATGGGGGCGGTGGTAAGGCTCCTGATGTGGCTGGACAGCCAGGACGTCACTGGGATCGATAAGAGCGTGCTGAAGTCCGTCGGAACCTGGCTTCTGGGCCGGCAGATGGAGTTGAACGAGGTGAGGAGGGTCATCAACCAGCTTCCCACCAGGGAGAGGCCGCGCCCGGAGGACGTGATGACGCTCAAGGTGGGGCACTTCTACGCCGCCTCGGAGCAGTGGTGCAAGCTGGTCTACGTCCAGCCGGCGTGGTTGAGCGAGGAGGAGGCCCGGCGGGTGGCCGTGGGGGAGTTAGCAGTGCCACCGCCACCCGTTCAAGCCCCAAAGGAAGAGGAGGATCCGATGGTCATTGCGAAGCTCGAAGAGGAGTTGAAGCAAGCCAGGGCACAGGTCGCCGGGCTTGAGGCGGACCTGGCCGTCGCCAAGGTAGGGTTCGAGGTGTCCAAGGAGGAGGTCGAAGCCCTCCGGCAACAACTCCGGGCCGCAGACGACGAGAGGGGCTACATGACGAAGCTCAAGGAGGGCATGGAGTACCTCTTGGGCGGCCGGGTGCAAACGCAGGTGAGTAGCACGCTTGTCAATCTCGACGCTGTGGTAGCACAGGTGCTGGCCCGCATCGGGGCGCAGGGCCATGTGCTCCAGGTGACCCCGCCCGAGGCCCTCCGCCAGCGGTTCCAGCAGGAGGCCCTGGCCAGGCTCAAGGCGGAGATAGAGGCCCTGGAGCCGCGGGAGAGGAAAGTCATCGCCTGGCTGGAGCAGAGGGGGGAGACGACGAGCACGCCCCTGGTGGCGTTGCATGTCGAGGGGCGCGAGTTCAGCAAAGGTGGTCGGTACGTCGTGGAGTTCTCACGGATGCTCAAGAAGCTGGCGGACCACGGCCTTATCAAAAGCATCGAGCGCCAGGGCTACCGCCCTGGGCTCATGGAGCGGGTGGTGGAACGCCTTCAGCCCTACAACCCCACCAGCGAACAGGTGGAGCAGGTCTATCACCACCTCTTGCACCTATTGCTGGAGGAGGTAGGGAAGGAGAAGCCAGATGCATGAGTTCAAGGTCAGACGTCACAGCATTAGGGGAGAAGACATGGTTGAGGTCTGGATGGACGGTAGATTCATGGCAGGTATCTACGCCTATCAAAGGGGAATCCAGATCATCAGCAGGCATCTCGGGGAGGTGGTGAAAGAGGAGAATGTCCCGATTCCCAGCGTGCTGAGCGCAAGAGAGGGGGTAGGATGTTTGGTCTGATATGGTTCCTGGCGTCGCTAGGTATGGGGGTAGTCGGCGCGTCTCTGCTTGTCGGCGCCTTCGGCGTAGCAATGCAGGCCAGCGACCGACTCGAAGGGAAGCCTGCGCGGGAGTTTAATAGGGCAGTAGTCTGGCGGTGGTGGCTTGTCTGCTGCGTGGGGCTGACTGCGCTCCTGTTCTGGCTTGGCATGAACTGATTGCAAGGGACGCTGACCCCGTCCCCCGCCCTAGACTTCTTTGAGCAAAGAGGTGAGATATGGAGGACATGTTGAATTCCGGAAGCAGCGGCATAAGGCCAGAACTCTCGCGGTTCGCCGAGATAATGGAACGCAAACTGAAAGCGAACGACCACCGGGGCGGGTGGAGGACTTGTGACCCGCTGTTCCTGCTGGCTCGTTTGCTTGAAGAGGCAGGCGAGTTAGCCGGGGCCGTGTGTTCGCCTGCGTATGACCGCCGCCTGATTCAGAAAGAGGCAGCCGACGTCGCTAACTTCGCTATGATGATCGCTGATGTCGTAGGAGAACATTGAGCATCAGCCGTGGGACGAGTTGGGGTATGAGAATGTGGTACAGGCGTACCGTGCCCCGTTGCCGCTGTGGTAGATGGCTCGTCCGCCATGAGTTCAGAGAAAGGGGTCTCTGCGCCCGTTGTTTACGGAGGCAGGGGATGACGCAAGTAGGGAAGGAGAAGCCAGATGCACGAGTTTAAGGTCAAACGTCACACCGAACGCGAAGGAGACATGGTTGAGGTCTGGATAGACGGCAGATTCATGGCAGGTATCTACCCCCATGAAAGGGGAATCCGCGTCATCAGCAGGTATCTCAAGGAAGTGGTGAAAGAGGAGAATGTCCCGGTTCCCGCCGCGCTGATCACGCTGGCAAAGTAGGAGGTTCGTGATGGCACGCGCGATTGAACTCTGCGGTGGCTGCCCGCACCTGGAGCGCCGCTGGCTCATGGGGATGGCCTGGTGCCGCCTGGACAACCGGCCCCGCGGGGAGAGGGAGGTTGCGTGCGGGATGAAGAGGACTGCTCTGAGAGACAGGAAGCCAGCCCAGCGGTAGCAGGCCCGGGACTGGCTTCTGTAGCGTTCCCTGGGCGGGAGGCGCGCCACCATCGTACCAGGGGGCTGTTCGCTCCCGTCAAGGAGTCAGGATATGGGACAGGTTAACGGGAAGAGTACCAAAAATCAAGTGGTGGTGCGGGAGAACATCCACTACTCCTTCGTGCCCAACCACCGGGAGACAATGGAGGCCCTGGCCCGGGCGAAGTTCACATGCCAGGAGTTCCGGATGGTCCTGGCCCTTCTCAATCGGACAGATGGCCGCCTGGAAGAGGAAGCCGAGCTGACGTCGGCTTCCTGGCAGGCGCTGACCCTCCTGTCGCGCCAGCACGTCCACAGCACCCTGCAAGGCCTCCTCTCCCTGAAGGTCATCGGGGCGGAGGGCCGTAGATACCGCGTAAACCACCCCAACGGCTGGGATCCGAAGGTCTTCCGCCCCCAGAGGCTGGCAGGAAGAGCCATCGAGACCCTCCGTACCACCCTCCAGGCGGAAAAGGAGAAACACAACTTCAGGTGGCTCTCCGCCCTCTTAACAAGCGTTCCCAGCCACAGACGGTTGGCTCGGTCGAGTCCAGCTACGACCGTCCCCCAGCAGGGACGGTTGGATCGGCCGGCTCCAGCTACAACCGCCCCTGAGCAGGGACGGCCGCCCGGACCAAAAAGCGTCCCCGGGCGGGGACGAAAGCGTCCCCCACCAGGGACGGTTCCGTCCCTACCGGGGGACGGTTTGGGGGGGACTACAGGGGGGGACGAGAAGAGAAGAGAAATATCAACACCCTCTGGAGAGGGTGTTGTTCGACGCAAGGGTCGAACCGCACCGGACCCCAGGGTTAGAGAGATCCAGGAGGCCATGGGGGCCGAGTTCGGCTTTCCGGAGAAGACGGAGATCGACCCCATCCCAACCTACGGTAAAGAGGGTCGCGCCATCAAGCGAATGTTGGCCCGCGGCTTTACCCCGGAGCGAATTCTCGCAGTGTGGAGGGGGAAGGTTAAGCGACGCGGTGGGCAGTTCGTTTCGATGGTGTACGTGAACGAAGACATCGGGAAGGAGGTGGTGCGTGGAGAGCCTGGGGGCCATCCTGCGGCGCCTGGCGGGAAGGGGTTCGACTTCGGTGGGCTCCCGGATACAGGCATCGACCTTGACGCCAGGGGAGCGAGAGGCGCTCCGCCGGGAGTATGAACGGGAGGCGATCTGCCCCCATGGGCGACGGGTGAGGCTGTACCGGCTGACCCGGCAGCACCCGTGGGAGGAGGAAAGCCCGTGTCCCGAGTGTGAGAAGGAGAGGCGAAAAGCACGGCTCTACGCGGCGTCGGGGCTGCCCGACCTCTACTGGCCTGGGGGCGCCGAGCCTGCGACCTTCGACACCTTCGACCTGTCGCTGAACCCGGCGATGGAGAGGCCTCTGAGGCTGGCCAGGGAGTACGCCGAGAGCGCCGCCGGCGACGCCCCGGCACCACCGTGGCTGGTGCTGGTGGGGGGCACAGGCAATGGCAAGACCCACCTGGCCAAGGCGGTCGCCATAACGTTCCTGGAGCGCCTGGCCTGCGTCCGCTTCTGGGTCGTGCCCGAGTTCCTGGACCGGCTGAGGGCCACCTTCGCCCCGGACTCGCCCCGGGACTTCGACCAGGAGATGGCAGCCCTGGCGTACCAGCCGGCCCTGGTGGTGATGGACGACTATGGCACTCAGAGCCCCACCCCCTGGGCCAACGAGCGGCTCTATTTGGTGCTGAACATGCGGTATGAGCGGAGGCTGAGGACGGTCATCACGTGCAACCGGCCGGCGGCCCTGGAGCGGGAGGAGAGGATCAGGTCGCGGCTGTATGACACACGCCTGTGCCAGGTGGTCCACTGCCGGGGCGAGGATGTCAGGCCGAAGTTGCGAGGGAGGAGGCTATGAAGCGTGTCAAGAAGCTGCTGCCACGAGACAAATCTACGGGACGGATCGCGGTTCCGCTGTTCTGGCCTCTGGACTGGCTGAAGAGATGGCCCTGGTGGGTAGGGCTGCCCCTGTTGTTGCTCTGGTTTCCCTTCGGGGTGGCGCTGCACCTCCTGGTGATGCCCCTCTGGTGGGAGGAAGAGAGGAAACGTGGGTAGTGGCAGAGAGTTTGCCACGTGGTGCCGGGAAGCATGGCGGGCACAGGCGGTCCCGAGCTGGCGGAGGATCCTCGCTGAGGCTGAGGCCGCGGGGGACGAGGGGCGGGCGGAGTACGCCCGGGCTTTACTGGCGGGTTTGGGGGACACGGGGGTGGACAAGGTGCCTACCGTCGTGGAACCTGCATCAGCTTCGCCGAGAGTGGACATGGTGGTGGACAAACTGGGAGTCCAGTTGTCGCTTCTGGCGGGGCCGGGCAGGTGAACCCCCTACAACGGAGGAGGGCAGCAGATACCGGGTAATCTAACCAAGAGGCTGTTGAAAAATGCGACGGAGCCTGAAGGAGGTGAACGGTGAGATACATCGCGTTCCCCTCTGCCGAGGGGGAGATTGAGATGATTGGCGAGGAGCCCAACCGGTTTGCGGAGCAAGCCATCTTCGCCGAGACCCTGGAGGAGCTGGATCAAAAGCTGGAAGCGTGGCTCCTAGATTGGGCAAACGAAGGCGAGCACGACGAGTGGGTGGTGGTGGAGGTGGTCCCGCACTCCCGCAGGGTTTTCACCGCCCGCCTGGTTGCCGAAAAGGTGGTGCTGACAAGCGGGGGGAAGTAAGCATGTTCCACTGCATGGGCTGTGGAAGGAAGATCGCCTGGGATGGACACGGCCCGTTCTCCTACACCTGCGCATGCGGAGGCCACATCTTGGTTTCCGACGAGACGGGCGCCCCCAGCCTCCCGGCCTTGCTGGTACTAGCACTGGCCGAGAAGCGGCCGCTGCCCCACCTCGATTATCTGGTGGGCAACTCCGACTACACGTCCCTGGAGAAGGAGGCGGGCATCGCAGCTCTGCGTTTTAAGGGAGCTATATGGATGCGCGACTGCCCGCAGTGCCAACAGGACGGGACGCTTGCCCGCCACGAGCTACGGCTGAAGTTCGAGAGGCTGGAGGGTGAAGTACGCCGGCGTCGAGAACTCGGTGAGCTATCGCAGGAAGAGGCGGTGGAGGACCTGCTGGCCTTACACGACCGGCACAAACGAGAGTTGCTGGCATTAAAGGCCAGCAGAAGAGAGTGAGCAGATGAAAACCACCATCGTGCTCAGAGGCGAGCTGACGGAGAAGGAGTTGCTGGCTATTCTCCAGGCTATACGGGAGGTGGACACCAGGCGCCCCGAGGCAGAGGTGAAGGTTGACATTCGCACGCAGGTCGAGGACAGGGAGCGGACGAAGGAACTGCTGGAGAAGGTGATACCGCCTTTTTCATTGGAGGAGGAAGTGCAGCAGCGGGTTGTATGGAGAGCTCCACGGTTCCCAGCAAGGAGGCAGACGGCTGGGGCTCCAGGCTGGCGGGCTTCCAGCGGTGGCAGTATGCTCCAGAACAGAGGTGACCCATGATTAAGTCCCTAAGCGAGCGAGAAGCACGGATAGGGCGTGCAGTCAAGGAGTTCATAGGCGAGTGCTGGGTATGGGTTCCGCCCAGGAGACCAGTTGTTTTCAGGGAGGACCCCTACGTCTGCCGGCTCTGCGGGGAGCAGTGGCCCAGTCATGCTCCCAGTTGTCCCCTGGTCAAGCTCCAGGAGGCTCTAAAACGGGAGGGAATGGAACTCTGACGTTTCCCAGGAAACGCTAGGAGGGGAGAGAGAGAGTGACGCCTGACAGGCACCGTTACTACAACCTGTCAGCCATCAAGCCTACCGGCCGCTGTCTGGAGTGCGGCGATGAGCTCCCGAAGCGCGGGCGCAAGTATGGAGACCTCCACGGCCCCGGGTAACGAGGCGGACCGTCCCGGATCGTGAAGCTGTGGTAAGATTGGAAAGGAGGGGTTGAGATGGACGACATCGAGGAGCGGCTGCACATATTCAGGGTGCTGTCGGCGAAGCCCGAGTGGGCCGACACGCTCCGCGAGGCGCTGGCTCTCCACAGGCAGGGCGAGGCCGAGGTGGCCTCTGGCCAGAGGGGGATATGGCTGGGTTTCGAGTGGCACGAATGCCACACAAGCCCTGTCACCTTGAACAAGATGGTCACCTCCAGGCTCCTGGACATCGCGTACAGCTCCAACCGGAGCACTTACTACAAGCTCCGTCACCCGGAGCTGGTCAAAGAGGCGCTGGAGCACCTGGTTGAGCCGGAGGTGAAGGCTGAGGCCGAGGTTCCGGGCGACCTCTTCTCTACCATAGTGGGCCACGACAACATCAAGACCATACTGCGGTACGCTATTGAGAGCGAGCGCCCAGCCCATATCCTGCTCCAGGGTGTCCCGGCCAGCGCCAAGACCCTGTTCCTCCTGGAGCTTGCCCGGTTGCCCAACAGCTACTACTGCCTGGCCCAGACGATGACGGGCCCGGGCCTCGCTGACGTCCTGTTCGTGAGGGCTCCCGAGTTCCTGTGCGTCGACGAGATAGACAGGCTCTCCCCGGAGAACGTGGGGGTGCTCAACAGCCTGATGGCCACAGGGATAATCAGTGAGAGCAAGGTGGGGAAGACCCGGGCCATGGAGCTCAGCACCAAGGTGTTCGCGGCGGGGATAAAGGTGCAGAGGCTTCCTGCCGACCTGCTGAGCAGGTTCATACCCCTGCGGTTCGACCCGTACACCGAGCCTCAGTTCGTGGAGGTGTGTAAGCGTGTCCTCTCCAGAGAAGAGTGCCTTGAGGAGACGGCCACCTTCATCGCCGGCGAGGTGTGGAGGATGTACCAGCAGAACGCTGATGTCCGCAGGGCTGTCCAGATAGCCAGGCTCTGTGGGGGCCAGCCTGAGAGGGCGCGGGAGGTGATAAGGACGCTCAAGCAGGTAGGTCTTTGATGGACAAGGGAACGGCCCTGGAACTCCTCTACGTAAGCGCTGCGGAATTGATCAGGCGCTACATCGGCACGCCGCCCCCGCAAGCATTCTTCAACCCCACAGGCTGGGTGCGCGACTGGGCGAGGACACATCCGAATGAGGCCTACCAGTTGGCCTCCGACCTGTATGAGCTGCTCGACCGGCATTTTCGGTCCTTCCCCGGCTGCCCCTCGTAGAAGCCGTGAAAACGAAATCGCGCTCTCCAACCAGCGGTAGGAGAGCGCGTTCTTTCCGCTAGGTAAGACCGCGCGTCTGTCGAGCTACTCCCGCATCTTGGCCGCCCAGTTGGTGGCCCACTTGGCTGGGTCACTCCTGTGCGTGGCCGCGTCCACTTCGCGGTTGTAGTTGGACTTGCGGGTAGGGCCGAAGGGCGTCGCGCCATAGGCAGTCTTCATGCGGGGCTTCGCTGCGTTCCACGATGCCGACATGCTGGGCGCCTTCCGCTCCAGCTTCCCCTGCCCTACAGAGACCATCTCTTCCATGGTCCGCACCGGTTACTCACCTCCTTTCCTTGCAAGATTAAGGGGCTGATGCCCCCTGGCATCTATCTCAGGCCAGCCGCCATCCTGGTGATCCAGCGGTCCGCAGCCTCCAGGCCCACCGGGTAGAGACTGGAGAGCACCGCCACCCTGTGTTCTTCGGGCATCCCCCGGTAGAGGGCGCTGGTGACCAGTCCTGCGGGCCACTCCCTGGCCAGGGTGAGTGCCTTGGCGATGAGCCCCGGCGGGTAGCCTTTCGCCCGCCATTCCCTCTCCTTTGCCCTGGTTGCCTCCTCCAGCCTGGCGTCCACCTCGTAGCCTGCCATGGTTACGGGGCTCGCCGGGTTTAGCGGGCCAGGGCTGCGGTGACCCTCTCCTGGAGGGTGCTGGCCAGCCTCCTCGCCGCTTCTACGTCCCCCACCGGCGCGAACGCCTCCGCCGTCTTGGTGGCGTACTCCCCGTAGCTCTTCAGGAACTCCTCCCTCACGTCCGGGGGAAGCCAGGTGGGGTTCCCGTGAAAAGGGCTGGAGCGGCCTCCCAGGGCTACCCTGAGGGGGTCCTTGAGCTGGACGGGCCCCTCTGTGGTCAGCCTCTCCAAGATTCCCAAAGGGTCGGGGACCGGCAGCCACATTCTCTCCATCGCCCCTCCCTAACAAACAAGCGGAGACTTGCGTCCCCGCTTGCTCTTACTGTAGCACCCCGTGGCGAGGAGGTCAACCTGGCCGTCCTGGATATTTCAAGCAGGTGGTTATGCCCTGTCCATCATGTACTTCCCCGGTGGGAACTCCATCGCTTCGAGACGTAGTTCTGTAGCAGGGTGTACAGTTCGTTCACCATCCGCTCGGCCTCTTCGGGATGATTCAGCGCAAACTCGGCGGCCTTCTGTTCCGGGACTATCCAGGGCGGCAGCGCTGGCAGAGACGAACCAGCATGGCTGAGAACACATCGCACCATGCTGGCGAGGAGATCAGACAACTGCGTGGCAAACTGAGACGTCATAGCAACTATCTCCTTTCCGGATCAACTTCTGCTGAAGATGGCCACGAAGCCGCAGGACGGGCAGCGGTAGACCTGCCCCCTGGGGTTGAGGGCCTTCCTCAACATCCCGCCCAGGGTGCTCTCCATGTCAACGCCCAGGGCCTGGAGGACGGCGACGGGGCCGACCGGCTCCATCGGCTTCGCCTCTTTGGGACAGAAGGGACACCGTTTCATTGCTCTGCTCCTTGAAATGCAACATCCACCTTCCCCAGGGGGCCCAGCAGGCGGTAGCGGACCTCCACGTGGCCCTGCTCCGTCTCCAGGCGCAGCGCGTAGACGTTGCCTCCGGCCACCACGAGCAGATGCCCCTGGACGAAGGTCACCGGCCCTATCCCTTCGCCGAGCCCCCTCAGGCTGTGGGGCAGGGTCATCCGCCCCAGCCGCCAGGAGCCGGCTGCCGCCGGCTCGCGGAGCGTCATCGCTCGCTCAGGGCGAGGATGGCGGCCAGGTCTATCCCGTCGGCCAGGAGGCAGTTGTAGATCAGCTCCAGTATTCTGTCCAGAGTCACCAGGTCCCGGAGGACGTAGGGCCCTTCCACCTCTATTGGGAGGCTCTTGAAATAGGCCGAGAAGAGGCTCTCCCGCCTCGATACCAGTTCCCACATGAAGTCCTCGTCCAGCACAGTCAGGCGGACAGTGGGATCGGGGAGGGCGTAGCTGTCGGTTATGTTGATCTCCCAGGTGCCGGTGTCTACGTAGAAGCCGAACTCCTCACTACCCTTCCGGCTCCGCAGCCGGAGGAGCAGCGTTCTCTGCTCCCCCTGCCCGTACTCCTGGAACAGGCTCCTTATCTCCACCCCCTTCTGGCTGAGGCTCTTGGGGAGCCCTTTCACCCCGGCCTCTAGAAAGTCCCTCAATCTGGGCATGGATCACCTCCGCTATCATCTCGAAATGGGTGGTGGGGATGGGTTCCCCCCGGTCGGCCCTGGTCGGGATCTCCCCGTCCCATGGTATGGTGGCGATGAGGGGGGTGCCGTATTTCTTTGAGAGGCTCTTGCCCGCCTCGCCCCCGATGCTGTTCAGGTCGTTCTCCACCAGGCCGAGGATGGGGAGCTTGTAGTGGCGGCACATCCTGACGGTCCTGGCCACCGCCCTCTCCGAGACGCGCTGGGGGGAGGTGACGATGATACACCCGGATACATCCTTGGGGATGAAGGCCCGTACCTCTTCACCACTCCCTGGCGGCATATCGACTATAAGAATGTCCGTGTCCCAGTCCACGGTGTCCAGCATCTGGTCAATGGTGAAATGTTTCCTCTGCTCCACGATAAGGACTGGCATATCCTCTTCTCTGAACTTCCGGGAGAGGAAGGAGAGCCCCATCAGTTGTACGCCGTTCCAGAGAAGGGGGGAGATGAGTTTGCCCACCCTGATCTGTTCCGGGTCGGCCCGGGTCATCTCGGCGAGGCAGGGGTTCTCCAGGTCGCAGTCCAGTACCCCCACTTTGGTCCCATCCCGGGCCAGGGCCAGGGCGGTGCCCAGGGCGACGGTGGATTTTCCCACTCCCCCCTTGCCCGATAGGACGAGGATCAACTTTGGCGTGCCCATTGCTGCACCCTCTTCAGCGCCTCTTCCTTGGCCTTCTCAGGGATGGCGCCCGTTGGGACCTTTTCCCGCACCGCCCCGAGGAACCTGTTTATCATCTCCTCCCCGACCCCCTCCTTCCTCAGGCCCTCCACCGCCTGCCGGAGAATCACAGGTCTCATGTCCTCCCTGAAACCCTGTATGACGTCGCCGACCGTGGCGACCACCGTGTCCACCAGCTCCTTCTGGAACCTCAGCTGGGCCTGGCTGTCGGAGAGGCCCTTGTAGGTGGTGCGCTCGCCCAGCAGAGCCGACTGAGTCTCGAGCTGTTGCCTGAGGGGCCGCGTAGCTGCCTCTACGGCTCGTTCTATCTCGCTCGCTGCCTTCATCCCTTCCACGGTTTTGGACAACGCGTCTAGCTTGCTCACAACCTGGGAGTCGCTTGTCCCTTCGGGCTTTATCTTCTCCCTCAGCTTGAGAGCTAGGGCCTCCTCGTCTATCTCCCTGGGCTCCTTCCGGGCTAGCTCCCGCCTTAGCAGCAGTTCGGTGAGCGGGTCGCGGCCGCCGGCCTCCCAGGGCTCCTCGTACTGCTCATAGACGGGGTTGCCTTCCTTGTCCAGGATGAGGTTGCCATCGCTGTCGAAAATTGGCCGCTGTCCCCTCCTCATCGGAGGCTCTTGGGGCCCGGCGGCCCTCTTGCCCCCTGTTTCCAGCAGCCCCTTCAGTCTCTCCTCCATCCTGTCCATACGTGCCTCAAAGCGGGCTTCCCGTCGCGCCTGTTCCGGGCTCTCCGTGGGGGTGGGCTGCGTCCAGGGGATGGGTGCCACCCTGTCGCCTTCTCCCCGGTTGACCACCAGCATCGCCATGGGCCCCCATGGTGTCTGGACGGTGTGGAAGCCCATGCCTGGCCCGCTGGTGGCCACTCCCGCGGTCTCGCGCCTGCCCCCCATCATCTGGCGGAGGATCTGGCGCTGCTGCCTGCGGGTGAGGCCGTAGTCGTCCAGGAAATCCTCCAGGGCTTTCGGGTCCGTGGAGAGGTCCTTCACCTGCTCATCGTATGCCTTGAGCATCTGCCGGATCTTCTTGGGCTGCATGCCCGGGGCGGCGGCGTCCAAAGCCTCGGCAAACTCCCGCGTCTTCTCCGACAGCTCCTCCGGGGGGAGTCCCCCCAGCCTCGCTGCCAACTCATCCGCTCGCTTCTTGGCCTCCGTCTCCTCCCGGTGGTCGGCGCGGATGTGCTGCGCCTTCTTGACGCTGGTGTCGAACCCCTCCCCGCAGTATTCGCACGTGTAGGGTTTAGCTGCCGTTCCTTCCTGCGTCATCTCCATCCTCCCGGGAAGATTCAGACTGGGCTGCCCTCTTTTCAGTGGCTGCCCCAGCCGTTTGCCCCCTGGAAAAAGACTGAGCGGGGACAGTCCGTCCCCGCTCGCCAGCAGTCTATCACAGGGGGCAGGCCTGTGCAACGGTTCCCAGGGGCCGTTTCAGTCAGCTCGAGACTGAGGAACGGTCAGGCTTCCCTGAAGACCTCTTCCTGGAGGTAGGTGATGGTGTTCATGGGAAGGAGAAGGTCGAGGATGCCGCCCACCGGGTCTGGCACGATGCCGACCAGGGTGTCGACCAGCTGGCGGGTTACCCGCCTCGGCCTTTCTCTGCCAAACTTGGCGGCATGCCTTGTGCGGTAGAAGTTGCCCACGTCTCCCAGCAGGGGGAAGGCGTCTAGGACGTCGGCGGCGATGGCTCTCCCCAGGGTCCTCTGCTTCGACTCGAACAGGATGTCCCGCAGCTCCTCCGGGCAGGCCTCGGGAAGCATGTCGGCAAAACGGTGGAGGGCAGCTTCCACCCTCTCGGGGACCAGGGCGAGCTCGGGTATCTTCCTCTCAGGCACCTGTCTCCCCCCTTTCTACCGGCTCCTTAGGGCTTCGATGCGGTAGACCCTGGTTTCAAATACCCTGCGCGGCCCCATGGGCCAGCTTCTGGCCTGAAGGGATCAGCTACCACGGCGGGTACCACTCCACGACCTGGCGCTCCAGGATGGCGAGGAGCCCGCGCCCTTCCCGTATCATCCTGCGCTGCTCCTCCGTGGGGGTGAAGGCCAGCGCGGGCCTCCGGAACCGGTAGAGCACGGCCCTGCCGTCCTCCAGCCTCACCTCCTCGATGTGCGCCGGCCTCTCCAGGTCCGCCTCGTAGGCCACCTTCAGCCCCCGGAAGGGGTCCCTGAGCTGCACCGGAGCGCCCTCCGTTGCCCTCTCGACTATTCCCAGCGGGTCGGGGAATGGCAGCCAGGGCCGCGCTCTCAGCAATTCAAGCGTCTCCCGCCTCCTGCTGGGGAGCCTCCCCAGGAATATGGCCCTCCACTCAGGGAGCTTGGCCCTCGCCAGGGAAAGGGGGATCTTCTGCCCCCAGCCTTCAAAGCCTCCCTCCGGCCACCAGCCGCCGGCCAGGGAGACCT
>Ga0315312_1001416_pt1 | contig 18851 bp, 14 predicted proteins | sample TDP7_MG_FD_203629 | JGI IMG/M metagenome (GOLD analysis project Ga0315312, IMG submission 203629) | Freshwater sediment microbial communities from Lake Towuti, South Sulawesi, Indonesia - TDP7 | ecosystem: Environmental > Aquatic > Freshwater > Lake > Sediment | place: Indonesia: South Sulawesi... | reverse complement strand
TCGTAAATTGCGAAGCTACCCTGCTTTCCGGGAGTGCGACCCTGCAAAAGTGAACTAAAGTTTGAAGTGCCTGAAGTATGGATATCAGGAGACCAGGAAATCAGGATGTAGGATACCAGCAGACCAGAGTATCAGGAAAACCAATCCATCAGTTGCGCTCGGGACGTGCCTGATGTCCTGGTAACCTGATGCCCACTACCTGGTAGCCTGATACTCTGATAGCCCGAATCTTTAGCGCACTTTAGGCATTTTAGCTCACTTAAATGGAGGTGCTTTCAGCAAATCAGGGAAGAACAAATCGCCTTTTTCGCTGGAACACTTCTATTATTATTGGACAAAAATCTTTTAGGGGGCTGCCATTCGGCCAAAATTGATGACCCTGCAAACTTTTTCCTTGATTTGTAGCTAAAAAAAATGTATAATTTTATCATAATTAGGGGGATGGAAAATCATTATCGTCACGGAGGCTAATATCATCAATATTAACATTTTTTTGGAGGAATTAAAATGAAGACCGCAATTTTAACTCTCGCTTGTCTGTTATTGGCTACTGCCTGTCAGGCGGTAGAAAAACAGCTCGCTGCCGAGGCACAAACTGAAGCGCGGCTGAAAATTCAACAACAGCGACTAAAGGATATAGAAGAACTGGCTGTGAGTGAACGACAGGCGATAGAACAATGGTATGCACGTCACCTTACCGAGCTACGGCAATTAGCACAAAGGCAGGCTAAGCAGCTTATTGTATCTGAAAGAATGCTTTGGACCGAGTTCATAAAGATGAACAACGGACATGCAGACACCTACTTTAAGATGAATGACCAAATACCATTTGCACATGGTTATTTTAAGACGGAATCGATGACATCAGTTCTAACTAATACAGCACAGATCTTCATAAAAGACATAAAAACGTTTGAGCTGCGCGAGGCTATGATAGACAGCTACTTTTTAAGCACGGCTGCCAACCTTCTGCTGGATAGCGAATTTTGTGAACTGCTTACCGATCTATCAAACGGCAGCGCTTACAATCCTCAAAATTTTCTGATCCGCAGCGAAGCTCGCAAGCTGCTTCGCCTGGCGAAAGAATTTGAATCGGAATTGATGCGTCTTGAAAATAGAAGGAACGATAGATTGGCTGCGTTAGAGCAGTGGGAAAAGGGCCTGAAAGAGCACGTATATAAGGTAATGCGCGAAATAAAGGCCGTGCCTGAAACGCCAGAACTGGGCGTGGTGAGCGCGATTAGCTGCGATGAAAAAGGTGCAATATGTATGGTTGATGGGATCGATAAAACCCTTCAGCCAGGAGATAAGATAAACAATGTGACGGTCGTCAGGATACAACAAGACAGGGTCGAATTTGCCAAAGCCGGCCAAAGGTGGGTGCAAGCCGTAGGTGAGCCTGCTAATCCTGCTTGGAAATAACCTGTGTAGGGTGGACTGTGCCCACCATTTCTTATCTGGTGTGCAAAGCACACCCTACCTTCTATCTTGAATTTTACAGAGAGTCCGGGAAAAAAATCAAAAAGTGGGGGGTAGAAATGACTCTATTACAGACAAACTGCCCGGCTACGGCACGCTCCGCCGTGACGAGCGAAGAAAGAAACGCTGCTGTAATGGAGAAAAACAAATGCGACCAAGAAAAACACACCAAGAGGGTATGTGTCATTACCAATGGTTGCCCGGAGAACCGCATTGATTGCGCCAGGATGCAGAAATTCTTGGGGGACGATGGCCATACAGTCATAGATGACATTCAGGATGCCGACATCATCTTCTTTAACGCGTGTGGACTCACTAATACTACGCAAGAATTTTCTATAAAAATAATAAAGTTCATACAGGCCCAGAAGAAGACATCTGCTGAGCTGGTCGTATGTGGGTGTCTGCCCAAAATCAATAAGCCGCGCTTAAGGCAGGTCCATAAGGGTGTGACCTTCGAACATGAGATTGAGCCGCTCAATGAAATCATCGAAACCCAAACCAATCCACAAGATGCTTACGCTAACCACTTGGCGCCGCGGGCGCATGTCCCATCTACTCGTAGATGGCGTCTTTCAGATTTCAAAAGAATGATAAACCCTATGTCAATAATAGAAAAATTAACAGAACCATATCGTAACCGCCTCGACCAGGCAATCAATGTCTTTGGTCCGAACAGTTTCTGTATCAAAGTCTCGACCGGCTGTCCGAATAGGTGTGCTTTTTGTGCAGTTAAGATCTCACGAGGTAAGCTGAGAAGTAAATCTATTGATAGAGTAGTTGAGGAATTTGAAGAAGGGCTGGCAAGGGATTACAAGGAGTTTGCCCTGTTAGGAACCAATGTGGGAGCCTACGGCAGAGACCGCGGCATCACCTTAGTTGACTTACTTAGAGAGCTGATAAAAATCGATGGCCATTACACAATCAGGCTGCGAAATATTCAGCCGAAATTTTTGATTGAGATGCTGCCGGAGCTTATAGAGATTCTCCGAAGCGGAAAAATATCATACATAAGCTCGGCAGCGGAGTCCGGCAGTAATAGAATCCTCAGACTAATGAGGAGAGGTTATAGAATAGAGAACTATAAAGAGGCGATTCTTAGCTTAAAAAGTGAATTTCCGCACTTACAGATACGTACCCAGATTATGGTGGGTTTTCCCAGCGAAACAGAGGACGAATTCCAAGATACACTACGACTGCTTGATGAGATAAAATTTGATTTTATCGAAGTATATCCATTCCAAGCCAGGCCCAATACTGAGGCGGCAGCAATGAAAGACCAGGTTCCTGCGAAAGTCATCAGGCGCAGATACCATAAGGCATACATGAAGTCACTATTTAATCTGATGAGGTCTGATGAGCAAAAGTCCTCAGAGCGCAGGTTGTGGCCGGAGCTGCTACGGCTCAGCTTAAATTAGACCTGATAGTGAGTTGAGAGAAACCATCCACAGAAATTTTTCGATGGATTTGACAAGCTCACCACAAGTTTACGATTGTCGATTGCCAATTGAAAATTGAAAATTCAACACATCTTAAACTTTTATAAATATTTTCCTTCGATACATCCAGAAAAGGATAAGCCAGCGAACAAGAAAAATGCAAAGGGCCTCGAATAGTGGCCCGCAAACGCCTAACATACGTACCGTGCCGTCAATAAATATTTTCAGCATTCTTGAGATATGGCTGCCAAAAAGCGAAACTCCCATATATATCGCAACGGCGTTCATTCCGATTACCATAAATCCAAATCCCCACTTGCGCCAGCCCAGCACATCGATGATCCAGTAGAAAAACAACAACATCAGGCACGCCCAACCGCCGCTGAGTATTCCATAGGAGCTGGTCCAAAGCTTCATAATACTCGGCAGAAAAGAATAATGAAGCCCCAAACCAACCAAGACACCGCAAGTGCCCGCTATACCAAGGACGGCCATTTTATTTTTTGATGTTCTGCTGCTCATTAGGAGCTCTCCTATCATCACACCCAATATCGTGGTCGATATCGTAGGGATAGTACATAAAACAGTACCCCATCCATCTGGGTGACTTCTGCCGAGAATCATCTTGTCTAATGCGGTAACCAGGTTGCTGTCCCTAATTAAAGTCCCAGCTTCAATGCCTGGGGCCGGAACAAAAGCTAAAATAAGCCAATAGCACAGCAGTATCGAACTTCCGACAATCGCCTGAACTTTGACAGTTTTGCGCAATAACAAAAAAGATACAAAATAGGCAATCGCAATGGGCTGAAGTGCGCTACTCAACTCGATTAAGTAAGGCTGTTTCTCGCTGACCGATTCTCTAAGGGAACCGAGCAGAAAAAGAATAACGGTACGCTTGGCAGCGTGGAAAAATATTGTGCTGTAACTTTGTCCGAGACCGGCGCGTTTGGCAAAGGCAAAAGGCAGGCTCACGCCGACCATAAGCATAAACGATGGCCATATCAAATCCTCAAAGGTGCAGCCCTGCCAGTCGGAATGTTTTAGCTGCGCAGCTATCAGCCTTGTTACAGAGTTATCCCCGATAAGTTCAAGGAGTCTATTGACCACAGTCGCGCCGCCCACGATCCAGAACATTATAAAGCCGCGAAACACATCCAGCGACATCAATCTGCCGGTACTATCCTCTGTCTGTCCTGGCCAACTCATTCCGTAATTTCTCTTTCGCCTGCCTTATGGTTCATCCGCCCCAGCTCTGATTTCTACCTTGTGCGTGCCAACGCCTGGTGGAATTGTGATGGTTTGACTGTTTGTGAGCGCTATCATCCTGGACTTGCCGTCAATGATGATGGATACATTTTCGCCAAGTTTTTTGCGGCAACGGTCGGAAAGTTCGAGCGTCCAGGTAGATTTATGGTTGGAGAAATACCGGCAATAATGACTATCGTAATCGAAAAGCATCGTCAAAGCATCCGCCGCTTGAACGTCATTACGACTGTGAACATAGGCACAGACTTCATTATAGCCCATCCATTTTTTATCTTTTCTGGACTCTATCCACTCTCTGCTGCTTGTTAAATCGACCGAACGCTTTCCCGTCAACTTAGCTGAATGAAGTGCCTCAACGGGTATTTGCTGCAGCTCGCTGCCCGTGCCTGTGATTTCGGTGTCTTTCTTTTCAATAAGATCGAGATCATGGCAAATAAACCGTTCTGGAAACATCATACTGAATTGAATAGTGCGATCGGTACCGATGTAGGATATTTGGGGGCCCTCGCTGCCCAATCCAAAACCGGCAATAGCTGCCAGACGCCCGTTGTCGTGATAGAGACTGTTGCCGGGCCGGATAGTCACTGCCAACGGCGTCACGCCGAATTGTCGCTCGATAGCGTCACGGCCAACCTTGTAGATGAAGAGCATATCATTCGAGGGAACGGGCGTGTCGCGTCGGTCGTCATAATTTTCCTGGTACCAGTCCGAGTGTGCCCTCTCTCCATCGATCGGTGCATTCCACCAGGGACCCGGAGGCGAATCCAAATCCCAGGTCATGTGCGTCCACACCCGGTGGGTCTGAATCTCGAACACGCCCCGCCGGGCACCTTCGTCCAGACCTTCCTTGGTGGAAGCGTAGTCCTGCATGTTGCCAAACGGATCGACAAACTTCGCTCTTTCCCAGGGACTTTCAACCATGCTGGTCACGGGATTAGCATAGCCGGGCGTGACATTCTGTACCATCACAAAGCCGTATTGCTCAAGCGGCTCAACGAGGTACTTGATAATAACCTCTTTGCTGGGCGTGGGATAGTGCCATCGCAGACTGTATGCGTGCTCCGAGGCGCCCATGTCGTCCATTACGAATATAAAGGCGTTGTCGAAATTGTCATTGAACAGGCCATAGCCCAGACAATAGACAAGGGCGTTTCTGAAAATCTTTCTCATAACAGGGTGTTGGCGGAACCAGTCGCGGCCGCCGCCGATCCAGACTGCTTTGACGTCATCTTTGAGGTCGGTAACAACCAATTGCGGATGGCCTGCGAGCGTTCCGAGTACCTGCGTGGCGCTTTCGGCTTCGCAGCGGACTATTGTGACGTCAGCTTTGCCATCGCCCGTCAGGACAGTTCCGACCGTACCGGCGGTGACGAAGTGTTCTTTAGAAATCGTAAAAGAGTCCTTTTTATCCTTAGTAGCGGTGGTTGTAAGGCCTTTATAATCGACGCCGAGCAGTTTGGCGACATCGGGAGTTTTTATGTAGTCAAACAGAGCGACCAAGCTCATTCCGTAGTCCTGGACAGCGCGGCGTAGCGTCTCGTAGTTGGCTGAATACCCTTTGAGTTTATCAGGGTCGGCCATCCATATTATACAGGCATAATTGGGCTGTGCGATTCCGTTGAGGAATCTATTTATCTGGAGGCGCTGCTGGTCCAGACGCAGGATGTCAAAGGGGATGCCCCAGATTTTTAGCATAGTGGCGACATCGCGGAAGTCCTCGCCGGAGACTCGTGTGCTATCTATGTTGTAACTGCCGGGGTCGTCCCACTGGTCACCAATTATAACCAGGACCCGGTAGGGCTTTGCATTTGCAGTCAGGGCCGGTCCAAAGCGGGCTAAAAATAGGATAGCAATCAGCACACAAACCGCTCTTTTTCTGGTGAAAATCATAGATTAGACTCTTGGCAGGGACCCCGCTCCGCGGGAACCCACATCAGGGGCATTGGTCTGTGGCAGCCATTTTGCTAATTCATCTGCAATCCGACGATGCTCAGGTTTAGGCGCCGCTGGCCAAAGCAAATTGTTCCATTCCAGCTCATCGTTGTCGTGGTCGTAGAGTTCTTCGGTGCCGTCACTATAACGGATGTACCGCCAGTGCTGCGACCGCACAGAATGATTATTGCGGCCATGCGTAGTTAAAGCAGGCCGGTCCCATTCTGCCTCGGGGTTCCTTAATAATGGCAAGAGGCTCTTGCCTTCAAGTTCTTCTTTTGGAGCAAGATTGCACAGATCGATAAGTGTCGGGTAGATATCGAGCATACTCACCGGCCGGGAGCAGCGCTGCCCAACCTGAGTGACGCCGGGTGCTACGACCATAAAGACATTGTGCGTTGCCTCTTCCCAGAGCGCAAATTTGCGCCAGTGCAGTTTTTCGCCGAGGTGCCAGCCGTGGTCGCTCCAGAGTATAATCACCGTATTATCTATATACGGACTTTTATCGAACGCATCGATTACACGACCTACGCAGGTATCTACAAAGCTGATGGAGGCCAAGTAGCCCTGCACTGCTTTTCGCCACTGGTTGTACTCGATGACCTTTTTGTGGTCACCTTCAGGCTTGGCCATTTTTCTTCCTATCGGCGGGACATCGTCGAGGTCATTTTCATTAACGTTCGGCAGAGTGACTTTATCCGGTGGATACATCTGAAAATACTTGGGCGGTACGTACCAGGGTAGATGCGGGCGGAAAAAGCCACAGCCGAGGAAAAAGGGCTTATCGTGCTTTTTTTGTAATTCTCCAATAGCCCAGTCAGCGACTTTCCAGTCGCCCATCTGTTCGTCCGGCACATCGACCGGGCCCCAGTCGAATTGGGCAGTGTTAGGTATGCCATTTAACGGCTGATTCGGCGGCATTGGGTCATTGGGTTTATTCTTCTGCTGGGATGGAAAATACTCCTGCCAGGAAGGCGGGTCAGGAAAACCGCCGTGGTATATTTTACCGCCGCCGACCACGCGGTAGCCGTGAGCCATAAAGTGTTGCGGCAGCGTGACGGCATCTCGCAGTGCGGGTGACTCTCTCCACGGCTGCGAATTGTTATAAACACCGGAAGTTGCGGGCAAAATTCCGCTCATAAGGCTGGCTCGCGAAGGATTGCAAGCCGGCGCTGAACAGTGTGCGTTGGTAAAAAGCACGCCTCTTTGGGCAAGCCTATCAAGGTTTGGCGTTTTCACATCTGGATGGCCACCCAGACAGCCGACCCAGTCATTCAAATCGTCGATTGCGATAAAAAGCACATTAGGTCTGTTTTTTGTTGAGACAGCCGAAAAAGCAAATCGCGGCAGCGCAAATGCTGCTGCGCCGGCTGCCGTTAACTTTATAAAATCGCGCCGATTCATAGAACACCTCATATTCAATTGATTGGTTATTTTCTCAACGAGAAATATGCGGTAGTCTAATAAGTAGTCTCTAAATCGTCAAGTTTGTCTTGCGAAAATGCAGGATGATTGCTACTTTAGAACTCATAATTAAAAACTAAAAACTCAAAACTAAGGTAGGAAATTAGCGATGAAAGTATCTGTAAGGAACCCAGGTCTATCGGAACTTGATGAGCTTTGCATCCAGACGATTCGGTTCTTGTCCGCGGATGCTGTGCAGAAGGCTAATTCGGGCCATCCGGGTATGCCGATGGGGATGGCGCCAGCGGCGTACGTACTCTGGACAAAGCACATGAAATACAACCCAGCTAACCCCAAATGGCATAACCGGGACCGCTTTGTTCTATCGGCTGGACACGGTTGCGTGCTTTTGTATTCGCTGCTGTATCTGACCGGCTACGATATAAGTCTTGACGAATTGAAGAACTTTCGGCAGTGGGGCAGCAGGACGCCTGGCCACCCGGAGTATGCGCCGCAGCGCGGCGTTGAAGTTACAACCGGGCCGCTGGGCCAGGGGATTTCCAACGCGGTCGGCATGGCCATAGCAGAAAAGTATCTGGCCAATTATTTTAACCGAGATGGCTTTCCCATCATCGATTATAAAGTATATGTTATCGCCAGTGACGGCGATTTGGAGGAAGGCGTTTCCTCGGAAGCCTCGTCTCTGGCCGGACATCTGGGCCTGGATAATCTCATCGTTATTTACGATGACAACCACATCAGTATCGACGGCCCCACAGAGCTTACATTTACGGAAGATAGAGTTAAGCGTTACCAGGCTTATAACTGGAACGTTGCGGAAATCGGTGGTGACGGCAATGATATGGCTGCGTTTGAAAAGGCTCTGGAAAATGCGAAAAATGAGAAGGCTCGGCCATCAATTATAAAGCTACGCACGCATATCGCTTACGGCAGTCCAAATATGCAGGATAAAGCGGAATCGCACGGGGCCCCTCTGGGCGAAGACGAAATCAAATTGACGAAGAAAAGATTCGGCTGGGACCCGGAAAAGAATTTCCATGTGCCACAGGAGGTACTTACCCACATGCGAAAAGCGGTCGAGCGAGGCAAAAAAGCCCAGTTAGCGTGGAACAAAATGTTTGCCGAATACGCTAAAAAATATCCAGATTTGGCCCAGCAGTTCCGTGATGCCGTGGCTGGAAAACTACCTATTAAACTCGATGAAATCTTGCCGAAGTTTGATACAAGTAAACCTCTGGCGACACGCCAGGCTTCTGGCAAGGTGCTGGATGCAGTGATGCCGAAGCTACCACTGGTCTTGGGCGGCTCAGCAGACCTAACGCCTTCAAACAATACAAGATTTGCCGGTGCAAAAGACTTTCAAAAAGACGCCAGAGACGGCAGATATATTCGCTACGGCGTCAGAGAGCACGCGATGGGCGCGATAATGAACGGAATCTCTGTAAGCGGCCTGGCCAGAGCGTACGGCGGGACATTTCTGGTTTTCTCAGATTATATGCGGGCTGCAATTCGCGTGGCGGCTATGTCAAAGTATCCTACCATATTTGTATTCACGCACGACAGCATCGGTATCGGCGAAGATGGGCCGACGCATCAGCCGGTAGAACAATTGGCAGCCCTTCGGGCGATGCCGAACTTGATTGTGATTCGACCAGCCGACGCAAACGAGACTGCCGCTGCGTGGAAGTTTGCGCTACAGTATCGAGATGGGCCGGTGGCTTTACTTCTTACCCGCCAGGGATTGCCGGTTTTAGACCAGGACAAGTATGCTCCTGCAGCGAACCTGAGCAAGGGCGCCTATGTGCTACTCGGCGCCGATAAGCCGGATGTACTGCTTTTAGCGAGTGGTTCGGAGGTCTCTATCGCGATGCAGGCCGCTGAGAAACTGGCAGGTGACAGGATTTCTGCGCACGTCGTAAGTTTCCCCTGCTGGGAGCTTTTTGAAAAGCAGGATAAAAAATACAAAGACTCGGTTATTCCGCCTAATGTCACGGCGAGGGTCGGCATCGAGGCCGGCGTCGAATTGGGCTGGCATAAATGGCTGGGCGAAAAGGGTGTTTTTATCGGCCTATCATCTTTCGGTGCATCTGCTCCTGCTAAGGTTTGCTTCGAAAAATTCGGCATTACCGCTGAGAATGTAATCAAAGCTGCAAAAAAATCCATAAGTTGTAAGGCCGAAAGTAAGATATAGTAATTATGAAACCAAAAGAAATCCAATCGGTAGCCGTAATGACAGGTGGCGGGGATTGTCCGGGTCTAAATGCGGTTATAAGGGCTGTTACTAAAACTGCGATAACTAAATTTGGCCTTGAGGTCTGGGGAATTGAAGATGGATACCTGGGGTTGATTGAAGATAGAATGCATGTGATTAGCTACAATGAAGTAAGTAATATTTTAACTGTTGGTGGGACGATTCTCGGCTCATGCAATGTTGCCAACCCCTCTAATTATCAAGTTAAAGTAGGTGGCAGGAATCAGACAAAAGATGTTTCCTGCAACTGTATCAAGATACTTCAAAGTCACGGCATCGATGCACTTATTTGCATAGGCGGCGATGGAACTATGGCATCAGCAGCGAGATTTGCTAAAAAAGGCGTTAATGTTATGGGAGTCCCCAAGACGATAGATAACGACCTTTATGGCACGGATATTACCTTTGGTTTTAACACCGCTGTTACTACAGCTACCGAGGCGATTGATAAAATCCACACCACAGCCAGCTCACATCATCGGGTAATGATTATAGAAGTTATGGGCAGATACGCCGGCTGGATTGCTCTTCACGCGGGGGTAGCCAGCGGCTCTGACATTATCCTTATGCCTGAGATACCATACAAACTTGACAAAATCTGCGATTCTGTGTTAAATCGGTCCAGGCGGGGGAAAAAATTCAGCATTGTGGTGGTAGCTGAGGGTGCAAAGGAAAAAGACGGTGAAATGGTTGTTGCTAAAAAGATTGCCAATAGTCCCGACCCGATTCGGTTGGGTGGAGTTGCAAACGTGCTGGCTGCAAAAATTAGTGAGCGGACCAGCCTTGAGTGCAGAGCGGTTATTCTTGGCCATATCCAGCGGGGTGGGACGCCGACACCCTTTGACAGAGTTCTGGCAACGGACTTCGGCAATATGGCTGTTGAGCTTCTGATGAAAGGTATTACCGGACACCTGGTAGTGCTAAAAGATGGCAAACTATCGAGTATTCCGCTTTCACAGGTTGCCGGCAAGATAAAGACTGTGCCGAAAAATCATCACCTTATAAAAACAGCCCTGGCGGTTGGAACGAGTTTTGGGGTCTGAACATCTTGAACCCCGCAGTAAATAACCCCCAGTGAAACTGGGGGCTAAATAAAAAAATAATTAGCCCCACGTTTTACGTGGGGTTCTTCCCCCCAAATTTATTTGGGGGTTCGTTTCACCATGGAACTTGGCCGCGATAAGACGGTCGCAAAAATAATCTCCCGGCTTGAAGCCGCAAAGAATGGAGGGGCGGTTAAAGTCGAGGGGACGTGGGGATCGTTTGCGCATCTACTGGCTGCGTACATATCAGAAAAGCTCAATCGGCCGATTCTGTATGTATGTCCACATATCGAAGACGCCGATAAGGCTGCCGACGACCTGCAAACATTCGGCTGCAAAAAAGTCGAGGCTCTGGCTGCCTGGGAGGGCGAAGAAGAATTAGCCGACGCGACCGATGAGACTCGAACCGAAAGACTAAAATTGGTCGCTCGTATCTCGTCGCTCGTAGCCCAGGCTCGTAGGATGGGCAGATTTTCTGCCCATGCGGATATTGACAAGGCAAACAGCATGGGCAAGCGAGTTGCCCATCCTACGACTACGACTTGTCTCTCGTCACTCGGGTCACGGGTCACCCCCGCTTTCGCGGGGGCAGGCTCACCCCTGCGGAAGCAGGGGCACGAGTCACGACTTATTATTCCAGCAGCGGTGCAGGCGTTTTGCCAGCCGATACCAAAGCCGCAAGCACTAAAGGAAAGCTCTCTCAGATTGGAGATAAATAAGGCGATGTCGCCGGAGCAGGTTGTCCAGTGGCTGGTGGAAAATGGTTTTGAGCGGACTGAGCAGGTTGATTTGCCGGGCCAATTTGCCCGCAGGGGCGGCATTATCGATATTTATGCACCGCTGATTTCGGCGCTCGAACCAGAAGGCACGAATCAGAATGGACAAGCAGCAGTAGCAGTAAGAGTTGAATTTTTTGGTGACACTATTGAGAGTATCCGCCAAATCAATCTCGATACGCAGCGCTCCAGCCGAGAGATAGAAAGTGTCAGGATAGTCTCAGCAGTATGTGGCAGCAGGCACGAAGATAGGGAGCTTTTCGTAAATATTTTGCCCAAAGATACCATAATAATTCTCGAAGAACCAACTGACGTTGAAGAAGTGGCCAGGGTGTTTTTAGAGCGTCTCGAGCGAGCAGATCGGCTGTATAGCTGGGCCGATATTTATAAAGCGGCGGAAAAATTTACTCAACTACATATATGCAGGTTTGCCACAACTAAGCCGGACGAGTTCCTCAAGATAGATATAAAAAGCGTGCAGCGGTTTGAGCACAAGGCAACCTCAGTGTGGGCGGGACACAAAGCAGCTTTGGAGGAATTGGTGCAAGAGGCCAAGCAAGGCAAAAAAGTGCTGCTTTACTGCGAAAGTCCCGCTGAGGTCAAACGCGTAAATGAGATCGTGAAGGAGATAAATGAGAAAATCCCGGCGAATTTCAAGCTACTGGTGGGATTTATTCATCAAGGCTTTGTTGTAAATTCACTGAATACGATTATGATAAGTCATCACGAGCTGTTTGGCCAATATGCGCTGCGAAGAAGAACGAGGCCAACGCGTGCCACGGCGTCGGTTGATACGCAAAGTTCCCTGCAGGCCGGTGACTACGTGGTGCACGCCTCTTATGGCATCGGCAAGTTTTTGGGGATAAAGACCATACAAGATAAGACGGGCAAGTCAGAATACCTCACCATCGAATATGCCGATGGTGTGAAAATCCAGGTTTCAGTCCGCAATATCGCACTGGTGCAGAAATACATAGGGACGAGTCCGAGACGGCCGAAGCTCAGTAAGGTCGGCTCGAAAAGATGGCAAAAGCAGAAAGAAAAAGTGGCCCGCTCTGTTCGGGACTTAGCTGCCGAGATGCTTGCGATTCAGGCCCAGCGTCAGATGATGGGCGGGATCGCCTTCGGAGAGGACTCTAACTGGCAGGTGGAATTCGAAGAGTCTTTTGCATATCAGGAGACGCCAGACCAGAGTACGGCTGTAGAAGAGATCAAGGCGGATATGGCCGAGCCGGTGGCGATGGATAGACTCTTATGCGGCGACGTGGGCTACGGCAAAACCGAACTTGCCATGCGTGCAGCCTTTAAAGCGGTCGAAAACGGCAAGCAAGTGGCAGTGCTGGTGCCGACAACGGTTTTGTGTGTGCAGCACGGCAGAACTTTCACCGAGCGGTTCGCAGATTTTCCAGTTTGCATCGAGATTCTGAACCGATTTAAGACGCCAAAACAGGCCAGGGACATTATCGCCCGAACCAAACAGGGCAAAGTTGACATACTCATCGGCACGCATCGGCTTCTAAGTGGTGACATAGGGTTTAAGGATTTGGGGCTTTTGATAGTTGATGAAGAGCAGCGATTTGGCGTCGAGCATAAAGAGAAACTCAAGAAGCTGCGGGTCAATGTTGACGTTCTGACCATGACAGCTACGCCGATTCCACGGACGTTGCATATGTCACTTCTTGGTCTGCGTGATATAAGCTCGCTAGCCACACCGCCGTTAGACAGGCGAAGTATAGTAACAACGGTAACGCCGTATAACAAAGAGCTTATAAGAAAAGCAATTTACCTCGAGCTAAATCGCCAGGGACAGATATTTTTCCTGCACAATAGAGTTAAAACGATTGAGAAAAAGGCCTGGGAGATTCAACAATTAGTCAAAGACGCAAAGGTCACTATCGCACACGGCCAGATGCCCAAAACTGAGCTGGAAAAAGCGATGATTGATTTTGTGTTAGGCGAAACGGATGTGTTAGTGTGTACGACTATTATCGAATCGGGCCTGGATATTCCGAATGCAAACACGATTTTCATAAATGATGCGGACAGGTTCGGCCTAGCGGAGATGCATCAGCTTAGAGGCCGTGTAGGCAGGTATAAACATCGAGCGTATGCGTATATGCTGCTGCCTGTGTCACGGCCGATTACGCCGACCGCAGCCAGACGGCTAAAAGCAATTGAAGAATACTCGCACTTAGGGGCTGGCTTTAGAATTGCTTTGCAGGATTTGGAGATTCGCGGAGCGGGCAATATATTAGGGCCTGAGCAGTCTGGACATATCCAAACAGTGGGCTACCAGATGTATTGCGAGCTTCTGGCAAATGCGGTTAAACAACTGAAAAATGAGCCGATCGAGACGATACCGACAGTGGTTGTCGATTTAGGATTTGCCGCGTATATACCGAAAAATTACATACCTCTGGATAGGCAACGAATGGACGTTTATCGCAAAATCGCAGTTGCAAAGACCGCCGAAGATTTGAAGCAAATCGAAAGCGAATTAGCCGATGTATATGGGCCTGTGCCGGACGAGATAAAGCTGCTTTTGGAATTGGCTGAGCTGCGAATTGCAGCAAGCAAATGGGATATGAAAAGCATTGTTGCTTCGGGCCAGGACTTGATTTTTTCGTTTGCGAAGGAGCTGGAGAGCAAAGCAAGTTCTCTATTTTCAAAGGTCTCAGGGAAAGTTCGAATCCCTGATGCAAAGACAGTATATTTGCGTCTACCTGCAAACTATTTTGAGCCGAAAACGCTGTTAGGCATCCTGCGAAAAATCTTTACGGAGACTAAGAGATGAGCGAAACAGAAAATAATTCACAGGGTAAAAAACCGAAAGTGAGTAAATTAGCAATAGCATCGCCATTAGTGGTTATATTAGGTTTTTTCGTAGGTTCTGGACTTGCCGCGGGGCTAAAGAGATATAATCTCATAGCAGAAATAGGTAGTTGGACTTGCATATTTTCGCTTCTATTTGGACTTATGGGTGGGATAATTGCATACTATAGGATTTGTAAAAGCAAAGGATTATTAACTGGAAGAATTTTTTCTATCTCCGGAACTATTTTGGCTTTGATCCTTATCGTACTTGGATTAATACCTACCAGTCCTCCCGCGCGCCCCATTGCCTATCGGATAGTATGTCATGCCAGCTTAAAGAGCTTGGGTGTGGCCATGCACGATTAGCCTCGGCACCTGTGGCCGAGGCAGCCCCCGCCACAGGTGCGGGGGCTAACCCCCCACGTTTAACGTGGGGTTATTATAAATGGTGCGATTTGTTGCTACAAAATACAAAGATTACCGAGAAACAGTTTGTTTGTAGAGGAGCTTTTAGAAAAGGTGACAAAGGACGATGCCATTATGCGATGAATCCAAATTGTGAGCCGAATAGTCCACCAGACATAGTGCTACTTTTTGAGACTAAGGGTGGCTGGAATCAGTTTGGTGGGCCCGAGCTTTTGACCTTCGAAAATCACATAATACAAAACTGCAGCGTATTGTTCAATGATGGCCATGTAAAATCTATTAAGCCGTACGAGCTTGACAAGTTGAAGTGGGATGTTAGGGAGGCGCGAAATAGCTCTGCGGAGAGTGAAGGAAAACTATAACACCGCAAGATAGCAATTGCAATTTTGTGTTCTTTGGCGTAGATTAGCTAACCATCTCTGGCAAACAAGGATTTTTGGGATATCGAGGAGCAGAATATGGCGGAAGCTAAACCGACACGTGAACAAGCCTTTTCGCTGCTGAAAGAATACAACAAAAATGAAGGGCTGATTAAACACGCTTTGGCTGTTGAGGCGGTGATGCGTTATGCGGCTCGCAAACGCGGCCAAGACGAGGAAAAATGGGGCGTTATTGGCTTGGTCCACGACCTAGACTACGAGCAATTCCCCCAGCAGCACTGCAAAAAAACCGAGGAAATTCTTCGCTCCCATAACTGGCCGGACGACCACATCCGGGCGGTACTTTCCCACGGCTGGGGTATATGCACCGACGTTGAACCTCAAAGTGAGCTGGAAAAGGTCCTTTACGCTATTGATGAACTGGTCGGGCTAATAGTGGCCACGGCACTTGTGCGACCGAGCAAAAGCGTGATGGATATGACGCCAAAATCAGTCAAAAAGAAATGGAAAGACAAATCCTTCGCTGCGGGCGTAAACCGAGACGTAATCGAAAAAGGTGCCGAGATGCTGGGTGTTGAATTAGGTGAGCTTATCGAAGATGCGATTATGGGGATGCGCCAGGTAGCTGACGAAATCAGTCTAAGAGGCAATCCAGATATGTCGGTATAAGCTTTGGCCTTTGAGCAGGCAGGTTCGAGATTAAGGATGCATAAGTCAATTTTATCAGTTTTAATTCTTCTGCTGATAAGCGGCTGTGAGGACGGTAATAAATCAGACTTGACTGACGCTGAGTCAAGGCGCAGAGCAATTACGCAGAAGATAACTGTTTCGGAAGCAGCCGGCGAGTCTGTGCTGGTGGTGGGCGACGAGATTATTACCAGCGGCCAGATAATTGCCACACCGGTAGAACACAGCGAGATGGTCGTGTCACTGGCCGAACACTTTAAGCCGATCGCGCAGTCAGGCACTCTGGAGCAGTTCAAAAAGTGGGCCAGGCCGGAATTTGAAGAATTCCTTATGAGCAAAGTGACTGAAATCTTACTTTATCAAGAAGCCAAAAGACAGGCAGGAAAAAATGTCGACGAGGCCCTCGAAAAGGCAGCAGAAACAGAGGTAAGAAAACTCATCCTGGATTATGGAGGCGACCAGGCCAAGGCTGAAGAGAAACTTAAACAAATGGGAATGGACAGCAAGGGCTTTAAAGAGAATCGGAAAAGATTTATTCTTACTCAATGGTATATAGCATCAAAGCTGTCTGATAACAGGCCTATTACTTATACAGAGTTGATGAAGTGCTATGAGCAGGCGAAAGAGCGATCTTTTGTTATTCCGGTGAAGTTGCAGTTTCGGCTGATTGATATCCAGCCTGCCAGATTAGAGATAACGGACCCAAATCAGAATCGGCTCGAACAAGCGAAAAAGTTGGCTTATGAATTGATTAAACAAATACAAACGGGTGAAGATTTTGGAGAGTTGGCCAAGAAATATTCTCACGGGCACAGGCGAGATTTTGGCGGTTTGTGGCAGCCGGTTCAGCCGGAATCCTTAGCTAAGCCGTATGACATTCTCGCGGCTGAGGCTGAAAAGATAGAGACGGGCCAGATTGCAGGGCCAATTGAGGTAGAGGGACATATCTTTATAATGAAGCTGGAAGACAAATGCTCAAAGAGTTATGAGCCATTCGAGAAGGTGCAAGAACAATTAGAGCAGAAGATTATTTTCAACCGCCGCAAAGATGCTTTCGACAAGCTTAATGCCGAAATTACACAGCAAGTAGCACTGGGTGAAAAGGACGAGTTTATCGATTTTTGCCTGGAGAAAATTTACCAGATGAGCGACTAAAATATTTAGCCCCGCAATTTATTGCGGGGTTTTGAATAGGTGACGGATGGAAATCATCACACACGGTATAGACTTGGTCGATTGTCCGCGGATAGAAAAAATGATAAAGCAGCATGGCAAACGCTTCATCAATAGGGTTTTTACCGCCGCTGAACAGGCCTATGCTGAGAAAAATAAAGATAAGGTAGAGAAATTAGCTGGCCGTTTCGCCGCGAAGGAGGCGATTCTTAAATTGATGGGGACAGGCTGGCGCGGCAAAATCGCCTGGACAGATATTGAGATATTAAACAATGCTGCGGGTCAGCCGGAGGTTACTCTCAGCGGTGAGGTAAAAAAACTTGCCGCCAAACTCGGCATTAAGCATATAAGTGTAAGCATTACACACACAGCTAATTTTGTAATTGCATCAGCCGTTGCTCTGGCGGAGAAGAGGCAGTAACTGTAAAGAAACGGTGCGGTCAATTGAGTATTTTAATTAAAGTATCTTTAAAAATTCTTCAATGGTAAGTTCAGCGTCACGCAGTAATTTGCGTATGAGGCCTTTACCTAATGTTTTGTGACGAGGTATGGTCAAAGGCTGTTTGGTACTATCAGTTTTGTGGCGCATCCGTACATGGCTACCTCGTTGTCGTATGACTTGATAACCTATCTTTTCAAAACATTTTATGGCTTGATTGCCGGAAATGATAGGTAATTTAGGCATAAGATAGAGTGTAGAAACTCAATTCCTGGGGCCGGAAATTTTTAAGGGCTTCTTTATTTTCTTTTTCTTCGAGACATAAATCAATTACTTCTCGAATGTTTCTTAGGGCTTCATCCATGGTCTTTCCCTGGCTGTAACATCCCGAGAATACAGGGCATTCAACTACATAAAATCCATCTTCATCTTTTTCTATTAAGATTGGCAACTGATAGCGTTTTTTCATTTTCTTATTACCTCCCCTATAAAAATACCATATAAGTTCTTAAAAATCAAGTAATTTGTGCTGCTAAATAGCACCTTAAATCCGAAATCCGAATATCTAAATCCTAAACAAGCACGAATTACCAAGATCCAAATATACAAATAACAAACGGCCGTTTTGGTCATTTAGTCATTTGAATTTTAAATCCTTTCGACAAGCTCAGGACAAGTTTGTTTAGGATTTCGGATTTAGTGCTTAGAATTTTCATCCAATATCTGCTATCCTGATACCCACGACCTGTCTGGCTACGGCATGCTCACCACAATCCATAGATCCCTCACGGGAGATTTAAAATACACTGCTTTTCATCCTGATAGGATTAGAATAAGTATTTATCAATATCTAATGCACCGTGAAATACACCCAATATATCAATATTTCTATCAGGTTTTATTAAATACGCGATTCTATAATGGCCATAGAGAAGTATACGGATATCTTTTTTGAGGTCAGAATGATATTTATGCCCAATTTGGGGAAATTTTTTAAGTATTTGTGCTTTATCATATATCCCTTTAATAACGCGTTTAGCTGCTAAAGGATTATCAAGGGCAATATAATCGTGAATATCTTTTAGCCATTTTTCAGCTTCTTGCGTCCAGTTTATGTCTACCATGACTTAATTCTTCTTTCCATCTCAACATTGTCTATTGTTTTTCCCTCATTTGAATTTTTCAATCCGCGTTCAACCATCCTGCGAAATGCCAGTTCACGTAGAATTTCATCGTATGTACTATCATCCGGCAATTCATTGATTATCTCAGCCATTTTCTCTTTAACGGTCATTTTAAATTTCCTTTCATTATTCTGACT
>Ga0315312_1001415_pt1 | contig 18856 bp, 20 predicted proteins | sample TDP7_MG_FD_203629 | JGI IMG/M metagenome (GOLD analysis project Ga0315312, IMG submission 203629) | Freshwater sediment microbial communities from Lake Towuti, South Sulawesi, Indonesia - TDP7 | ecosystem: Environmental > Aquatic > Freshwater > Lake > Sediment | place: Indonesia: South Sulawesi... | reverse complement strand
TACCACAAAGGGAACATCCACTGGTAGTTGAAAGGAAGGCAAAGTTTGAAGCCAAGAAATTGGATTTGGATGAATACAAAGTCGATAGGGAATTGCAAGCCTTGAGAGAAGAGGAGAGGCGAAAGGCAAGGGCTGAGGAAGAGGCGAGGGTTCAAGAGGAGAGAGAACGAAAACGCATTGAGGAAGAGGAAAAGAGAGCGGAGGCTCATGAGAAGTGGATTCGAGAATATCAGGAGCAGGCATTGAATTGGTGGTTACCCTATGGAGTATCAATCCCGACTACACTGAAATTTCAAATCAAGGATGAGATAAAGAAGGCTCTCAAAGATCGTTCTGAGAGTGAAGATAGTAGGGAGATTGAGCGATTAGTAAAGGAGACAATCAATACCACCATTCAACCATATTTGGATGAACAGAGAGCCAAAAGAAAAGCCCAACTCATCGAGTCATGGGCGATTCCACAGATTGAGTCTTACATCAAGAATCAGGGTCTTGAAAGTTATCTGGATGGAGAGAGTAGAGAGAGAGTTAAAGAACATGTCCATAACCATTTTATGAAGACTCTAACCGGCAATGAATCATTCATCCTTTCCCATGAGGTAACAAACCTTCTTGATGGTTTTTTTAAACCCATCAAACAGGTAAAAGAAAAGGAATACTTGGAGAGAGCGAGGCAGGAAAAAGAGGCGAAAGAGGCCAAGGAAAGGGCTTTCTGGGAGAAGCTAAAAAAGGAGAAGGAAAAGGAGGAAGCGGAGGAAAAATTGGAAGAGCTTCTCCGAGTTGGTATGAATCGCTTCTACACTTATCTTACCATCAATCGCAAAGATTTGGGGACAGTAAATTTTGAAGAGCAGCAGAGGGCCAGGGCATATCTTCAAAAGGAACTGGAGGAGGGAATTGAGGGGACCGAGACAGATGAGGAAGTCAAAAAGATGGTGGGTGAGATCCTCGATGATTTCTTTTTTGAAGAGTGAGGCTAACTCAAGAATGAGGCTAAGGGATGAATGAACATGAGCAAAAAATTTTAGAGCTGAAGGTTGGAGGCAAAAGCCTCCGAGAGATCGCTTCTATATTGGGGATAAGCCATGAGGCTGTAAGAAAGAGGGTAAAGGGCCTTCAAAGTGAGGATCGGCTGTCAATTAAGGCAAGGGAACAAGGGTTGACGCCGTCAACCAAAGAAAAAGAGAAAGTGTCAACTGTCTCCAATGCCCGTAAATCAAAGGTTTGCGGGGAATCAAACCAGAGTGTCAACCAGCTGTCAACCAAAAAGACCCCTTCCTTACCCCTTAACCAGGCTGTAACACGCTTTAAAAACGCTAAAAAACAAGCTCACAGAGGGCAAAAAGTGGTATCTCCGGCGGTATTTTCGGAAGTTGACGGTCTGATAGGGGCGATTAAGGGATTTTTGGAAGGCCTGGGAATTGAAATTTATAGGATGGAAAGCGAGATGGAAGCCTATCAGGTGAAATCCAATGGCCAGGTAATTCGATTCTATGTTCAGAGGAAGGGAACTAAATAGGAGGCTTTCTTGAAAGAATTTTTGACCATAGATGATGTTTGTAGCTTCCTGAGCCTAAAGAAGAGTTTTGTCTATTCCCTTGTAGAGTCGGGGGGGATTCCTCATTATCGGTTGGGCAGACTGATACGTTTCAGACAGTCTGATATTGATACCTGGATGGAGGATCATCGAAAGGAAGCGAATAACGTGGATAAGAAGGCTAAGGCAATCATAAAGTCCACAAACAGACCAGAGATTGATATTGACCGCATTGTGGAGAAAAGTATTAAAAGTATTGCAAGGGTCAAAGGGTTAAAGTATACTCCTAACCACGGGAGACCAGACCGAGACAAGGGCCTCGGAAAGGAGGTGTCAGATGGGGCTTTATAGGAGAGGCAAGGTCTGGCATATGTCGTTTGTTTACAAGGGAAGGCGTTATCGGAAGTCAACAGAGACAGAAGACCGAAAATTAGCTCAAAGGATTTATGACAAGGTAAAGGGTGAGATTGCAGAGGGGAGATGGTTTGAAAGGTTGCCAGGGGAGGAAAAAACTTTTAGGGAGATGATTGAGAAATATTTGAGCGAGCATTCAGCAAGAAACAAAGCCTTGAAGTCCCATATTCGTGATAAGAGTTTAACCGGTCACCTTTTAAAATCTTTTGGAGACTATACCATTATGGAGATAACTCCTAAACTCATAGCCGAATATAAAACAAGGCGAAGGGAGGAAGGTGCTGCACCTAAAACTATCAACCATGAGCTCACCTTAATGAGTCATGCCTTCAACCTGGCAATCAAAGAATGGGAATGGATAAAGGAGAATCCCGTATCTAAGGTCTCCAAAGAAAAATTTAACAATTTGATTGAACGATGGATGACCTATGAGGAAGAAAATAAATTATTAAGTCATTCAATAGAATGGCTTCGACCAATTCTTATTTTGGGAATTGAAACCGGTCTCCGTCAAAGCGAACTCCTCAATCTCCAATGGCCACAGGTAAACCTTTTTAAGAAGACCCTCTCCATCCTGGAACAGAAAAACAAGAACAGGGATACCCTACCCTTGAATGAGAAAGCTTTAGAAATACTAAAGGCGAGAGCGAAGGTTAGACATATCAAATCCAATTTCGTCTTTTTCAATGGAAATGGAAATAGGATTGATGCCAGAGACCTTCTCAGGGCTTTCTATTCGGCTACAAAGAAAGCAAGTCTTCAGGGTCTACGGTGGCATGATGCAACCCGTCATACCTTTGCCACAAGACTTGTTCAGGGTGGAGTGGATATTTACACAGTGCAGAAACTTGGAAGATGGAAGACCATCTCGATGGTTCAAAGGTATGCCCACCACTATCCAGAAAGTTTAAGGCCGAGCATTGAGGTTTTGGATAGAATGAGAAGAGAATCAGTCACAATTCAGTCACAATTCCAAAAAGAAGGGGTTAACCAAAATGGCTAACCCCTCAAAATCATTGGTAGCGGGGGGTAGATTTGAACTACCGACCTTCGGGTTATGAGCCCGACGAGCTACCGGACTGCTCCACCCCGCGATAAAATTAATAATAATCGAACTATTTAAAATTTGTCAAGTTTTTTCGGGCATTTCTTGGCCCACTCGCCAGGCCAGCCCTAAGCCTGCCGAAGGGTTTATCCTGAGCCTGTCGAAGGATTGACATCCCCTCTTTCCTCCCTTAGAATACGTAGGAAAAACGTGACCGCCCTGCACCCTACGTGGTGCAGGGCGGTCCTGAACTCAACGTAGTTCAGGATGTTCCTTATTGAGATTTCAATGAAAAAGACTACCTATCTCTATATCCTCAAAGAAACCCTCCCCATCTTTCTCATCGGCCTGATGATCTTTACCGTCATTCTCCTCATGGATAAGATTCTCAAACTGATTGAACTGATTGTGACGAGAGGAGTCAGCCTTTCCAATATTTTAATGCTCCTCCTTTTCATCTCCCCATCTTTTCTCATCCTTACCGTTCCGATGGCCGTCCTCTTGGCAATACTTCTGGCCTTCGGAAGACTATCCGGCGACAGCGAAATCACTGCCTTTAAAGCTTCAGGAATGAGTCTATATCAGCTCTTTCTCCCTGTCTCTATTTTCTCCATTGGTGCCTATCTTCTCACTGCATTCTTAGTTTTCTATGGCCTCCCGTGGGGAAACATCGGGTTTAAATCAACGCTCTATCTCATCGCTCAATCCAAGGCTGATATCGAAATCAAGGAGCGAGTCTTTAACGACACCTTTGACGGTCTGGTGGTCTATGTGGATAAGGTCCCGATTCAAGGAAAGAGGATGGAGGGAATTCTCATTTACGATGAAAGAGACAAGGAAAAATTCAACACGATTTTTGCTAAGGAAGGATTCCTTACAAACAATCCCAAATCTCAAGAGGTCATCTTGAGGCTCTTCAGCGGAGATATCCATCGGTTTGAGCCAAAAACCAATGTTTATCAGAAAGTTCAATTTGACGTCTATGATCTAAGACTCGAGTTGGCCAAGACTTTAACTGCCATGGATAAGAAACTGAGAGAACATGAGATGTCCATTGACGATCTCAAAGAGAGGATAGAAAAAAGGGTGACCTTGGGAGAGGATATTACGCCTCAGGAGGTGGAGCTTCATAAGCGATATGCGATTCCCTTCGCATGCATCATCTTCGGTTTGGTTGGAGTTCCACTGGGAATCCAACCTCGTCGTTCAGGCCGATCTTATGGGTTCATCCTGAGCATACTCATCTTGCTGGCTTATTATATCTCCCTCACCGCATCCGAGATCCTTGCGCTTCGTCATACCATTCCAGCCTTTTTAGCAGGTTGGGCACCTAACTTTCTCTTTGGAGGCCTCGGCATCTACCTTCTGGTCAACGCTGCCAAAGAGTCTCCATTCAAGCCATCAATTTGGTTGAACCAAGCCATCCATTTCATTCAACGGAAGTTGAAAGGACCGCTGGCCGATGTTTGAAAATTACCGGATCCTCCACAGGTATGTCGTTCGGGAGTACCTAAAGATTTTAGGCTTGACCCTTAGCAGTCTGATCCTTATCTATGTCGTCGTCCTCTTTTTCCAGAAGATGGATCTCCTCATCAAACATCGGGCTCCTTTCCATCTCATATTCGAGTACCTTCTCTACAAGGTTCCAGAAGTGACTTTTCAATGGACCCTTCCCTATGCAGTGCTGTTGGCCACCCTTCTCACTCTTGGCATGCTTTCCCGGCATAGTGAGATCACCGCTATGAAAGCAAGCGGGGTGAGCCTCTACCGAATCACATTCCCTTTGCTCTTTATTGCACTTCTCATCGCTTTCCTCTCCTTTTTGGGCAACGAATACCTCGTCCCTCTTACCAACCAGAGAGTCCGTTATCTCCTGTCCGTTGAGGTGAGGAGAGAGAAGCCCTCGAGTTTCTTCAAAAACTACAAGATTTGGTACCGGAGTGATCATCATATCTTTAACATTCAACTTATCGATCCAGAAAGAAAGATTTTGAACGGCCTCACCCTTTATCATTTCGACAACCATTTTCGATGTATTCAAAGGATTGATGCTCGGGATGCAAAGTGGATGGACGGGAAATGGCGATTCTATGAGGGAGCGGTGAGAGATTTTGATGAGAATGGTTCTATACGGGTGACCCCTTTTAGGGAAATGGAATTTGTCCTGCCCGAAAATTGGGAGTCCTTTCAAGCCATCGAGCGCCATTCAAGGGAAATGAGTTATACGGAGCTCCGAACCTATATCCAAAAGATCCAATTCGCAGGTTATGATCCCACCCGATATCTCGTCGACCTCTATTCCAAACTCTCCTACCCCTTGTTGAACCTGATCATGGTCTTGATCGGTATCCCCTTCGCCCTGAAGACTGGTCGATCCGGAGGAGTAGCCTTGAGCATTGGACTTAGTGTGATGATTGGTTTCACTTATGGTGTGACCTTCTATATCTTCCTCTCTTTCGGGAAATCAGGGGTCCTCTCGCCCTTTCTCTCTTCTTGGATTCCTACCTTTCTCTTCGGGCTGGCTGGGATCTTCGCCTTAACAAGTGTTAGACAGTAAAGTGTTAGGCGTAAAGTGTTAGCGCCTTACGCTTCACGCTTGACGGTCTAAGGATTTGCAAGCATGTTCAAATAGGCGTTGATTTCTCTGAATGCGTCAGTCAGCAAAAGGATTCCAATGCCGATGAGGAAAAATCCGCTCACGATGGTGATCAGCCTCATATATCGTTTTATCCTCTCAAATGTGGAAAGAAAGTAATTGAAGGCTAAAGAAGAGAGGAGGAATGGCACTCCCAGCCCCATTGAATAGACGGTGAGAAGCAGGACACCTGTCGTAAAACTCTGTGATGTGCTGGCATAGAGAAGAATCGTAGAGAGGATCGGACCGACACAGGGGGTCCATCCTGCTGCAAAAACGATCCCAACGAAAAAAGAGCCGAGATAGCCCAAGGGCTTCTTTCGCAATTCGAATCGCCTCTCCATTTGCAGAAAAGGAAGGTTGATGATCCCGGTGAAGTGGATCCCAAGGATGATGATCAAGACCCCTCCCCCCTTCATCAACCAGTATTGATATTGGGCCAATAGTTGCCCCAAATAGGAAGCTGAGGCGCCCATGAGGATAAAAATCGTCGAGAATCCCATGATGAAAAGCAAAGAATGCGACGTGGTAGCCCACCTCAGTTTCGCCCTCGACCCCGCATCGGTGAGTTCCTTAAAAGAGACGCCTGTGATGTAAGTGATATAGGAGGGAATCAGTGGAAGGACGCAGGGAGAGACAAAGGACAGAAATCCCGCCGAAAAGGCGATGAGCACTGAAATCTCTTGAGGTTGATTCATGTATAGTCAAAATATTTATACAATACTTTACAGGAAAAAGGAATACCTTTTTATGGCTTATGCCTCTTGCCGTTGACAACTAATCACCTCAGTGATATTTTTTACTTAATCTGTTTCGGATTTCGACATTCGAATTTCGAATTTTGATACGTTCGACGGCGCCAAACCCCGATTTTTAAATCGGGGTAAAAAGCACCGCTCAGTATCAACCCTGAGCATACCCCGGGCTTCAGACCGGGGAGTCGAATTTTCAAAGGAGGTGGATTATGGCGATCCTCGAAATTAGCGTCGTCCCGATTGGTACAAAAGGTACGAGCCTCAGTTCTTATGTGGCCGATTGTATCCGTATTTTAAAAAAAGAGAAAGTGAGGTACGAACTGACAGCAATGGGAACCAACATTGAGGGAGATCTAAGAGACCTCATGAGGATAGCTCTCGAAATGCACGAGACGCCTTTCAAAAAAGGGGCTCCTCGAGTGCTGACAACTCTAAAAATTGATGACCGAAGGGATAAGAAGGGTACTTTATCGGGAAAAAAGAGGACCGTCGTAAAGAAGTTAGGAGTTAGGAGTTCGGAGTTTAAATGGAAATTGGGTTGACTTTTCTATTGACCTCGGTATACTGAAGTCCATACAAAGAAAACAGATCAGCAGGGGAATGATGGAATGTTGGAATGATGATAGGGTTCTTAATATTTTTGATTTAATTCCCCATTCCGAGCTCCGCATTCCGCAATCCACTCGGAAAGGAGGTTCAGATGAAGATCAAATGGTATGGTCATGCGGCTTTCCTGATCACTTCTGACCAAGGGGTGAAGATCATTACCGACCCATACGAATCCGGGGCTTATGGCGGTCAACTGGCCTACGGCAAGATTAAAGACCAAGCGGATATCGTCTTAACCAGTCATGATCATGCAGACCATAATGATACAAAGAGCCTTCCCGGATCCCCCCAGATCGTGAAAGGCAGTGGCGCCAAAACAGTAAAAGGGATCTCAATCAAAGGCATCCCCACTTACCACGATCCCTCCAAGGGGAGTGAACGAGGAACCAACACCATTTTCGCTTTCTCGGTTGATGGAATCGATATCTGCCACTTAGGAGACCTTGGCCATATTCTGAGCGAAAAGGAATTGGCTGAGATCGGTCCCGTCGATATTCTCTTGATCCCCGTGGGGGGCTACTACACCATCGACCCGAAAGAGGCGACCAAGGTGGCCGAACAGATTAAGCCAAAGGTCCTCATTCCCATGCATTTCAAGACGGAGAAATGCGGGTTTCCCATTGCCCCTGTCGAGGACTTTTTAAAAGGGAAGTTAAATCTGAGGCGGCCTAAAGGCAGTGAGGTGGCTTTGGAGGAAACAACCCTTCCCCAGCAGATGGAGATTGTGGTTTTGGAGCACGCCCTATAAAAAGCATATGGGAGGATATCATCTCAATCCATTGGTCTCTAGCGAAGAGATTGCTTTTTTGGTCAAAGGCCTGGCGGATCGAATTTCTAAAGACTACAAAGGTAGAGATTTGGTATTGGTGTGCATCTTGAAAGGGGCCTTTATGTTTCTCTCCGACCTTGTCCGTCATCTCGATATTCCAGTCCAGATCGATTTTGTCCGCTTGGCCAGCTATGGATCCGGGACGAAGACCTCCGGCACGATTGAAATAACCAAAGATATCGAGACTTCGATAGAAGGAAAAGAGGTCCTCATCATTGAAGATATCATCGATAGCGGTCGAACTTTGCGGTTTTTGAGAGACCGCCTATCCCTTTCGAAGCCTCTCTCTGTTAAGGTCTGTGCCCTTCTTGACAAGAAAGCTCGGAGGGAGGTGGAGATTGAAGCAGACTACCTCGGAAAAGAAGTCAACGATGTATTTGTCGTAGGCTATGGAATCGACTTTAATGAAGCCTATCGTAACCTTCCCGAAATTTATTATGTCACCCCTATCGATCAGTAAAAAGGGTAGCGGATGGAAATTAATCCTCGAATTAAAAGGTCCCCTTAATGCCCTCCATTGGTATAGGAAAGAATGAAAAATCTCCATTCCTGGAAAGTAAATGTAGAAGAAGCGATTCAAATTCAAGGGAATTTGAGGGATCGCCTCATTGTGGAAAAAACATTTACAGAGATGAGAACGATCGGAGGAGGAGATGTCGCTTACTCGAAAGATAGAAATTTTCTTTTCGGTGCAATAGTCGTCCTCTCATTTCCGAAGATGGAAACACTGGATATCGCAACAGTTCATGGAGAGATTCCTTTCCCTTATATCCCTGGCCTTTTAAGTTTCCGGGAAGGCCCTATTCTGATCAAGGCGTTTGGAAAGCTGAAGATCAAACCTGACGTGATGATCTATGATGGTCAGGGTATTGCCCACCCGAGAGGATTTGGCTTGGCCTCCCACATGGGTTTATGGTTGGACCTCCCGTCTATCGGTTGCACAAAAACTCCCTTATTAGATGATTTTTTATATCCAGGAGCTTCAAAAGGAAGCTATGAGTTGATTCGAAAGGAAGGTACGGAGGTGGGTGCTGTCCTCAGAACAAAGGAGAGGGTGAAGCCTCTCTTCATCTCGCCAGGTCACCGCATCGATCTCTTGACAAGCATTCAACTTATCCTCGGAACCTGTCGGGGATTCCGAACCCCCGAACCCTTACGAAAAGCCCACCAGGCCACTCGAAATATGCTGTAAACTAATACAAACACATTAATTCCTTTAACTTGTCATTGCGAGCCCGAAGGGCGTGGCAATCTCATCCTCCGGGAGATTACTTCGTTCCTTGGCTCCTATTAATTACAATTTACTTATTGCGTTCGTAATAATTCATTCGCTCCTCAATATCACCCGCCTGCTGACAGGGAGAAAGTGAAGCTATGGGAATTCAGATCTCAAAGATCTCAAAAATAATTGACATATTTTACAAATATGATAATTTGCACATAAAAATATACGTTCTGAATTCCTCTTCCCTTAACCTCTAAAAAAGATGGGGTTGCCTGATGGCCAGAATTCAAGTCTCAAATGATCCGTCTGGTCGTATAATTGTCTCCTTTCCTTATGATCCTCTTCTTGTTTCAAAGATTAAGACCATTGAGGGACGCAGATGGCATCCTGCCGAAAAACATTGGAGTTTCCATAAGTTAGACGGCATGCTAAAAAAAATTCTGAAGGTTTTTGAAGGAGAGGAAATCCACTTAGATTCTGCACTGAAGGGGACTGGTATAGACTTCGTAGTGAGTACTCAGTCGAACGATTTACAGAGTCCCCTTACGTCCCCTCCCCATCGATGGGGGAGGGAGAGGGAGGGGGTGAAGAAGTTAGAGTCGCCTGCCTGTCCGGTAGGCAGGGGACTGTCCCCGAAGTTTGACTTCAAAAACATCCGGAGGGAGCTTGTTTCAAGAAAATACAGCTACAAAACGATTATATTCAGGAACTCTTGGGGCAATTCCATAGCAAAACGACTGAAATCGATACCCATGTGAGCATGAAAAGCCTCGGAAAGATCATGAGCCCTTTAGATACCCTTGAGTTAGCGAAAGGAGGTGATGAGTGACATTATTTGGCAGAGGGAAGGTTTCTGGCGATTCTGCCAGAGTTAGAATATCCGCACCAAGTGACAATGTGAACGAGTTAGCCAAAATGACACTTCGCTCCCCCGCCAGCCGTTATCTGATAATGGCGGCAGGAAAGTGTAAATGATTAAAGCACGAATACCATGAAGACTCATGCATGCCATATCCGATGATGGGAGATAGAAGGATAAACTATGGATTTGTTCAGTCAAGACACTTGGAAATTTATTAATACTTTTGCTCCGTGGCTTTCAGCGCTCGGCACGCTATTGGCGGTACTTGTATCCTTATATCTCGCTCGGCGCGACAGAAGAATTCGCTTAGAGGTCTCTGCCGGCCTCCGTATTGTTGTCACGCCCGGTGTGCCTGCACCCTATCCCGAATATCTAAGCATCAACATCGTGAATGTTGGACATCGGGATGCTCAAATCACGAATATTGGGTGGAAGGTGGGAATTCTTAAAAAGCAATATGCAGTGCAAACTACCATCTCCGATGGAATATCTAGTCCGATACCTGTTCGGCTTAAGGATGGCGACGAAGCAAAGTATCTGATTCCTCTAAATGAGCAAACCAAATGGCTCGAAAACTTTGGAAAGGATATGCTTAGCCCATTTCCGAGAATCCGTGCACATTTTGTAAAAGTTCAGGTCTTCACGTCAATTGGCAAAACATTCGAATCTCACATAGAGAAGAACTTAAGAGTCAGATTGGTAAAAGCGGCAACTGCAAAGGAGCGCTCCTAATATGGAACAATACCCGCCGCCACTTCAGATAACAAGCGCACAAACGCTCGGGTTCTGGTACATTTGCCCTATGTCACGAGCCTTGTAGTGGCAAGTCTCGCGCCATCAGCAAACAGTCGCCTGTCCGCCACAAGTTACCCAAAATGGGAGCGGCGAAGACAATAAAGGAGGTTGAAAATGGACAAACAAAAGGTCAGCCCACTCGCGCTTATCATAAAGGCCGCTGATCTTTCTCAGGAACAGGGCAAAATCTACAGTGCAATCAGATGGTATTTCAATGTAGCTGAAGATAAACCTGATAGTGAGGAAGCTAATGAGGCCATGAGACGACTACTTCGTAAGGCAGAAGAACTCACGAAGAAAGAAATGATACAGAAAGCGATAGAAATGTATCTCGAGGTGGCCGACAGGGCGAGGGATATTGAAATAGCCAAGGATGCAAGGCTGGGGCTAATTTCATTGGGATCGCGACTGCAAGAAAAGTGGCAACCGTATAGGGCGAAAGCGGTTTTCTCTGAGGTGCTAAGGCGCTGGCCAGAAACCGAAGAAGCAAAAGAGGCATGGCACCGACTGGATGATCTAGCCCGATTAGCCTGGGAGAAGAAGTTTATATACCTTTTAATATCTATACGTTGGTTCCTGCTGCTATATCGTTCTGTCGGGGCTATGGCAGCATAGCGGAGCGCTTTTAGACAACGCCGCCCCCCACAACGGCTAACACGGGCTTTGTGGGTTATTCCTTTTGCCGAAATGCTTCGCACCTCGCAAAGCCCGGAACCGATATGTGAAATGCGAGCCCATATTAGAAAATGAGGTAATAAGTGTCAGAAAATAGGTTTGCTTGCGCGTATTTGGATTTATTGGGTTTTCAAGATTTCCTTGATAGGGACTTACAGGGCGCATTAGGATTGCTTACAGATTTTCACACAATAATTCAAACAGAAGTTATAGCCAGCAAACTGCATCCTATAGAATCATCTACGAATGGAATTTTAAAAATTCTTGCAGAAAGGAGAGCTCTCAATAGTTTTGAATGCTTTTTGCCTTTTAGTGATTCTATTTTCATAAAATCTTCTAAACCCGATTTGTTTGTCGGTCAACTATCGTCTTTTTTATTAAGAACATTCTTATTTAAAGCGCATGTTTTTAGATGCCCTGAATCCCAGCATGATCCCACTAAAGTTACTATTAAAGAAATAGGTGTCGACATTGATGGAAAAGTGACAGCAGAAGATAAGGAAGCTTTTTGGTTTCCAGCTATATTTAGAGGTGGTATAGACTATGGAGATTGTTATTCTATAGAGGTAAACTCGATCAAGAATGGGAAATTAACTGTAGTGACCAATTTAGTTGGCAAATCTGTTGTTAAAGCTGTCAATTTGGAAAAAGAAATTAAAGGGCCAAGACTTTTTTGTACGCAAGCTTTTTATGAAGCACTGAGAGATAAATTGGAGCGCTATATAGTTAGAGTAGATGAAAGCAGAGAGAATCTATATGAAATATATTGGACTGCATTTAATTTTATTGAAACCAATGATTGTGAAGGTGAATTAATTAACAGTTTTGAAGAGGTTTTTATGCCAGCGGTTAACTTATGGAAAGCATACAATCATTTGGAAAGTTCTCTACATTATTACAATTTCTTGAAATTAATTGTTAGGGGTACATTACACTTTTTTTCATTTAAAGAAGATGAGCTAAATCAGGCAAAAAAGCATATTATATTAAGTTTAAAGAGGGAAGGTTTAGAAAACAAGGCAGAAGATTTAATAGGCTCGCACTTCACATAACACAGGCCAAAAGGTTTATTTCAAAATGCTATCGCACTTCTTTTAGTCTTGAATGTTGGACGACACTTGGACACGAAAAGGAGGAATTAAGATGGAACAAATCATCTCACTAACGGCCGAGCAGGCACAGCGGGCAATCCTGTTGTTTTATGATCTACTTCCAAGTGAGCTATGGGAAGACCAGACGAAACCATCTCTGGCAAGGATGGAAACACTCTCGGACCGGGTGAAAGAAAACGCGTCCGGCGATGTCAGACCGTTTGTCAACGCGCTCCTCGCAGAAGGCAACACTGAGCGCAAAGGTGAGATGGCAAAACTTCTTCTCCAAACCTTTGCGCAACAAGACGCGCTACGTCCCTACGTCGAGCAAGCCCTCACGCGCTCCGCCGAACCCCACATGGCGCCGATCCCCGTGGACATTGGCACACTCTTGATCGTCCTGGCGCTCCTCTCTGTGAAAATGGATGTCAAAACCAAATGGGTCAAGTTTCATTTCGAAGGCGCTGCGCCGGAACTCGTCGAAAAGTTCACCGGTCTGGTCAAGACACTTCCGAGCAGGCTATTAGGCGGACCGGGATGAGCACAACCCCATTGAACCCAGAAGAGATGCAGCAACTCCAGCAAGTCTTCCAACGACACGACCAAGAACTGACTGCCGAGTTGGAGCAAGCATCCGCGTTGATGCAATCCGGACGTGCTCGCGAGGCATACGCCGCCTTTCAGGAAATCCAGCAGAAAGAAGATGCCTTTCTCAATGCTTGGGAACCCCGCCTGATTCAGGCTGTCAACCAGTTTGGGATGGACACCTGGTGGCGCGAGCAAATCGCGCAAGAAAAAGCAGGCGTCCTGTGGAGCCTGGGGCAAGCGGCAGCCCTCATCGGAGAATTAAACATCGCGCGAAATGCGTTTGAGCAAGCAATCGCACTGCTCGGCGATCAGCCCAGCGGAATGCGCGCCATGCTGTTCGATGCAACCGCCAACATCTGTCGCCTCCATGCAGAGTTTGATGGCGCGGAACGCTTCTATCGTCAAGCCTGCGACGATTATCGCGCGCTCGGAATGTGGCAACAACTCGGCATGGCGCTAACCTCGCTCGCCGATTGCACATACACGCGCGGCGACCGTGCCGGATTCTTGCAGCATTTGGACGAGGCGATCCTGGTCGCGCAAGTGCACCAGTTGCCGGAACTCGAACGCGATCTACAGCTCAAAAAATTCCGTTTCCGGCTCAGCACTGATCCAAGCGGTGCAACACTCCAAGCGATCAAACAAGAAAAGAGTCAACTCAAATCGCTTTCACAGGATGCCGGGTTTCAGACCGACGTCAACTTGCTCATCGCCGAATTCGCATCTCAGCGCAGTGACTTGGATAGCGCTGAGGAAGCGTACCAGGATGCTCTCGCCACCGCGAAAGATATTCCCACGAAACAGTGGGTGATCTGGCTGGGTCTGGCAGACATACACGAGTCGCGCGAACAGATTTCCAAGGCGATCCAGTCCGCGGAGCAAGCGCTCAGTATTACGCGAATACTTGGTCTCCGGGAACCCACTGCGCAGGCCTTGCAGAAACTGATCGCGTTGCGCGCTGCGCTGCCCGATCCGGCACAACGCGAACAAGCCGCACGTGAAATGGATGAATTACGCCGGCTAAGCGATCCCCAAGATTATGCAATGACACTGCTGACGCGTGCGCTGTCCTTTTACCAAGCGAAACAATTCGATCTCGCTTTGACGGATCTGATTCAAGCGGAACAGGTTGGGCCAACGCCGGAATTGCAACAGCGCGCGCTAGGAGCGCAAAGCGCGGTCTTGCGCGAAACGGGGCGCTTGGACGAAGCACTGGCGGTGAACCTGAAATCGATCGAACTGCTCGACGCACAACGGGGACCCACGAACGACCAGTCCTTTACCAAATGGAAAGACTTGCTCCGAGACTATGCTGCGCTCCACATTAACGCGGCAGTGCTCACGAGCAAGTTGGGACGACCGCGCGAAGCATTTCATTGGTTGGAAGAATCCAAAGCCCAGGTGCTGCGTTGGCAGTTGGAACAGGCAAGCTTGCAAGCATCCACGGTGACGGAAATATCCAAACCCAGTTTCGAGGAGGTCCGCGGCTGGCTCGCGAGCGATTCCGCCGCGCTGGTCATGTTTTGCGTGAGTAGCCGAGACACTCTGATGCTTGTCGTTGATCCATCACAGTCAGAGCCGCTGTCGTTGTCCTCTCCGCTGACCACAAACGAACTCAAGGAGTTGTTTCCTGACGAACCAATGAGCGAGGAAAAATGGAACGATACCGTCTTCAAGGCATTGCCCACGTTATCGACAAAACTGTTGCCACCGCTGCGCGATGTAATCCATCGTTGCAAGGTACTCTACCTCGTGCCAGAATCTCGTCTCTACTTCGTCCCATTTGCAGCGCTCACCCTGGACGACGGCACACGGTTGATCGAGCATTGCGCGCTCGCTTACGCGCCATCGGCGACGATCCTGAAATGGTGCCGTTCCCACCGCGTCGAGAATGCGACGTGTACTTGTCTCGCCGTCGGAGTTGGAAAGGAGAAGGAGTATTCGTTTGCGGAGCAGGTGCAATCCATCGCGAATGAATCAGGATGGGCAAAAGCAGACCTATTGTCAGAAGCAACGGCAGAGCAATTCCTGGAGCAGGCACCGCACTATGACGTCTTACATTTGTCATGTCACGGGTTGGTGGAGAGAGGGAATTTGGATACGCTGTCCTCTTCACAGTTGCAATTCGCCAACCGGATGCTGACTTCGAAAGAAATCTTCGATCGCGGCACCCAGTTGCGCGCGCAGTTGGTGTTTCTAAACGCGTGCATATCGGGTAGTTTTAAATCCGAGCTGGGCGGCGAAGTGGGTGGATTCTGGCAAGCGTTCTTGAGCGCGGGCGCAGTTTCGCTCATCGGGACACTGGCTTACATGCATCCCGGCTATGCGCAGCAAATCGCGCTTGACTTTTACCGCGAATGGCTCAAGGGGGACCTTACCAAAGCAGAGTCTCTACGCTTGGCTCAGTTGCGGATGCTTCAGCAGAAAATAGATCCACGTCATTGGGCATCATACATCCTTATCGGTGACCACAGGTGAGAGAGCAACTTTATGCCGAGCCCTCTATCCTTGAGGTGTCGTCCAACACGCGCCTCACGCCATTGGCGGATAGGAAGTTGATTTCAAAAAGAGGCGTAGCAATTTTGCCAACGGCTGGCGGCTGAGCGGCACGAAGTGATGAACAGAATGTGAATCAAGGCTTCAGCAAAAAACAACCGAATGTATTTCTAACAACCATAGATACTTAGCGAAGCGTCACTTCGGCCAACAAGCGAGTGAACGGCTGAAGCCAAAATGCCCCTAAAGGGCACTTCGCTCACCCGCCAGCCGTTATCTGTTTATTTTTGGGTAGCAGGAAAGGAGGGACTTTCATGAACAAATTATTTATCTGTCTTCAGGTATTGTGCATGCTACTTACGGCGATGTTTATGGGGTTCGGCTGCTCGTACAAGATACCCAGCAGCTCGACTTTGACCCCCCACGTCCCGCATTGGCCGTCTCAAGATCGCATAATCTCCGTTTCAGCCGAGCAGGTCAAGGAGCTTGCTACCCTAATGCCGGGTAATGCTGCCAGGGCTGATGTGGTCAAGATCCTCGGCGAGCCCAGTTGGGAGTCTCGAAAACCTACCCAAGCTGAATTAGAAAAGGCACTAGGGAAAGAGAAGGCTCAAAAGCCTTATGGAGAGAGGATTGAGGAGGATCGCGCCATAGTTATGATGCAGTACAATCTTGGGGGATACAGTAAAGGTAAAGAAGTTCGTTTCTTAATGGTTTTCCTCGAAAAGGGCCTGTTCACAGGCTACATTTGGGAAGACAGTGCCGTGATGCACCAGGCGGAACGCCTGACTGTGGCCAAAGAACTCATTGATAGGGGTGTGACGGGGGAACAGCTTAGGACTACCCTGGGTCCTCCGGCTAGGATTGGAGATCTGGAAGCCGGCCAGGTCCGGTGGCAATACAAGTTTTGGGCGCCGGAAACGGTTAAGTCACTGGGCCTATCCGTGGTGACCTTTGGCTGGATCGTAACCGGTGTGAAAGCAGGCAGCTTCTTTGGAATGGAGCCAGAGTTTATCTGGTATTACGAAAATCCATTTATGCGCGATAGCCAGCGTTTAGCTTTCGAGAAAGTAGAAAGAGATCATTACTCCTTACTCCAGATGCAGAAGAATGACCCGGAGGTTGTCACCTCTGGGCCAGAATTCCAGCGCATTCAACCTATTCTGAACAAACTACGCAGGCATACACCACTCGGCATCGAACATGTGGAATTGTATATACGACTGGACGACAAACCCAACGCGGGGGCGGGTAACGGGCCAAAAGGAGCGATAATGATCATAAACTCTGGACTCGTTAGGCGTCTTACGACGGACGATGAGCTAGCAGGGGTGGTTGCCCACGAATTGGGGCATATCATAGATCATCATTCTGAAGTGCCGCTGAAGGATATGCTCTTTAATGCATGGATGTATAAATGGCATCGAACTAGGGAACATGCTGCCGATATAAGAGGGGTCGAGTTAATGGCTCGGGCGGGGTACGACCCGCTCGCCGCTGCAAGGGCATTAAAGGTCATTACGGCCGGAGACCCTGCCGTACCTAAGGACATCGACACGCATCCTCCAGGTGAATCGCGTCAAAAACTTCTCATGTGGTATTGTGATTATCGTGGGTTTAGGAAATAATGGTAAACTTGAGAATAAAAAGGGGAACATTCTGAATGCCATTAAGTTAAAAGATGAAAAGGAACAAATCTATTTTAAGAGGGCAATATAGGCAATATAAATGAGTATGTCCACAACGCCAGATAACACAGGCTAAAAGATTGGGTTGTGACCCCATTTATCACCTAATTCATATTTGACAAAAAGAAATACTCGTGATTATATAGATTTAAACAAGGAAACCGAATTTCCACAACTCAATAGGAGGTAAGAGCGATGAGGACAATAAAAGTTTCCCTTCCGGAGAAACTGGGAATGGAAGTTGAAAATTATGTAAGGAGCGGATGGTTCTCTGATGAGGCAGAGGTGGTGCGAACTGCCTTACAAGAATTCATCCGTCATAATAGGCTTAAGTTGATGGAGCAATTTATGAAGGAAGATATTCAATGGGCATTAAAGTTAAAAGCGAGTGCTAAATGAAGCTGATTGTTTGTGACACTGGTCCAATTCTCCATTTAAAAGAAGCAAATCTCCTGGAACTGCTTCAAAAAGCTGGTAAAGTCTGTATCCCCAAAATGGTGGATACTGAGTTGAAAAAGTTGTATCCTCTCTGGGGAAAACATAGACCGGAGTGGATACTTATTGATCCCTTATTGCCAAATGAAACCACACAAGCAGAATCTTTATTTCTTTCAGGGCTATTAGGCTTTGGGGAAGCAGAGGCGATTATCTTGGCAAAAAGACTTAAACCCAAATGGTTTCTAACCGATGACACAGAGACAAGAATCTTAGCCAATTCTTTAGGTATGGAAGTTCATGGCTCATTAGGTATAGTCTTATGGTCTGCAGCAATTGGCCAAATAAATTATATCGAATCAAAAGAAGCGCTTGATAGGCTTTCTAAAACATCCCTCTGGATTTCAAGAGACATACTATCAGAAGCCCTAAAGGCATTAAAGACAATATTTGAAAAAAGTTAAGAAAATATGGGGAGTATCTCTCTATAACTCCCTAGGAGAAAAAGGGTAGAGGGCAAACCTTCAAAAATCATTTAATAGAATGCCTGCAACGCCGGATAACACCAGATTGGTGTTTACACCCTTCGGAAAATCCCGACTTAGTCGGGACTTCGCCAATCCAAACCGTTAGCCGTTCATTGCAGACAAAAAGAAGTAAGGTAAATCATATCGTAACTTTCTTCTAAGCCTCTCAGAAGGATACAAATGGCGAAAGGAGAGTAATATGGACTGGGTTAAATTATTGGCTAAGTTTGGAATCATATGCTTTTGCATCATGGGTCTTCAAGGATGTAGCATTCCAATGTCAGAAATAGGTAAGCAAGCATTTGAAACATCATATGTCCAGCTTGAATGCCCATATCCTAAAGAGCCTACCCCGAAAAATTCAGATAATAAGGTTCCCGAAGGGAGCAGGGCCGAGTTGGATGAATCTGATGAAGAAGCATTAAAAAGAATAATTTCAACTGGAACGATACAGTCATTTCAAAATTTTAAGGAGAGTTACCCTAAAAGTAAATACATACAAGAAGTAAGCGATTGGACCCAATGGTTAGAGAAATGGAAGGGTCCGATCCGGGTACATAGGTTACACTTTATTCCAGGTACATGGGTAACTTTGCTTTACGATTGTAGGTCTTGTTGGTACCCGGTCTATAATATCCTTGATCCTATTG
>Ga0315312_1001414_pt1 | contig 18859 bp, 27 predicted proteins | sample TDP7_MG_FD_203629 | JGI IMG/M metagenome (GOLD analysis project Ga0315312, IMG submission 203629) | Freshwater sediment microbial communities from Lake Towuti, South Sulawesi, Indonesia - TDP7 | ecosystem: Environmental > Aquatic > Freshwater > Lake > Sediment | place: Indonesia: South Sulawesi... | reverse complement strand
CTTTCAATTCTACCATAGACCGATTGAAACCCTACGCTGAAAGCGTCAAACGTTGAGCTTTGCGGTTTATCGACTCAAAATGCGTCCTTCCTTTGACGGCTTGTTCTTGAACATCCAGTTAGGCTTAGGGTTAATAAACCTCCAGATAGTCAGATCACTTGTGCTATTTCGCCTTTCTCTATTCCGATCACCCTCTTCTTCAGCCATCTCGGGTTTGACAGGCTGTAGCAGATAACCGAGTCTGCCTTCTCGTCGATTACGTCCTTTATCCTCATTGAGAGTTCTTCGAGCTTTCCTTCGGTCAACTCCCCTTCAAAGGCGGAGTTCTGAACCCAATTCAAGTACTGTTTGAGCGTCTTCCTTACCGTATCGAGCCGCTCGACAGCCACATCGTAGGCAACGATCACATACATCCGGAGGCTCACCTGTCCCTGTAGCCCTTGTACTCCGATTCTCCGAGCAAGTGCCTAACCATCTTGTAGCATTCTAGTCGGATCAGTCTTTGGTAGGAAACGCTTCTGCCAAGTTTCGGATGTTTGATCGTGGTCCTGAGCTTCTCATCGTACTCCTTCAGGAAGATTCTTCGCCCGTGATCGTTTAGGTAGCAGCCCTTCAGCTCCTCGTGAAAATGCTCAGGTTTGATTATGCGATTGTTCACTAGGTTGAAGATGACCTTGTCAACTATTACGGGCTTGAAGATCTCGCTAAGATCCAACGCGAGGGAGTACCTTCGCTCTCCGGGTTCATGGAGAAAGCTGACGGTTGGGTTCAGTTGCGTGTGATATATCTCGCTGAGGACCGTTCCGTAGAGGAGAGAGTTGCCGAAGGATATGAGGCAGTTGACCATGTTCTCAGGCGGGTTACGGGAACGCTCCTTGAACTCGAAGCCGGGACGGAGAACCGACTCAAAGCTTGAGTAGTAATGGTCCCTTGAGCGCCCTTCGCAGCCCATTAACTCACTGATTGTGCTGGAACTGGCGGCGGAGTGCCTTTCACGTTCGATGCCTTCGATCGGCCTTGTCACGTCACGGCCCTGCCTCTGATAGTACCGAAGGTTCACAAGTATGTTGTCGCATGCTGTGAGTGCGATCTCCCTCGCGATCTTCATCCTCCTACCCATGTCCAAGTAGTGTTCTGCTTGGCGAACAACTAGAAAACCGGACAACAACCGTTCTCTGGGATAGTAGGAGCCTGAGTAGTATCCGTAGTAGTTGAAGATGTGCATGGGTATCCCGTGCTGCGAGAGGAATACGAGCAGCTTCGTGTTGACATCAACCTCTCCGAAGACGAAGAGGGACTGAACATCGTTGATCGGTATCGCCTTCTTCTCGCCGTCACTGCTCTCCACGTAGATTGTATTCTCTTGGCGCCTCAGCCGCCCACCTCTGAGAATGTAGTAGTCTCTCATTCAGATCCCCAGCAGAGCTCTGCGTAGCTGCATCTTCGACAGTACCCCGTCTTCAAGGGTTCAGGAGGCCTCGGCTGCCTCAAAACCTCATCGATCTCTCTGAGCAGAGCCTCCACCTGCCTAGCACGGTCGTCCGTCAACTCTGCGTTCACAGTACGCCGCAGCAAGGGATAGTGGAGTACTCCACGCCCCTCAACGCCCGCATACTTCCTGAGATAATATAGATAGTAAAGAAGCTGGAACAGGTGGGCATCCTCTGCCTTACGTGAACGCTTGACCTCATGAATCTCACAGCCGGAGGCAAGAAAATCGATCTTGATCCTGCCAACCTGAACCTCCTTAAGCCTACGTGCATAGCCCCGCTCATGAAGAAGCCTCCCCAAAAGAACTAGATCAGAGGTCTCCTCCATCTCAAGGCCACGCGAAAAGAACCAAAGCTTCCGCTTACAAACGAAATAGTAATTTACCTGCGTGCCCGTGAAATTGAGTGATGTGTGGACATCACGCATTTTTCCCGCCTGAGTCATACGTTCACCATTACGCAACCAACAACTACAGTATGGTATCGCTCTCTTCGCGCTCTTTCACAATCAAGCCTAGCGCAGGGTCATATCTAGCATCAATGTACCAATGCCCCGCCTCCTTCCAGACTCTGCCCTCGCGTCTTAGGTAGCCCCACTGAGGGAAAGAAATCGGCAGAACCAAGCCCGTCGCATCGAGGTATCTTTCTTCGCAGAGAAGCTTGCGGTGTTCTTGATAGAATCTTTTCGGCACAGCTTCCACAGCTTTGATCAACTCAAAGAATTCGTCTTTGAAATCGCTTTCATCGTAGAGCGGTAGTGCAGCGATCACGTCGTCGAAGGCAGTATAGGCTTCTTCATACTCGCTTCGTTCGTCACTAGAATAGCCATCTCTGTAGACCTCCTCTACCAGGCGTGCCGCCTCGGTGTTGGTAAGGGGCTTGCCGTTCGGGAGCACTCTCATGGTCGCTCTCACTCTGTCTTGGTCGTATACGTACTCATCAGCACTCGATCCCTCTGTGAATACATACGCGGGAGCAGGTGCGGAACTTTCGCCAAATCTGTTCAGCCTTCCCATTCTTTGGAGTAATGCATCCACTGGAGCTGGTTCCGAGAACAGAACAGGAAAGCTGAAGTTCAGGGAAACTTCGATGGCTTGAGTACCGACCAGCAAATCAGCACTCTTAACCTCGCGTTCAATCCTCTCCCTATCAGCCGCTACGAACCTGCTGTGAATCAGTCTCGGATTCTTGGCGTAAGGACGCAGATCCCTGTAGACTGCTTGAGCCCTTTCGATGGAATTGCAGACAACAAGAGCTTTTCTGCCAGTGGGCACTCCTGTCTCCAGTGTCTTCCTGACCGCCTTCAAACTATCAACGATCTCTCCATCTAGGTGGAGCGGGATGTGCCGAGGCAGGTGCATGAGAGTCTTCTCCTTAGCATTATTAGCGTCTAACGTTATCAGCGGAAGGCTGAAGGCATGAGCATTGCCGAGAAGATTACGGAGGAAACTTGGCATAGTGGCAGACATGAAGACGCATTTGCCTCCAATTTTGCGCAGTTCCTCTGTTAGCCTCACTATCAGCCCAACGGTCCGAGGCTCGTAGGCATGTATCTCATCGAATATGAAGAGCCCCCCAGCTACCTCAGCGAGGAGAGTCTCAAAGCCCTTGATTCCATAAAACGGCTTAATGAGCTGGTATGGAGTTAGAATCTTGAGTGGTCTGTAAATCTTGCGAGTTTGGTCATGGATAGTCTGCGCCTTCTTTCTTGCTTCAGAGGCCTGCTCTCTCCCATCTTCTAAGTAGCTCTTGTAGATGAAGTAGAGGGCCCGATGATGGATTATGCCGACATCGTCCTGCGGGATATGATACCGATCCACGAGCTCTCGTTGCATTGCATTGATGCTTGCGACATAAGGTAATGCATAGAATATTCTCCTTCCAGCGTCTTGATTTCCAGCCGCCCAGAGCAACGCCGCCGCAGTCTTTCCAGCGCCAGTTGGCGCTTGGATTATGCATGACCCGTCCGTACGCCAAGCCTTTTCTTGAAAGGAGAGTAGCCCATTCTTCTGAATCTCGTCGCAGGAAATCACATACTTCTGTAGTTGAGGAAGTTGACGAATACTCAGCAAGTCCGCCGACGCTAGATGATCGCAGGCAATCGCCAACCCGCGAAGCAAAATGTGATAGTCTCTATTTCTTAGGCTGATTTCGCTTGCACAGAGAGGTCTTATGCACCTTTCTAAAGCGTCTTGACATGCTCCAATGCCGAGTTTCTCGATGGAAGGAAGCCTTTCCCGCAAGTACTGTTCCGCTAGTTGTGGAAATTTATCTATGATTCCTTTCAATTCATACAGATTCGGATCGATCTCTGATACCTTCTTGATCCAGGCCTCTCGACCACCTTCGGTGGCGGTACAATAGCGGCTCCAGAGATAGGTATACCCATAATGGCTTGTCGCTATGGTCGTAGCAATAGCGAATTTTGTGTCTGTCGGAAGGTCAAGGTTTAGTGCGAATCCCGCGGAGAGGACCTCATGCCGATAGTTCCAACGAGAGCCTCCTTTCAGTGCCTCCTGGAAGCCAGACGCAGCTTTGCCCAAGTCATGGAAGAGAAGAGAGATGAAAAGGTGCTTCCAGAAGTCGGGATCAGCGGCAAGAGAAGGCAAGTATGGGAAGGCTTCGTGCACGGATCTGAATACTTTCAAGCAATCCTCGACATGAGCCTCTAGTGTCGTCCAGTGGGGCTTACCCTTGGCGTACAGGGCCATGGAAGTGAATCCCCCATCCTTTCTCAGGATCGAGAAAAATCTGCCTACCCGCCACGCTTTTAACTTTCATCGGTTTCTCTCCGATCATGTAGAATGGCCTAACCCCAACTGCTCTACGTGGAACTGTTTCTGTGAAAGTGATAGGAAGGGCCACTAAGGGAGCCGCGACTCCCGACCACGGATAGGGCAGGAGAGTATGCTGGAATTCTGCTTCTTCGACAGGAGTTAGATCGACAATTTTGGTCTTTACAAGCAGCGCAAGATCACAACTTCTCCCCAAGAGTAGCGGGTAGCGAGGCGCGCTAAAGTGGTCTTGCATATCAATGTTTGCTACGTAAAGATAAAGCTGGGGCTCATAGAGAAACTCTCTTTTGACGACATTCGTCTTCTCAACTCTTCCATCCTCTCCGATCTGATAGATCCATTCCAGGTCTTGCGCTTTGCCACGAGATGGAGCAACGAATCCGACTACTGTGTCATCTGGACCGATAGATTTTCCTGCGATGGCCGATAGTATTCCGTACACCGTAGAAGGGGCAGGAACGGGGAGAGTCGGTTGGACTACTGTAAGGAATGGAAATCTATAGGACGCAGTCCAGCCTTTGATTGTGGCGCGCAGAGTTTTCACAGTTTCATCTTCTTTGTGAAATCAGCTATGGCTTCGATAGTCTGCTTCGGGGTGCCAAACTTCACATCAACCTTACCTCCACTTTGAGATGAGGAGGAGGGAAACTCTCTCATGGCTGACACCTTATCGTATTCACTATCTTCGAAGAAGCCTTTTCTGAGGCCAACGAACATAGGACTCAGGAAGCTATCGCGGTAGTCCTGAACTACCTCGCCTAGAATATCCAAATCAATTGTGGTTGATCCGCTGGAAGCTTTTATGGCATCCATAAATATGTGATTTGCTACCGATAGAACTGCGGCGATGATGAACTTCGGAGTCAGGTCGGTTAGGTAGGCTGAGTTCTTCGCGCCTCCTGTCAATTCACCTAGAGCCCCAACGGTTTCAGCAATGCGTTTCTTTCTTTCATTCTCAGGAAGTGTAATGGAGTCGGATGTGATGTTCGCTCCTCTTTTTCTCGCTTCCTCAAGCAGTTCTCTCGCCCTTCTTTCCAGCTCCTCAATCCTGTCTTTGCTGATCTTCTTCCTTCTTAGCTCATCAGCCTCGGTTGGAGAGGGCAAGTCCTTGCCTCTGCCGAGTTGAAATGCCCCGACCTCATTCAACATGAATGAAAATGTGCCCTTGAGTACTGTTGAATACGCCTCCTGTTCGTATGGGATCGGTTCGGCAGCAGTCTCGCCCCTTGCAAAGACTCCAAAGTCGGAGGAGATGACTTGTGGGAATAATGAAATTAGCGGCGTGCTCTTCAGCGGGGCTACACGACGGTAAACGAGTCCCTTTCCTTCCTCTCCCTTGGCCAGGGTTACCATGTAACCGAAAACATCATCTTCTTCGTACGCGATCGGGTTTCCTTGAGTATACGCTGCCTTTTCTTCTCGCGCTATCGGAGATAGAGTCCACCCGAACTTCTCATGGATTGTATCTCTCCACCAGCGCTTGAAAGCCTGTCCCGATGCATATGGGTAGTATTCGTTTCCACGCACTCGAATCTTCTTCACAAGCATCTTGTTGCGTTCACGTTGAGTTGGGTCAATGCCTGCGTTGTTCAACGCAGAAAGTCGGGCGTCGATGAGGATCAGGCCAGTAACCATCTTTACTTTGCTCACGATCTCACCTCCTTCTCTTTATGCATCAACTCGTATACGTAGAGAAGAAGGATGTTCTGAGTCTCCTTCCAGAACACGCGGCCTTCTTGGTTCTCCGGAAACAGCTTTGTAAAATCGTCTATTTCAACGATAGGTCCAATTCTCTTCTCCACCGCGTCTTTCTGGATTCTATTCAGTTCGAGCAGAAACTGCTGGTAGCCATCAGCTACCTCTAGATCCCTCAGTTGCTTGTAACCGGTCTTCTCCAAGTATCGAGACAGCCTTTTCCCAACCTTCCTTATCGCTTCTAGTCTTGCGGGATCCATTCCTTCAACAACCTTGACATAGAGCTCGAAGAGTTTCGATCCGCCAACTACCCTTCTTTTTCTTCTATCAATAAAAAACCACCAAATACTTCTTCCTGTCACTAGCCGTTGATAGATTTCTAATGAAGATTGCTTGAAGAGCTCATCGAGGGATGCGTTCAATTCTCCAGTATAAGCTTCTTGCAAGAAGTGGAAGGCCTGAGTAGGAAGGTCAATGTAACCTAGCTCGTTGCGCTGACCTGAGTTCCGAAAAACGTACATTCTAATGGCTGGAGGAGGATAGTAAGCCCTTCCCCTTGGCAAAATGACTTCATAAACAAGCTTCACAAGAAATTCCTCATCACTTCTTGCGGCATAGCTCCTAGGTGTGAAGAAATCCAATTGACCTCCTCTCGCATCAAGTCTTTGGATTTGGTGAACAGTTAGTCGCGCAACATTGACCATCAATCGCATGTCGTGAGAATGAATGAGAACTAGGCGTCCTCTTCTTGACATTGAGTAGAGGGGGGCAAACTGAATAGCGAGGACGCAAGCTGCGCACAATGGTAGGCCAGGTTCGAAGAAAGAGAAGAAGTTCAGAAAGGTACCGCTTCCAGTTAGTGGATGGATCTCACGAAATACACGCTCAACATCTGCGTCTCTTGATCCACATGCCGCGCATGTTCCTTCGTTAGATGCCGGCCTGATTTGCTCCAGCCTCCTATTGAGATATTCAGCGTAATGTCGTTTGCGATCTTCTTTAGGTATGGCCGGATTTGAGAACTTGGGGTTCGGGCCGAAGAAGGCACCTAGTTTCCACCGTGTGAACCAGCTAGGAAGCCTACGTGCATATCTTCGAAGATCGGAGAGCTCCAGTTCCATCGGATTATCTTTCTTGCTTAGGGAACAGAGAGCGGCTATTCCAGAGTCCACGAATGGGTTCCCAGTGAGGTGGTAAATGCCTGACAACTATTCCACCTGTTGACTAAGAGCTTCTGAAACTAGATTGCTTGGTGGATTATCTGCATCAGTCTCGATGCTCACACTGGTCTTTGATTGCAGATTCATGAATCCGAATCCTAGGCTGTTCATTTCTCCGAACCCTGCATCTAGCCCGAACTGCAGGATCCTATGCCTCAAGTCCTCTACAGGTCTAAAGTAGAATTCCCAAATTGTACCTATGGCGGTGCTTTCTCCACCTCTTATTCTGAGCGGCACGGCTACCTGTTTTCGAAACCTTAGCTTCTCGAAGAGGGGCAAACTGAGCTGCTCCTCGGCAGAGAAATACTCGCCGTACCTCTTGACTAGGTTCTCCTTCAACTGTTTAATAAAGGCTGTAGGTGTGTGCTCCCTACGCCAGTACGCAAACCTGTAGCTCCTCTTCGGCTGAAGGTCATACTCCTTCCAACGGTATTGAGGAATCCTCACAACGATCGGAGTTCCACTTCTCAGCACTATCTCCTCAAAGGCCGATGAGGGTAATATGACCCTGCGGAGCTCAATCTGCTCAATCTTGAAAACCATCCTTCCAAGTCTGATCGACCGTCCCTCATGCGCTGTCAGCCTCTCTTTGACGGTCTTGATGAAGGCCTCGTCTGGCGATGATATCATCCATGTCTTCTGCGAACCCCGCGATATGGTCCGAGTCGGAGGAACAAGGTTGGAGAAACAAAAGAACTTGTACCGTTCCTTATCGTGCAACGACTCGTAACCTGTTCCACGCAGCAACCCATAGATGAACCCCTGAAAATCATGATGATACCCCAGTTCATATGGGAAGCTATCCTGGGCCCTCAGCCGAACCAGAACCCGCAATTCCCTCTCATCCTTAACTGAGCCGCAGCATCAAGATAAGAATATCCAGACAAACAACTAGCTCTTCAGGATACTCTCTCACATGGGAAAAAGATAGCCTCAATGGATCCGTGCTCACGGTAGGAGAGTATTCTTACATTCCCAAAATAGGAGTGAGCCCCCGTTGCTAATGGGAGTCGCAGTCAGCGCTGAAGCAACCTACTCGTCAAAGTCGTTACTCTTATCTTCTTGGCTACTCTGGCCAGCTCCTCATCATCTGTCACTAGGGTTTTGTTAAGTTTCTGTGCTATGGTCAAGTAGGCTGCATCGTAATAGGTGATGCCGAATTCCCCAGCCACACTAAGGATTTCAGTGCCTAGCTCTTCGTCCTCCAACTTTGCTACATCCATTGTTCGGAGAATCGTGAAGATAGACTCTAGTACCTTTGAAGCTTCGTCCAAAGCGATTCTCTTGAGCAAGAAGCACTCTCTCCAAATGGCGCTTCCAGTTTCGTAGTAAGCCAAGGATAAGGTGGAACCCTTCCAGTATGTCAGGAGCGTCGCCTCGAAATTCCCTAGCAAGAGCAAGTATACAGCTTGAGTCGAAGAGCAGAGACGAGTTGCTCAACGCGCCTCCCTGCTCTCACGAATAGCCTCAACGAGTTCTCCGTTTGGAATCTTCTGGAGGATTCTTCCTGCTTCATCAGCAAGCTTCCGAACCCTTTCTCTCTCTGCCTTCTCAACTTCCTCCTCCAAGGCTTTACGTATTAACTCGCTCACGTTCACGTCCAAACTGGCTAGCCTCTTCTTGAGCTGCTCAGGTATCTTTGCAGTGACAGTCACCTGCTTACCCACAGCGTATTGCCTAAGGATAATACCGGCCGAATGATGCTTAAAGCATCCCAAAAACGTTCTGCCCGGGAGAGGGGACAAAAGCCTTCGCCAGTTGATTGAGGCCTCAGGCTTCCAAGTAGTTGAACTATGAGTATCATACCCATGGCTCAACTATTCGTGGACAGAGACGAAGAGCTCCGATTCCTAGAGGAGAGATTCAATAGCACGGGATCCGAACTCATATACGGCCGCAGAAGGGTTGGCAAGACCGAGCTTGTCGCAAGATTCGTGAAAGGAAGCCTGCTGCATGTTTTCTGGCTGACAGGAGACCTGAAAGGACCCTGCTTCTCAAGCTTCGGGCAAAGATGACCCAAGTTCTTCAAGACGAATTGAGCTATTGAACAGAAGGGCAATTTGCAGTTAGGTTGACGGTCTATTACTAGGTTTCCCTTCCTTCTCGTCTGCGCGAAGCAATGAGCCTTGCTGCTTTCAGTATTTCCGCAGCCTCTTCATTCCTCAGTTTATGTCTCTTCTCACCAAGTTCGGCTATTGCCGATTCTATGTCCGATATTCCAATGAGCCTCCTTCTGACGCCCTCCAACAATATCGTCCACGTGTTCCAGACTTTGAGCCCATACATCTTCGCAAGATCTGAAAGGACTTTCTCATCAACCAGTATTCCTGCTCTGCTTTCTCTTGCTAACAGGAGCGTCTTGGCGTCGCTTTGAGTTATGCGTTCACCATCCGCTAGTCTTTTGGCAGCCAGAGTCATACTTGGAGAGATGTCTTCAACCTTGATCCATCCCTCTTCAATGGCCTTGCCTATAGCTTGAGCGTCGGCGTGTCCGAGTCTGATTCCCTCGTCAAACGTCTCCCTCTTGACAGCTGGGACGACGGAAACATTGTCGAAAAGTTCCTTGATAAGTGACAGCTTGTTTATCTGGGCCAAATGGATCAATGGTCCAGCATCAGACACCACTTTTGGCAACACTTGGCTCTCCGTACTTCTCCCTCAAGTACTCCCTGAAAACCTCCGAATCCCAGTTGATCTGGACGCCCTCCCTTTCCAACATCTCGAGAAACTCCCGCAGAGATATTGCCAACACCTCGGCTGCCTTGGCAGCAGTTACCCTGCCCCCGTGATAGAGACGAGTAACTCTTCGACGCAACCCGTCCTCGATGAACTCCTTAATCAATGTCGAACGGTCAGCATCTTCGAGGATTCTCATAGCCTCCACCTTCTCCAAATCTCTTCTTGAGAGACGCAGGGTAATTACGGCGCTTTTCCTCGACATACTCTTCCCGCAAGAAGCGAACTACATTGTAATACATAAGCCTTCCCCACTCCTCATCATTATGGCTGGGATAGTAAAGGAGCTGTTCGGCGGGGCCACCTCACGAAGAAGCACATGTCACAAGTGAATCTCATTACGTTTCTCTCTTCGGATAATCGTATCTAGTGTTGAGCGGCCTGGTTCGTTCAAAGAAATGCTTTCTTCCCGCTGCGTCAAATCCTCCGCAGGTCTTCAGCTAACTAGACCTACCACGTTTCAACTGTTAAGCCCGGAACCCTCTCAAAATGCTCCCTATCCGAAGTAAGCAGAGATTCGCCATGAGCAAATGCAATGCTGGCTATCATAGTATCTAGGTCACCTATCGAGATCCCTTTAGCTCGCAGCTCATTCACCAGTCTTCCAAATCTCTCGTAAGCTTCAACTGAGAAATCCAGGACCTCTAGAAAGGTGAGTGCCTTTCTGACTCTTGCAACGCTCTCCTTCCTCCCCGATCTATAGGCGCCCTTGAAAAGCTCGCAGGCGGTAGTTGGAGTTGTTGACATCTTGGTCTCGCCTGCAACGTACTCCTCCAGCCTCTTCTCCGCCTGAGGGTCTCGTCTAGCCGAGGCTACTGGGAAAATGGTGTCAAAGCACACCGTACTGAGCACCTAAAGTCTCGGCGCCTTCGAAGAGATCGCTCTCCTCTCTCGGATTATGTCTTCAAGCGTCGCCGCGAATTCCTCGTCGGGGCTGATGCTCCGAAAATACTCTAAGAGGTTTCCCTCCTCCTTCTTCTTCACTATTCTCAAGATGACCTTGGTGAAGGACTCCTTCTCCCTCTTGATTCTGGCTAGGGCTTCATACGCTTCCTCTGAGATTGTGACAGTCTTGTGTGCCATCCCGGTTTCGCCGGCTGGAGAATACACATATGTGTACTTAACTCTCTGCCGTAGCTCTACGTGTGCACAGTATTGGCTAGTGCCGAGAGACAGATTTGTGCGTATCTGTCCTTGGTTCTGGGCAGAAAAGCATCAGTCTGAGCTTATCTGAAATAGAAAAGACAGTCTAGCCGGCTACAGCCATCTCGTCTTGATGTCCTTGACCGATTCCAAATGTGGATCGTCGGTTACGCATGGAGCACCTATCAGCTTGCTTGTGCTGGCTATCAGTGAATCAGCCAAAGATATCCCGTATTTGTGTCTCAGTTCCGCTGATGAAGCAGCCAACAGAGAGTCAACATCAACAACCCTGAACGCTTTCTCTATGAACTCCTGTCTGACCTTGGCGGTCTCCCTTCCCTCCTTCTTGAGCGATAATGCATAGATCTCGTGGATGACTATGGATGAGATGTATCGATTCTTGGTCTTCCTGATCTCGTCCGCTATCTTCCTCCTCATACCTGCATCTGCGCCATAGAAGTGTTCCACAAAGAAACGTGTGTCATACACAGCCTTAGACATCTTCCTCCCTCAACTTGTCTAGCAGGCGCTTCATTTCTGCGACGGTTGCCTTCTCAGCTCCAGATCCAGCTAGATCGAGAAAAGACTTTCTTGGCTTGAAAAGTATTCCATGACCTGCATCAATGACTTCGAGACGGCTTCCTTCCTCAATACGATATTTGGCTCTAAGTTCAGCGGGGATCGTGGTCTGCCCCTTCCTCGTCACAACCACTTCGGTCATACGCCGGTCACGTAGTACCTGAGGAAGGTAGTACATTTAAGTCTTTTTCACCGAACCGAATACTTCGAACCAAGTCTTGCAATCGTGTAGCCTGCGAGCGTGTATCTACACCCTATTAGAGTCGAGTCCCGGGGGCCCGCCAGAGATCCAACCATGTTCTTTTCTCTTCACTAGGCCTCTAGATGTGTCGTCAGGCAGAGAGTGCGATCAAACGGTTGGTCGCCGACCCTAAACATCTCTTCCTTAATGCCTTTTGAAAAGCATGATGACATTGCAGGGCAATCGCGGAATCTTTGGCGAGGAGAGATGCTTAACATATACTACACGAAGACGACTTCCGGTAGCTCTCGGAAATGCGGATCACCAGTGACGATCCTTCCACCTTTGTCACGTGAAGTTGAAAGTACAATTGAGTCGGCTAAGCCCCATCCAGCGACCCGTCTCTTCATGGCAACACCTAGCTTGGCTGCCTCAACGGCCAGTTCCTCAGTGAGCGCAGCTATCGCACTTCTGGATCTTATGAATGCCCTTCGGAGTTCTGCCTTGCGTTCGTCTTCCATACGAAGAACCTAAGAGCAGATCTCGGCGAGGCAGATGCTTGGCGTGATCTTCTCATCCGTTTCCGAATCTATGACGTATCTCATACCCGATCCCTGTGATCCCTAAGATCCGTCAGCTTGGCCTTCTGCATCGTACCGAACATAGTCTCTCCCCTCAGCAAAGCCTCCGCAAGAATCTCATTGATGGCGTCTGAGATTCCTCTTGGTCCATACCTTCGCCTAAGAATCTCATACAGATCCTCCCTAAGTTTCACCGTGGTCTTCATGGGCCTCTGAAGATAGACGTAGATGTTTGAGCTTTTCCAAAGAACCCTTGCGCTGAGGAATCAGCAGACTGTCCCGTAACATGCCCTTGTCAAATTGCGCAGAATGCCCTCAGCGAAACAACAACTCCGTCGACTATGTAAATACTATAGAGCAAATTCTACGTTAACCTGCTTAGCCAGATCTCGCAGGCTCTCCCAGACTTGGATGTACAACGGTATGCCAGTTTTCCTGTGCTGTTCCTCGAGTTCCCACTCCGTTTCTCCATGGATATAGATTCTGTCTTGACCCTTGGCTTTGATTGATGCTTTGACAGAGTTGATCATAGTATCCATGCGTTCTCTGAACTCGTCTACAGGGGTGAAGGCGTTGACATCGATCGCGCCAACGAAGACCCCGATATTGGAAGGCTTCGGATCTTCAGGGGTTCCAACATCAGGCCCATAAGCGGCACCGGACAATATGCCTGCAAGTATGTCAACAAGTAGAGACAAACCGTAGCCCTTGTATCCCGCCGTCTCCTCCAACCCTCCGAGAGGCAAAAGCCCACCACGCTTCGACTTGTACACGCAACGCATTACGGTTTCCGCGTCAAGCGCAGGATCACCGTTCTCGTCAATCGCCCAGCCTACCGGCACAGGCTTCCCGTGTCTCCTGTAGACCTCCATCTTCCCGATGGGCACGACACTCGTAGCCATGTCCAAGACGAAGGGGCGCTCGTGCTTGGCGGGTATAGCGAAGGCGATCGGGTTTGTCCCAAGTATCGGTTCCATGCCGAAAGTTGGAACGACGAGAGGCCAAGCGTTAGTCATGCAAAGCCCAATCATATTCTCTTTCAGAGCCATCATGGCATAGTAGCCAGCAATTCCAATGTGATTACCATTTGTCACGGATGCAAATCCGAAATGAGATTGCTCAGCTTTTTCGATACATCTCTCCATTGCCCTGTAGGCGACTACTTGACCTAGGCTGTTCTCTGCATCTATCAGTAGGCTTACTGGGGTTTCCCTTCTTATAGTGATCCTGGCCTCAGGCCGAATCCACCCGTTCATCAACCTCTTCGCGTACCTAGGCAGTCGCGAGACTCCATGCGACTCGATCCCTCTCAAATCCGCAGAAACGAGAATATCCGCAGTTATCTCTGCCTCTTCATGTGGGACCTTCAGCTTCATCAAAACATTGGCACAGAATTCCTTCAGGCGTTCGGCCTCTACGATCCTCTCTTCAGAGTTCTGCAAACGATTTCATCTCCGATTTGAATAACAACTTGTCCGCGAAGGGAACTCGATTTCCTTCCTAGTCTACACAAGGTTAAAGAGATTGCCGCTATGGAAGAGGCACCAAGCCGCCGGCCGCTAGATCTGAAGTATAGACACCATCGTAAAGCGTTTGTATCCCTGTTCAGAGTGTCTATGCTATTGTTGCTCGAAGGTGGCTGTTGTGGCTAAAGCTCTCGTGCTCTATCACTCTCAGGAGTATGGAAACACCAAGTTGATGGCGGATGCCATCGCTGAAGGATTGAAAGAATCAGGGTGCGAAGTAACTGTATTCAACACAAATGACGGACGATTCGACATTACTACTTTCCCAGAATTTGACTGTGTCGCCTTCGGTTCACCCGACTACTTCAGCTACATTGCAGGAGGGCTGAAGACCTTCATGGATGATCACTACATACAGTCGACTGTAAAGAGAAAGGAAGGATACACGGGCAAACCGTATGCCCTCTTCTACTCGCACGGAGGCGGTGGAAAAGTGAAAACGGTGATGAAGGAACTATTCAAGAGAGTGGGCAAACAGGTGGGGGAGCCAGTGGACTCATACGGAAAACCGAACCAACAGACTCTTGAGAAATGCAGAGAGCTGGGAAGACAACTAGGCAAAGCAGCAATCCCTAAGAGATGATTAACTTACCACACTGGCGTAGTGGGCTGCCATATGATGGGATAGACTATGAGTAAGAACAAAGACGGAGATCTTCGTTTCATCGGAATTGTAGACCAAGCAGGCGAGCAGGAGGCCAAGATAAGGATCTTCCCCGACTTCTGCCCGGGCCTCAAGGGCATCGACGAATTTTCCCACATAATCGTCCTCTATTGGGCACATCTGCATACAAGCGAGAAGGATAGGCGCACCCTACTGGTATACCCGAGGAGACATTCCGTAAACTACGAGGTCGGCGTCTTCGCCTGTAGAAGCCCGACTCGCCCCAACCCCATACCACTATGCGTCGTAGAGCTCGTGAAGGTGGACGGATGCACCATAACCGTGAGAGGGCTCGACGCCTTCCAAGGATCACCCATAATCGACGTCAAACCATACATCCCAAGAGCTGACTCCGTAACCGACGCTCGCGCTCCAGACTGGACACGCCACGGTCCTCCCACATGAAACTATCCGGCCAGACAGTCCTTCGGTGAATCATGCACCGAAAAAGTCGTCAAGGAGCGGGAAAACGGGAGCAGCTACCTAATTGAACTGCAAACAAAGCTAGCTTCAGGATGGCTGTCATAGCTTCGAGAATACTTTGATGACTCTTGATTGGACTGTGTTGAATCGTGGGACTTCTGGGATCAGCGCCTTTAGATCCGTCTCCCAATATCTCCCTACGTCATTGGTGGCGTTCCTCAATGAGTTGATGTCAAATGTCTCATTGTAGATGCTCAGCTTCCTATTGATGAGAGTCCTAGTGGGCTTGACATGCTTGCCCAACAAGAACCATATGTCATACAGGTGGCGTGGTCTCCCAACGTGGATGAGTGCCCTCACCTTCTCCGCCATGATTTCCTTTATGCTCATAGTGGTTACCACGATCTTCTTCATGTCATACATGTTCTTCACCTCGGTCTTCTTCGTCTTCATCAAAGGCTTCTCTAGGAACGTTAGATCTAGCTTGATGCTAGTCGGGTAGCCATTCATGTCGCGGTACTGCAATCGAAGTCTTCTGGCGTGCTCCCCACGTACGTCTTCAACCGTCACACCTGTGAACTTCACTCCTTCATCGTAGGCAACCAAAGGTCTCCTGATCTCTCTCGCGAGCTGCCTAGCCACATCGCGTTGGGAGTCGAAGTCTAGATCTTCGGAGAAACGAGCCTCAGGATAGAATACTTTCTTGATAGCCGTTCCACCCTTGAAGACGAGCTTATCCGAGAGAGAAGTCTTTGACAGGACCATCAGCGCGACAGTGATTGCATGATCCCTTTCAATCATTCCAAGGCCGATCCGCTCTCTTCCAGCGATCCGCCTGAGGTCGTCAGGTGTGACCATCTTTCTCACCAGCTCGTCAACTCGCGGTCAGGGACATTGATAATCAAACCGAACTCCTTCGAGTAAGCTAACCCTCTCTTGGGGCCGGTCGGATCCAGAAACCTGAAGCCATACCATTTTCGCTTGGCCAGTGGCCTGCTGACTTCGGGCGCAGTCCTGAGAATCCTTAGGATATGTCCAAGTCTCCGAAGGGCCACATCAACATCCATCTTCTTTATGCACTCGATGACTTTCTTCCAGTCTAGCTCGTTCCGAGAGTTCCAGATAGCCTTCGTGACCTCGCTGAGGCCTCCGCAATACTCAGGGAAGATCAAGGCGTCGGCAACAGTCTTCTCTCTCGTCGAGATGTTAAACTGCTTCTTGTCGATTCTTTCTTGCGTGAACCCGAAGAACTTCTTCTTCGAGATAGTGATGAATCTGAGCATCTGGCCTCCGTACTTGACGTGCCTCTTTCGTTTCGGTGTGGCAACGAAGACAGTGTTAGGTATTTGCTCGGTCATGCCCCAGTGATTCATTGCGGTCCAGAAGCCGACATAGTACTCGTTGATGAGCCGGGGGATGATTAAGAAGAGGCTCTCAGACCAGTCTCCCTCTACCCCTGCACGCGCAGGAACTAGTACGTATTTGCCCCTTTCAACCCTAGCTATCCTCTTCTTTCTACTGAGCCTATAGACGACCTGCCATGCATCAGCCCTTCCCAAGCCAGTTATCCTCATTACATCGCCAAAGTCGAAGGTAGTCCTGCCTTCCTCCTCCAGTTCGAAAAGCAGCTTGGTTTCGTTTGGCCCCAACGTTATCTTTCTTGTCACGATACTCACTTTCAACGTAAGTATCGTTACACGAGAAATATAGCCATTTCCATCACTCCGGAAGTCCTTTTAGAATCCGAAGGACGAGTTCCCTAGTCAGAGGGACGGGCTTGATATATGTCTTGGCTCGCACAGTGAATGAACCCAACACACGGGAGAAATGAGTAATGAGATGGCCGATACTTTGCATTGCGGGCATCATGGTCATCGTGCTATACTGTACCTTTACCTTCACGTCCCTCGCCCTGTTTCCAAAGCCGTGCAACCCCATCAACAATTGGCTGAGCGATCTTGGAAACTCAAGTTACAACCCTAACGGCGCAGTCTTCTTCAACATAGGCTGTGTCCTTACAGGGCTCATGCTCTTCCCGTTCTACGCAGGCATCCGCAGGTGGTATACGAAGGAATATTGGAGAAAGCACCTCCTACTAGTCACACAGGTGGCCGGGTTCTCTTCGGCCTTTGCCCTAGTAATGATCGGTGTGTTCTCAGAGGATTACCCGACGCAGCACTTGTTTTGGTCCCAAGTATTCTTCGTGCTGAACCTAGCGGTCTTGATCTTGGCAAACACTTCACTCATAACACACCCTAACTTCATCAGACCAATCGGCTACTACGGCTACGCAGTTGCAGCGATCAACCTCACTCTAATTCTAATCAGCACGACTCCCCTGATCGAATGGCTCACAGTCTTCACCGCCCTCGGATACGCCGGACTACTAACATACAACACGTTCAAACTAGCGTGACCCTTTTCCAGTGACGCGCATCAACGTAAGGAACAGAACTGTTTTTAGTCCGTCCTGAACTTACAAGCTGTTGTAAGATTCGGCTGGTTGAGTTGCCTAAGGCTACGCTCAAAGAGAATGAGAGGCGCCTAGCAGAAAAAAGGGTTAATCTAGCGATTAACATGTCGGATGTCTGCGTGCGCATCTCCTCTGACGCCATAAGAGACAAGAATCCAAGGATCAAGGAAGAGGAGCTTCTGGAACTGGTCAGAGAGAAAATCAGGTATGGAAGGCGCCGAACGCGTGAGGTCTAGAAACTGGAGAATTTTGAGGCACTGGTCAAGAGAATTGTCAATGCCTTCAACTCTCTCAGACTGAACTACATGTTCACAGGAGCTTTGGCCGCAAGCTACTACGGTACGCCTCGCACAACGATGGACATAGACCTCGTGGCCAAAGTCGGCAGAGGAGAACCTCGAACCAAGCTCATATCCGCGCTGAAAGTGGCGGGGCTCGAAGTTGACAGGCGAAAGATAGATGCGGCCCTGAAATCAGGCTATGGAATTGTCACGCTCAGGGACGCCAAGACCCCATTCTCAGTAGATATCATACTCTCCAACAAGAAACTTGAGAAGAGTAGTGGGAGCATCTTGGGCTTGCCGACTTTCTATCAAACACCCGAAGGCCTGGTTCTGGCGAAGCTGCGCATGATAAAGGCAACCGTCCCAAAGGAGCGGGCATTGAAGGATGAGAATGACGTAAGAGCGATTCTGAGACATACCAGTGTCAAGATGAATACTCTCAGAAAGCAAGCACGAAAAGACAACACAATGTCAATACTCAGAGCCATAGTCTCCAGCGATCTCTGAAAACCTCCCTCCCGAGACAGATCGACTGGTCGTCATGCTCTCCTCCGAACCAAAACCCGCAACACTCTCTCAAGAATAACTGCAACTCTTCCACCGACAACTTCCCTTGCGTCCGCTCCGGCACTGGAAAGGATGGCCTCAGAGAGCAGAAACTCTTTACCAACGAGTTTTCTAAGCTCAGATCTGCTTCAGCCGATCCGCATCCTTTCCCTTGCTCTGTCCGGCGGCTTCCCTCTCTTGACGTTCCTCCACTCTCTTCTCGAATTTGCTGCCCGCTTCGTCTGCAATGATTCCCCGGATATCCTTGGCTGCGTATCTATCTCCGGGAGAAATCGGCAGGGAAACAGGCGACCTAGAGGCTCCGTAGGTATACATCTGTAGCTCCGTCAGAATAGAGAAGCTGCTTGACGCGGTGGAGACAAACGCCTTTCTTCTATCCTCGAAAGACGCCAAATGGTCCAGAACCTTCGTCAACCACGCAGCAGCTCTGCGGATCAGACCCAGCTCAGAACCTTCTTTCCTCAACCGGCCCACCGCTCTAGGTTTCGATGCATACTCATTT
>Ga0315312_1001412_pt1 | contig 18882 bp, 18 predicted proteins | sample TDP7_MG_FD_203629 | JGI IMG/M metagenome (GOLD analysis project Ga0315312, IMG submission 203629) | Freshwater sediment microbial communities from Lake Towuti, South Sulawesi, Indonesia - TDP7 | ecosystem: Environmental > Aquatic > Freshwater > Lake > Sediment | place: Indonesia: South Sulawesi... | reverse complement strand
CTTATAGATCATCGTAACCATAGCGTGATCTCGGTCGAAAGGCTCAAGTCTGAGCACAGATCTCACCGTGAAGCCCCGATTGCTGAGCACTTGAATCTCTCTGTCGAACACATCAGAGGGGGACATAGTAACGTCTACACTTCTGGACTTGATCGCCAGCATTGAACCTGAGCCTTTCTTCAAATATAGGTCCGCGTTATCCGCAAGGATCCTTGCCTGCTCAGGTTGCGCTATGTCACAGTAGATTGAATCAGCGGCTCCGACGATGCTGCTGTAGCGCTCAGGGAACCTTGCATCTTCAAGGATCGGATAGACATTACGTCTATTGGCACACAGACTGCCTATCAGCTCCCTCATGGCTCTTGACGCGAAATCGACGCAGTAGACCGCTCCATCTTCTGCAACTATGTCGCTTACATGAGAGGCAGTTGTCCCTGATGCTGATCCAAGGTAAAGAACTTTGGCTTTCGGATGGATGGGTACAGGCTCGGCGCCTTTGAGTATGGCGGCGGCAAGCTTGCTTCGGTAGGCGTCCCAGACTCTATACTCCTTCCTTTCTACTCGGATCAGTCTCTCGCCGTAGACGCTTCTCCCAGGGTCTAGGTTCAAAGTCGCAAGCCGTTTGGAACCATCCTCCAGCCTCAGCCAGTAGACTCCCTTCAGCTTGGGGTGACCATCAACGTGAACGTTCCGCATGCCTTCCCCTCGCAGGGGGAGCCTCATACTTCTCAGAAATCTCCTTGACCTTCTTCTCCACCTCTTGTCGCAAAGCGTCGCCCTTGAACTCTCCACCAAAATAGTCCAATCTGGATGCAATCGCAAGCTTTCCCGAGAGAGCTCGGGCAATCTTTCCCCGCTGCCATCGCGGAGATTGGTGAATCGCGCCATATTGGAATATTACTCCATGCTTGGGAGGCCGAGCACCAGTTTTCAAAGATCTAAAGAGAGCCTTCTCCGCTCCAAGAACTTGCACAGTGCTCGCAGGCATCTTTGCCAGATTCTCAAGGCTGCCTGCGATCGATATCAATCTGGCCGAAAGAACCGGCCCCACCAGACTGGACATATTGGCTGCGACTTCGTTCATAACCTTCTCGACGTAGCCTTCAGCTTTTCCTCTGAACTTTAGCAGTTCAAGCCAATCCGTGCAGAAGGATTTCAACCACTCCAAGTCTTCGTCTCCGATGTCAGCTCCCATAGAACTCTTGGCCGCTTCTCCAATCATACCGGCTCTGTCCTCCGGGATACCCTCCTTGATTAGCCCGCTCTTCGTGAAGCTCTCCCTCTTGCCGAGATCCGTGACCAGCCTGACGTAGGTCTCATGCTTCTCTACCAGTCTGTCCAATTCCGGGAAATGCAGGCCATACCACTCGCGTATCCGGCCCGCGAAGAGGTTCAGCATCTTATCCAGGTCGTCTATGGCCCTCACAGTTTGAACCGCGTAAAGGTCTCTTCTTCCAACAGCAAGCGAAACCGCTGTCTTAGCGAGTTGAATGGTGACTTCTCTAGCGAAATTGTTGAAGTCTTCCTCAGTCTTGAATATGCGGAGATCAACAGCGATCGAAGGAAGCTTCGTCCTGAACCTCTGGACGATCTTGGATCCTCGCTCTACCACAGCTTCGAGCGACACCTTCTCCTCGATCTTCCGAGCTAGTCCTTCATTCTCGACGACGAGGGTTCTGAACCGGTCCTTGCTGAGCTTCTCCAACACGTCGGAGAGCTCTTCTACTAGCTCTGCAGATCGAAGCTTGTCGAGTTTGGCAGCAACTGCCTCCTTCTCCTTACCGAACAGAACCTTCTCAACTATCTTTCCCTTTGAGTCAAGTGCGAAAATCCCGATTGGGCTCTCGACCAAATACGCTTTCATACCCGTCTCCTCCTTGCAGATCATCAGCCCCAGCAGAACCGAGGCTTCAAAGGCCATTAGCATTATTTGTCGTATCTGAATAAACATTTCCAAGGTCGCTGCATGAGATGAGCGCGAAGATTGGGACTGAAATAGCAGGATTACGGCTTAGAAACCCCTTCATCTTGGCTGCTGGGATACTCGGAATCTCCGGCCATACGCTTCGAAGAGTCGCAGAAGCTGGAGCAGGAGCCGTAGTCACAAAGTCTCTCGGATTGGAACCGCGCACTGGTTATCCAAACCCGACCATTGTGGAGACTAGTTGCGGACTACTGAACGCGATGGGGCTCCCCAACCCCGGCGTACGAGTCCTAAAGGAAGAAGTGGAAGAAGTAAAGAAGACAGATGTTCCAGTAATAGCGAGCGTATTTGGGTGCTCTGAGGGCGACTATGCAGAGGCGGCTGGCCGAGCTGAGGAAGCAGGAGTGAACGCCTTAGAGCTAAACGTATCTTGTCCTCATGTCGAAGAGGTAGGCAAGCAGATTGGTCAAGACCCTGACGCTGTGGCGTCTGTGACTGCTTCAGTGAGGAGACGAGTGAAGCTTCCGATATTCGTGAAACTGACGCCAAACGTCACAGATATCGCAAAGATTGCCAAGAGGGCTGTGGAGGCAGGGGCCGACGCCATCACTGCCATAAATACCGTCAGCGGAATCTCCATCAACATAGACATTCAGAAACCCATTCTGGCAGCCGGAACCGGGGGACTGTCCGGGCCAGCGATCAAGCCGATATCGTTGAGATGCATCTACGAGATCCACAAGAAAGTTAACATTCCACTTATCGGTTGCGGGGGCATCACGACTTGGAGCGATGCCGTGGAATTCTTCCTTGCCGGTGCAAGCGCTGTCCAAGTAGGCACCGCAATCATGTACAGAGGTTTGGAAGTATTCTCCGAACTGGAGAAAGGCGTGAAGGGATACCTAGAAGCAAAACGATTTGAAAGCATTTCGCAGTTGGTTGGCTTGGCTTGCAGAGGATGAAAACATCAGTGCCGAAGCTCGTCTTTGTTCACGGTGCCGGAGAAAGCCACAAGGTCTGGTCGTATCAGAGGAACCGGTTCACGGACGCGTTGGCCATCGATCTACCTGGCCACCCTGATGGAGAAGGAGAGAACACGATCGAAGGCTATTCAGCCTTCGTAGACGAATTTCTAACTCAAAGAGATCTGTCGAGCGTCGTCTTAGCGGGTCACTCAATGGGAGGAGCAATTACGCTCAAGCTGGCTCTGAAGGCACCAAGCTATCTGAAGGGCATTGTCCTCGTTGCAACAGGCGCAAAACTGAGAGTAACCTCGCTAATCCTCGAAGGGATCAAGGCAGACTTCGTGAACACAACCAAACTCATCATGGACTATGCTTTTTCGCCTGAAGCTCCGGACTGGCTGAAGGAAAGATCCCTAGGAGAGCTGCAGCAGACCAGACCCGAGGTTGTCCTCGGTGATTTCGAAGCATGTGACAAGTTTGATACCATGAATGACATTCAGCGAATTGAGATACCAAGCTTAATTGTCTGCGGGTCTGAAGATATGCTGACTCCTGTCAAGTACTCGGAATACCTTGGCAAAAACATTCTAGGATCGAGACTGGTCGTAATTCAAGGGGCGGGTCACATGGTAATGATAGAGAAACCGGACCAGGTCAACACAGCAATCGAAGAGTTCCTCAAAGATCTGACTCGTTCCACCGAAGCGATCTAATCCGTTCTCGAATTTGCAATAGTCATGATTTGATGATTCTTCCTCCGATTATGGCTTTCTCAACTCTGATCAGCTTCAGCTTATCCGGAGGTTCCTTGAAAGGATCTCTTGAGAGCACGACCATATCGGCGAGCTTCTGCTCGGATATAGATCCCTTCTCATGCTCCTCGAAGCTGGCGTATGCCGCGTTCACGGTATACATGTAGAGAGCCTGATCTATGCCTAGATGCTCGGCAGGCAGAAAACCTCCTCTAGTAACAGCGGCCCAGATCCCTTCTATGGGATCTATGCGTTCCACAGGGCAGTCAGATCCACCGGACGCCACTACCTTCCTGAACAGCGTCTTGAACGGATACACCCATTTCTCTCTCCTCTTTCCCACTCGATCCACCGCCCAGAAGTCTGAAGTCACAAATGCTGGCTGCACTGAAGCGATGACCCTCATTTGCGACATTCTTTCGATCTGTTCCGGACTGATTATGGAAGCGTGCTCGATGCGATGACGATGATCTTTCCTCGGGGTCTTCTTTTGGGCTTCCTCAATAGCGTCCAACGCGAGGTCTATGGCATAGTCGCCTATTGCGTGGATTGCTAGCTGATAGCCTAAGCCGTGGGCTTTGCCCACAAGTTGGCGCAACTCTTCTTCTCGGTACAGTAGAAGGCCTTTGTTACCCGGGTCGTCGGCGTATGGTTCCTTCAGCGCAGCAGTCCGGCCACCAAGAGAGCCGTCGAGGAGTATCTTGACGCATCCAATCTTAAGCCAGTCATTCCCGAAGCCGGTCTTGATTCCCAATCCAATCAGATTGTCTAGAAGATCTGCTGGTATCCCCATGTAAACCCGGATGCCAAGCCTTCCGGTTGCCTGTGCCTCCTGCAAAGCCTCCACATAGGACGAATCCCTCAGAAGAGCATGCACAGTAGTCAATCCTGATGAGAGAGCGCTCCGACTCGCTGCATCGATCGCGGCCACAAGCTCAGCTCTTGTGGGTGATGGAATGTGTCGCCAAACAAGTGGCATTGCCTCGTCGCGCAAGACTCCTGTGGGCTCACAAGTCGCCGGATCCTTATCGATCTGGCCTCCTTGAGGATCGGGAGTCTCTTTCGTGATGCCCGCAACCTGAAGACCTTGGCTGTTTGTGACGCAGACATGGCCGCAGACCCTGTTCAGTAGAACGGGATTCTCTGGGGCGGCCTTGTCCAACTCATGTCTGTTCGGGTATCTCTTCTCTTTGAGCCTCTCTTGATCCCATCCTCGTCCGAGAATCCATCTTCCAGCATGAGTCTCTTTGGCTTTTGACATGACCCTATCTTGAATCTCGGCAATCGATCTGACGCCTCTGAGGTCTACTCTTTCGAGAGAAAGACCGTAGTCAACGAAATGTATGTGCGTATCAATCATGCCCGGAATCACCGTCTTACCATGAAGATCAAGAACCTTGGTCTTCCTAGTGATGAGGGGCTTTATGTCAGAATTCTTGCCCACCCGGAGAATCCTATCTCCGACAACTGCGACAGCTTGTGCCCGCTTCAATCTTCCATCCATCGTCACAATGTTCCCGTTCAATAGTGCCAGATCACAGCCTGTAGCGGACTTCAACATCGGGTATCAGCGACCTCTTGATTGGATTATGATTGAGCAATCAGTGGTCTAAGTAAGTTGCCCTTCAAGTTACTTGTGTCGACGACAAACAACTCTGCGGCTCGCCTTTCAGCAGACTTAAATATGAGTTAGACGGGTCTTACGGAGACACTCGGCTTCACAGTAACCCGAGGCTCACAACGATCGGTATAAACTTCGTGAAAAGGGATTTCCGATCCGCGATCGAAGTGAGCGGATCGTTACGCCCTGCCTCGGTTACACACCGATTCTCCTTAAGATCATTCTTGCGCCAAGAAAGCCATACGAATCCGTAGCTTCCCTATGGCGTGGCCTAGAACTAGCATGTTGGCGGGCCCGGCGGGATTTGCACCCCCAAACGGCCAGCCGTAGCAGTTTCATTGGGAACAACGCCTAGGGGCGTGATCATCGACCATGCTTCGCGTGTATCGTACCGAGATCTGGGCCGTGCATATCGCTGTTAAATACGGAATAAGCTACCGAATAGAGACGACATACCGGCCTGTTCGTAAGGGGGTTGAAGTCGATGACTGATTTCGGAAGATTGGAAAGCTTCGTTTTCGAAAAAATCTCCAAGACCCATTTGCCTGGACTGAGTATAGCCATAGTCAAAGGTGGAGAGGTAGTCTATAGTCGAGGTTTCTCCTTCAGAGACGTAGAGCGCGGCCTCAGAGCTACTCCTGAGACGCTCTATGGGATAGGCTCCGTCACAAAGTCCTTTACAGCTCTATCTATCATGCAGCTTGTGGAAGAAGAGAAGCTAAGCTTAGACGAACCTGTGAAGAAACACGTTCCCTTAGACCTCAAGTTCAAAGATGAACCAGTAAGGATATGGCATCTACTCAGTCATTCCTCAGGCATACCGGCTCTAGCCTATGCTGAGGCCTTCATCCGATGTGTGACAGGAGCTGGTGACAGATGGATGCCCATAGGAAGTCATGAAGACATCTTCACTTTCATGAATGAAGCAAACCAGTGGGCCCTAACAAGGCCTGGCGAGAGATGGTTCTACCTCAACGAGGGCTATCTGATCCTCGGACATATCATCGAGAAGCTTTCCGGCATGAGCTACGAAGAATATCTGAGGAGGAAAACCCTCGAACCTCTACGGATGAGTCGAAGCTTCTTCAAGAGGTCCGAAGTAGAGGCAGATCTCGATGTCGCCACGCCCTACATAATCACTAGGGACAAGGAACTCAAGAAGTCCACATATCCCTATGGAATCTCAGCCGATGGCGGACTCATAAGCAACGTCCTAGACCTAGCACGCTACATAACGATGTATCTTAACAAGGGGAGATACGACCAAGGCAGCTTGGTATCCCCAGAATCGATAGAGGAAATGGAGAAGCCTAGAGTGAAGAGGCCTCTTCAGATCTTCGAGGGAGAAGCCTACGGCTACGGCTTGGGGATAATCCCTGACTTCTTTGGCCACAAATTAATTGGGCACGCCGGGTCGGTGCTTGTGGCCACGGCGTACATAGCGTACATTCCGAAAGAAAAAGTAGGCATAGCTCTTCTAGCAAATGGAAGCGGCTACCCGATGTCGCAAATCGGCCAATATGGAATGGCCTTGATGCTCGGCGAGAATACTGAAAACCTACCGTTCATTAAAGTCGAGAAGGCCTTCGACCTGTTGACGGGGCTATATGAAACCTACAAGGGCACTATGAAAGCACGAGTCGTCAGCAATGGCGGCATCCTTCAGATAGAAATCAAGGACAAGTATGTGGATACGGTCGTGGCGCTAGTGCCTGACGACATTGAGACCAATGCCAAGGCCTTCCACGCCTTTCAGAGCGGAGGAGAGCTCCCGGTGGAATTCAGGGTCGATGGCGACAAGGTAGACTTGATCTACGAACGATACAGGCTAAGAAAAATAGGTAGCTTGTAGCGCCGACGTAGCGCTGGGTAGTCCAAAGTGCCACATAGAGTGTGAAGCCGAAGCCGGGTTTTGTGTGATGAACACTAGCAGTCAGGCGGTTCCGCCCTTTCAGTACCAGCATCTTGGAGATAAATGCGCTTCCAAAACTCAAAGTCAGCCAGTTCGAAAGAAAAAGGGGAATTGTCGGTTCTGGCTTCCCGTTCCCATAGACTACTTCTTTCTAGCTCTTGACTTTTCTCGAAGCTCTGAAGCCACTAGTACAACGAGAGCGACCGGGATCATGTACCAAGCAGGAGCTGAGACCAAGAAATCGATTGCTCCGATAACGAACGTTGTGTTTGAAAGCACAGCCGCGCCTAGAGACGCTCCGAAGAAGATCATCATTGCGTAGCGGCCTATCTTTGCGGAGATTCCAAGTGGCCCTGTATGCTTGAATGTGAAGAAGAAGTAGCTTAGCGTACCTAGCAATGCTATCAAGAGCACGATGTTGTTAAGGCTGGTCAGCGGATCGGCGGCAACCAACGGTTTCGCCGTCGCCACTATCTGATCAATGAACATGGCAAACACAGCACCCCTCAGGGCGAGACCACTACCGATTCCAGCGATGATCGCGGTTGGCCAACGAGCAACCCAGTAATACTTCTTGGAAAGCCTTGCGAACAATAGAAATCCTATGATGAATGGAAAGATGTAGATGTAGTCCCCAGCTACGATGGGAGCAACTCCCTTAGTTCTTAGAGTCTCACACCCCACGTATAGGGTGATGCCCAAGATGAAGCCTATGGCAGTATGCTCAGCGAACCTGTATAATATGCTCTCTCTATACATCAAGCTCAGAACCATCAGCGTAAAGGATGCGCCTATCAAGGTCAGGACGATTGTTACGGGATCCATCCTTTTCTCCTCCCAAAGTACACTATGTTGCCGCCTATGACCAGACTCAACGCCAGTACATGTGACAGAGAGACCGCGTCTGTGCTCTTCAGGCCCAAGCCCGGCTTCTTGATGAGCAACTCATACTCTGCAGCCCCTCTTATGCCGTTCAGCATACCTATGATGCGGCCGGCTACAATGTAGGGCATGGCGCCTGGAACTGCTCCCGCAAGCAGGCCGCAGCCGAGCTTCACCTTGTACTTTCCCCATTGACGCATCTCGCCATCTATGCTCGTATTTGTCGTGAATATTTGATAGGATAAGTCGTCTATGTTTCTGATATCTTTCATCGCAGACAGTTCGCGAAGAGATTTTCCGTAGTAGTCAACGCCTCCAGATGCGCCGACGATATCCGCTGCGTAAGCTGCAAACGCTGTCTCACCCCCTGGAATGAATGGCAGCAGAACATAGTCTTCGCCGTACCTCTTGCCAGCCTTGTCTATTTCATTCAGTATCCTTTCGAAGAGCATGGGCCCCTCGACTACCCATGAAGCGAGCAAGAGTCTGACAGGTCTTTTGAAGAGATGTTCGAGAACTGCAGTTGCTTGAGGGCCGCATTCGGGCCAGTTTGCCGAGCCCCAAGAGATGGAAACGCCAACGGGCCGTCCAGGGGGAAGCGCCTCGACTGCGTCATACATTTCCTTTGTGTAGGCAGATACTTGGACCGGCAAACCCAAAGGTGCAACCAAGGGAATTGCCACCAGTATCGTCAATGCAAGATAGATTACGTGTCTTGCCTGAACCATTCCTATTCGCCTCCCATGTATCCCCGCTCCTTTCCAAGCATGGCTCTGATAGCCAGCGCCACCATGCCAAGAGCCGCACCCATCAAGATTGCACGCGAAGCACCGGCACCCGGAACGTCTGTGACCCACTTACCGATCTCTCCGAACCCGACCCAGATGACATCGCCGATCGGCGCATTTTTGAGAATAATGATTATGGCACAGGCAAAGAGAACCGCCGCTTCCATATTTCTTATTCTAAATGCTCGAAAGAAAGCTGAGTAAAGGTAGTAACCGATGGAAGCCGCTATACCGACCGATACAGGTATGTAAAGTTTCGAGTAGAGCACATCGTATGTCGGCTTGTGGGCATAGCCAAGGGTGAACATCATCATCATTGCAACTATCAGCCAAGCACTTAGATACCACTGTCGGGGCGTCCGTTTCGCGATGTGTCGCAGGTGAATCCTCAAGGCATCAACTACCCCAAGAAATATCGCGATCAGCGCCATCAAAACTCCGAAGGCCGCAAGGTAATCAGCCGCAACAATCAACTGACGGACCGTCGTAAAATAGCCTAGAATCAATACTACTACCACGCATGTGAATAGCCCAACTGGGATTTCACGCGCCTTCAATACAGACATGTCCAACTCCTCCTAGAGTTTGAACAGGTCGACGAAGATCCTTGTTCCGAAACTCACGCTGAGAACCGCGATCACAGTCAGAATGAATGCGACAAGCCTCCCTAGGTCTTGTCCACCAATGCTGCCTATCTGAACCGGGTCCCGAGTTACATAGGCACCCGCTGCGAAGAGCTCCTCTCCAATCAGAACATAGTCACATGTGGCTATCAGGGTTGGTATCTGGTAGACCCTCGCCGTTCCCCCCACCTGAATGGCCCCAGTCGCGAATCCTTCCTCCGCCAATTGAATCGCCTCAAAGAAGAAAGCCCCAATTAGAAAATTAGCTGCCACCTTCTCTCTGGCAATGGTGCCCATCGCCCCAGACATCAAAGTAAGCTGTGAATCACCCACATACCTTATGGTATCAGGGTTAAACTCCTCAGGTTTACCCTCAGCAAGGTATGCTTCGCGACCTAAGTCATACACCAAAGGGAGCATGTGAGCCCAACAACAGGTGTAGTGGACAGGAACCTTGTATCTTGCCGCTACCCGGTATGTGTAGCCGAGGACTGAGAGGCCAGCAATAGTCTGCTGCGCCCACTCCGTCGATAGACCTCCCCAACCGGTCGAGAAATGGGCTGGCCTTCCCATCTCCGCGCATCGCCCAATGGCCTCCTCAATAGCGTCCAAGCCAGCTAGCTTCCGAATCTCTGGAATCTTGCCTTTCCTAGCCCTTTGTATGACATATAGGATCAAGGCGGATAGCACAATCAGTAGAACGAAGCCAGTCAGTCTTCCAGTTTGAATCATAGGAATTTTCCTCAAGAAACCTTATCTGGCGTAGGTACATAAGCGTTGGCTTGGGAGCGACGTCAAGATGAAAAGGCTGGAGGAAACCCTGGGCGTAACCAGCCAGGAAGTTGAGAGGGGGCTGGAACTTCACGGAAAATCCATTGTCTGCGATTCTCTTAGTGGGGATCCCGCACCGTTTTCTCAGGCGATGGTTCAGAAGACAAATGAAATGTTGGATGCGGGTAAGTCATTGCAGGACATCTCGAGGGAGCTTGAGAAGATGAGACTATCGGAAATCGTAGGGGACCCAAAGATACGCCAAGAGTACGTTGAGGCTTGGAGGAAGTCAGGTGTCACATGCGTTGTAAGAGGAGATGGAACGGGACTACGTGACTTGCCTGCCGCTTTGAAAGGCATTTCACAATATGAATACAAGTTCTCTAGGCTGAAGGACATCTTGGTTAAAGCCACATCCAGTAAAGATATTGCGGAAGCCAAGAGTGGAGGAAAGAATGCGGTGATACTGAATCTCCAAAACACACTCGCTCTCGGCGGCGGCGTCGACGCGGAACGCGAGTTAGACAATCTAGAGCTTCTCTACGGTCTCGGCATTAGAGTGATGCAACTAACATACAACCTGAGAAACTTCGTCGGAGATGGCTGCACAGAACGATATCAGTCCGGACTCAGCCACTTCGGTACGATGGTCATTGAGAAAATGAACAAGCTCGGAATGCTCATCGATACAAGTCACTGCGGAGTCAAGACCACACTGGACGCCGCTGAGATCTCGAAAGACCCTATCGCAGCCACACATACCTCCTGCCGAAGCGTATACGACCATCCCAGAGGGAAAACCGATGAAGAACTCAAGGCAATAGCTGAGAAGAACGGATACATCGGAATCTACACGATGAATACGTTCCTTGCAAGACAGGGAACAATCAAAGACTTCCTAGACCACATAGACTACGCGGTCAAACTAGTGGGTGTAGATCACATAGGGATAGGAACAGACAACGCTTACGCGCCCAAACCACCCGAACGCCTGATAGAGAAAGCTGACAAAGAAAGAAACTGGTGGATGGGTTTCAGGTCAGAACATCGAATTGACTACAAAGAGATGGGCGAGACAATGAGGGAAGAACTTGCTTGGACCAACTGGCCACACTTCACTATCGGCTTGATTTCCAGAGGATACTCAGATCAAGAGGTCCAGAAGATCATTGGCGGAAGCTTTCTAGCAACATTTGAAAGAGTAGCCGGATAAATAGCTCCTTCCAGAGGCTGAAGATTCCGCAGGGCGTGCTCTCGTCTAGCTAGGGAGTCAGCTCCGCGTGAGCGATTGAATTATGAAGAAGACGGTGCCTAGCGTTCTTCCATGGCTAACATGGTGAGCGTAGATCTGATTCCGCTGACCTTACGCACCTTTTGAGATATGGCTTCCCTTAGTTTGTCCATTGTTTCCGCTTCGACCTTGGCAACGATATCGTAGACTCCGTAGACGGCGTAGGCCTCCTTGACGTCCGCGATTTTTCCGAGGCCTTTCAGAACCTCATCTTCCGAGCCAGTTTCAGCGTTTATGAAGACGAACGCGGCAGGCATCTCTCGGACCCCACGTGCTCTAGTTAGCGCGTAGGTAATAATGTTTTGACTGCTAGGTGAAGCTTCCCTTAGCCTCCAGCTATGGCTGGAATTATTAGCACCTCGTCGACATCACTGACCTCGGTGTTAAGGCCTTGCAGCTGGTTCGCATGTTTCCTATTGACAAAGATGTTTATGAACGGCTTAACGTTTCCCGATTCATCGAACACTAACTCAACGAACTGATCGCCGAAGATTCTCTTCAGATGCTCCAATGCATCTCCTAATGTTTTGACTGGAATTTTCAGCTCCTTCTTTCCTTGAGCGGCATCTGACACCCTGCCGAAAAGCCTCACTAGAGCCATCTCTCTCACCATCTACACGATCGGCTCCATGTAGTGAGGCGGTTCGCGGTGAACCTCTTCGATCAGCGCTTTGTCAAATATCTCTTCTTCGCTAAGAGATCTCTTGATGTAGCCCATTCGCTGGAGGACTGGAACAAACCTCATAGTCGAATCGACATAGTAGTCTGGCAGGCTGGCGCAGTATCTAGGGGAGATCCTCAACGCCTTTATGATGAATTCTCTGTCGACCACTTCCATTACTTCTGTGACGATGTCAGCTGCCCGCTCCATCTCCCTTCTCATAAGATTGGTCGCCTCCTCATGTAGTTTGACGAAAATGAGCAGCCTCTCGCGGCGCATTTCAAGCAGCTTCTTCCTCACGACAATGCCGTAACTGGGATTATATGGCCAAAGCTTTCCTGGAGGAATTACATGTCTGGCTTTGACTGCCTGCTCACACAGCACCGCCAGTGGCGGTGTGCCAACAGTTGCATCTATTTCTCCTGAAACCATAGCCTCAGGTATGAAGTCAGCCCAATCAAAGTTCTTGACAGCCACTTGGTCTTCCAGTCGGTTCTCCCTCAAAAGGTTCCGAATTATGACGTCATGGATAGACCCTTTCGGAGGCGAACCAACAACCGTAAACTGCTCAAGAGTCTCCCTCACATCGCCATGCATCTCATCAAGGCTCTTGAAGTGCGGCTTCGCCACGAAAACTGTGCCCTCCACATGGCCACCCGCGACACAGATGATTTGGACTCCTCTCTCAATCCCTATCATAGTCGGAGGAAGGCCGATATACCCTAGATCAAGTTCACCTCTATCCAGAGAGTCCACTATTGCCGGTCCTCCTCCGAAGAGTCTCCATTCGACCTCTTCCCCAGATCTCTTCTCTATCCATCTGAGGCCTCTGAGAACAAAAGACGTGTGATACGCCGTCGTGAGTTGACCGATCCTAAACATTCTCACTTATCCCTTGTGCGTTGATTTGCTAACTGCTACCTAAACTCTTCTGAAATCACAGAGGAGACACATCGCTCCTTGACAACTTGAATTGCCGAAAACTCTGCACATCAGTTGAGATGAAATCGGTGCATTCGCGAGACGTGTGGGAGAAGCGCGGACAGGTTGACGATGACAGCCCGACCTGAAGGCCTTACTGTGTTGCACGCCTCCAGCTTCTACCCTATCGCCTCCTAAAGGGGAGATTGTGACCAAGGCAAAGCTGAGAATTCTGCTCTTCTAGGTTTATGGAAGGTGAAAGGTTGCGGCGGGATAGGTACTCTACAAAGGTAGATCGCTTGGCTCCTATTGGTTCTCAGACTATCTTGGAAGAAAGGCACTCGCTACTTTGGGTTTGGCGCGGTCTCAGCCAACCACTCTTCCAGTTCAGCAACGAGTTTCTGAACGTCTTCGCGTGAAAAGATTTCGTTATCGATGAAGATCCTGATGCGGTCGCCGTCCGGGTGCCAGTCCGGGTAGGCTTGGAGAACTGCGTGAAACCTGTAGAGGGGGCCAACAAGCTTCCAAGAAAGCAGTTTCTTGGTCTCTCCACGTTTCACCATTCACCTTCACCTTTCTCCTTTCAATAACACCTTTTCGTTCCGGAAGGAGTATATTTCACACCGTGACATTTGGCACACCTATGAATTAGGATAACTCGGCGTGGAAGGCTTGCCCTACATTTACGTCTGTCCTCGATGCCATCATCCCCACAGCGTGGAAGAGCGGACAGACAGAGGATTCTGTAGGAAATGTGGAACGTACCTTTCAGCGAAGAGTGGAGTTATGAAGGCGGAGTACGAGGGACGTGCCAAGAAGGTTGAGCGCCGAGGCGAAGGGATATTCCCTTACGAACCGTATCCGCAGCAACTTGAGTTCATGAGGGATATAGGCAGAGCCGTAGGTGGAGGCGGAGTTCTGGTAGCTGAGGCGTGTAATGGCTTCGGGAAGACGGTTTGCGCTCTATCCGCTCTTCTTCCATTGGGTCGGAGGATCATCTATGCGACTAGAACTCATGAGCAGGTACGCCAAGTCCTAGAGGAAATGGAACGGATAAACACCAAATCGGCCACAGAGTATTCAGCTGTCAACTTGGCTAGCAGACACCACCTATGCCTAGACAAGAGGTGCAGCAGGCTCTCCGCTGGAGACGGATTAGAGGCCTGCCGAATCCTCAGAGTGGAGGAGAGATGCGCCTACAGATGGGACTTGAAGGATGCTACCCTAAGGCTTCCTCCGATCCTTTCAATAGGCGACCTGCGTAGGATTGGAAGCGCTAAGCGCATCTGCCCGTACTTTCTGGCCAGGAAAGTCGCGGAGACATCTCTTGTTGTGGTGGCGCCGTACCAGTATGTCTTCGATCCGGTGATAAGGGAGAAGGTGAACCTGCAGCTAGATGGAAAGATCCTTGTCTTCGATGAAGCCCATAACGCTGACGCAATCGGTCAAGATGTCTTGAGCGACACATTGTCGGATAGAACCTTGAGCCAAGCGAAACAGGAGTTGGATGCGCTGGGAAGGGCTTCAGATTTTCTGGATGGCCTGCGAGGATACTTGGATGCGAACGTTTCTGATGTGGCAGCAGCGAAGCCCGGAATGGAGCTTCACAATGACATGAGAGATGTTCTGGGCGGTGCCTCGATTTCTAGGCTGGTCGATTCATATTCCAAAGCCGTTGAGAAGATCAGAGCTGAGAAGATTGAGCGTGGAGAGCATCCGATATGCTACTTGGCCGGTGTCCTCAGTTTTCTCTCGCTTGTTGGCTCCAGCTCCAAGGAATGTTACGTAGCCCTCTACCGCAGAACCACATACGGCTTGAGGCTGATAGAGTACCGATGCCTTGATCCAAGCTTGGCGATAAAGCCTGTAGTCGATGAAGTTCAGGGAACCCTGATCATGTCAGGGACCCTTGCGCCGATCGAACTGTTCACTCAGATACTTGGGCTGTCAGAAGCGGAGGTTAGAACTTATTCCGCCATAGCGAAGCCTGAGAATATTCGCCTCACGGTCGACCCATCTGTCACAACCAGATTTTCGGAGAGAGGCGAAGCCATGACCGTCCGGTATGGAGAGAAGATCACGGGAACTATAGCGTCGATCCCGAACGGCGTACTGGTCTTCTTTCCTCAGAGAGTATTCATGTTGAAGGCTCTGGATCAATGGCGTAGAGTTGGAATTGTGGAGCTGAGGGCTAGATCGATGTTTCTGGGCGGTAAGCGCTTGTTCGTGGAAGGTGAAGACGCCGGCGAGAACAGGAGAATAGTGGAGGAATACAAGAGGATGGCTGGAGGTGAGGGAGCTGTCTTATGCTGCGTCTTCAGGGGGAGGAATGCGGAGGGCTCAAACTTCCCAGATGAGCAGGCAAGAGGAATCGTACTGGTCGGAGTCCCCTACGCAGACATAAGTGACCCAGTTGTGACAGCGCGGATCGAATATCTCAACCGAAAGGAGCAAGGTCTCGGTGAGAGGTGGTATGCTATGGACGCCTTCAAAGCAGCTAACCAAGCCATAGGGAGAGGAATAAGGCATAGAGAAGACTGGTGCAGCTTCATCCTCATGGACCAAAGATACAGAACCCATCTGAAGCTACTTTCAAGCTGGATCCTTGCCGGAAGCGTCCAAAAGATCACACCCACCTATGAAGGACGCCCTTGAGGTGTGATGCTTGAAGAGAAAGCCTACTCTGCCGCCTTTGCTCCTTGGATGTAGCCCCCTCATTGGAGCGGGACAGTTCGCTAGAAAATCTGCGGAGTACTATGCCAAGTTCTACCTTCAACCGGAGAATATGGTGCGACTCTTCGAGAGGAGCTTTGAACTCGGCGTCAAGGCGGTTCAGTTGCTGCATGACAAGCCGATCGATGCATTGCTTGAAGCTTCAAGGCGGACCGGCGTCAAGCCGTACGTCGTCTACTCGACAGAGTTCTTCGGCGCCATGCTTCAGGAAGCCCTAGGCAAGCTGAAGCCGCTGGGTCCACAGATTGTAGCGGTTCATGCCGAAGTAGCTGATAGGCATGATTGGTCAAAAGTCATGGAGAGACTGAGAATAATCAAGGAATTCGATGCGACCCCGGGAGTTGCCACACACAAGCCAGGTGTTACCATTCCCTGGATTGAGAAGAAGGATCTCCCTGTCGATGTCATCCTTGCGCCGCTGAACAAAATCGGCTACGGCATGGAGCCAGACTTCCAACAATCTTTGCGAGCCATAGAGGAATGCTCTCGAGGCATAATCGCGATCAAGCCGTTGGCCGCTGGGAGACTGCGAGCTACTGAAGCTTTCGAGTTTGTATACAAATATGTCAGGTCCGCTGCTGTTGGAGTAGCCTCCGAGGACGAAATGACTCAGACATATGAAGCGGCAAGAAATGCGTATGCAGAATCACGTCGAGAGTAAGGCTTGAAGAGGTTAGTGGACAGGGTACTTCTCCAGATGGCCGCGGGTTTGGATAACGGATGCCGACTAGTTGAGCAGGGTTTTCAGCCTGGAAGCTGTCTTGTATATCGCGACACAGTGAGGGATTTGGCTTGCAGAGCTACCCTCAAGTGGGAAAAGGGAATTCCGTATAGGCTCATACACTCTCATGCGCACAAGGCCCCTGAATGCTATCTTTCGATCTATCAGTCGGGATGCAATTGGAGCTGCAAGAAATGCCATTCATGGCGCTTCTCGCAGCATGCTTCAGGGGAATGGATGTCGCCATCAGATATCGCGACCCTCGCCCGGAAGTACGTTGAGCTCCATAGGGACGATATGTATAGAGAGCCGCGGGAACATGCGACCAGCTGGCATGCTCATCAACTCTGCCGCATGTGCGGTTCATGTATTCTCCGTGGAGAGAGATCGAAGCATTGCCCCGGAAAGCTCCGCTTAGATCAAATCACGCTACTCGAGAACGAAGTGTGGGGTCCTGCTAGGAACATAATATCATTCACAGGTGGAGACCTCGCCTGTCAACCGGAGTTCTATGTCAGATCTGCAAGAAAGATAAAGGAGCTGGAAATGGGCTTATGGGTTCTCTTCGAGACTAACGGGTACGGTTTAACGCCGAGTAACCTCGACCGCTTCAAAGAAGCAGGCATAGACTCGTTCTGGCTTGACATGAAGGCCTACGACGAGAAGGTTCATAGAGATCTGACCGGCGCATCGAACAGATGGATATTGAAGCTTCCAAGCGAAATAGTCGAAAGGAGATTCACGCTTGAAGTTTCATCCGTATGTATCCCTGGATGGGTTGAGGCCGACCAGTTCGGGAGTGTCGCAGAGCTACTGTCTCAAGTCGACCCGGAGATCCCATATGCCATAATTGCTTTCTTGCCAGAGCATAAGTTGACAGAGGTTCCCCCACCGACCTTCCAACAGATGCTGGAAGCCTTTCAGGCTGCGAAGGATGCCGGGTTGAGGAACGTCAAGCTAGGAAACCTAGCGATGTTTGTGAAAGGCAACCAACAATATGAAACGCTGACCCGAATCGATGCCATATGAAAAGGCAACTTACCACCATATCATGCGATCTAGCGGTGAAAGGGATCCTCGGAGAAACGCATCCCATGAAACTATTTCAGAGTTGCGTTTTTCCGGCCGGTGTTGTTGCCCAGAGGAAAGCCGCTTAGTTCGGGCTCGGCGTCTCGAAGCATTCTCTCTTGATCCAGACGTATGAGGCTACGGTCGCGAGAACCGATGCTTCTACAATCTTCAAATCGAGAATTGATGTAGCTACGGCCGCTCCCATTCCGATCATGAAAATCCAGTAGCTCCATCGCTTCAAATGCCAGAATCCATATCCAACGGAGACAGCGACGATCGTCCGCAATACGCCGGGTATGACATCTCCCAAACGCAATGGCGATATAGAAGCGTAACCTGCCATCGGCCACCAAACCAACCCTCCCACAATACAGGCAATTGAAAGAGTCGTAATCCCTAACGGCCTATCTCCCATCCCCAATCATCTTCCTATCGAAGTCTTCCATGGCTATCATGGTCAGTGTAGATCTGATTCCGCTGACCTTACGCACCTTTCGAGCTACACGGCGCCTTCCAAGCGGTAACTCCCATGAGCCTGCTCACCTTCGCCATATTCCCGGGATCTTCTGTCCGCAGAACCAGCACGCACCCTCATCGATGTCCAGATTGGTCTTGAACACGGTGAAGTGGATCCTTCGAATGACTGTCTTTCCGCATCTCGGGCAGAAGGTGTTGTTGGCTGAATGCCCAGGAGCGTTCCCGATGTAAACGTATGACAGCCCTGCGTCCACTGCCGTCTTTCTCGCAGCCTCCAGAGTTGACATCGGCGTAGGAGGTAGGTTCGATAGCTTGTAGGCGGGGAAGAACCTGTTGAAATGAACTGGAACATCAGGGCCGAGGTTGTCTCTTATCCATAGACACATGTCCTCGATGAGCGCCATGTCATCGTTGAGTGTTGGTATTATGAGGTTCACGATCTCAAACCAGACATTGCTCTCCTTGACTGTTCTCAATGTCTCCAACACTGGCGCCAATTCGGAGGCCGATGTTAGCCCATAGAATCCTGCCGAGAAAGCCTTGAGGTCAACCGTGACTGCGTCCACATATTTCAGGAGTTCCCGCAGGGGTTCCGGGCTCATGCCGCCATTGGTATGGAAGAGGATTCTGACTCTTGATTCACGAGCCAACCTGGCGGTGTCATGCAGGTACTCGTAGGCGACGGTCGGCTCATTGTAGGTGAAAGATATGGCCGACGACGATGCTAAGGCTTCTCTGACAATCTCCTCGCATGGAAAGTCGAAGGAGT
>Ga0315312_1001411_pt1 | contig 18886 bp, 16 predicted proteins | sample TDP7_MG_FD_203629 | JGI IMG/M metagenome (GOLD analysis project Ga0315312, IMG submission 203629) | Freshwater sediment microbial communities from Lake Towuti, South Sulawesi, Indonesia - TDP7 | ecosystem: Environmental > Aquatic > Freshwater > Lake > Sediment | place: Indonesia: South Sulawesi... | reverse complement strand
GGCTCTTGGCTTTATCATAATGGCCCCTTTGCTCATATTTTCCTGAGCCCGGATGAACAATGATGTGCCCACAGCCAAGCCTCTCCGCAGTTTCCATGGCGCTCAAAATTTGTTGAACCGAGCATTTCCTCATTTTCTCGTCTAGGCTAGACACATTAAGCCCCGTAAAGGGCGCGTGCAGGGAGCAGGCTTTTAGGCCACGGTTTCCAAGGGCGTTAAACAACTCATCCACATGACCCGATAGGACGCCAGGGGGGTCAGACCAGATTTCCACCCGCCTAAACCCAGCTTCAGCTATACGCTCCAGAGCCTCCGAGGGATTCTTCCCCATGCTCCAAGTCGACATCCCGACCTCCAAGTTCCAAGCCCTCCCCACTCCGACCTACGTAAAATATACCTGACAAGGTTATAAAAGCAATAAGAGATTTATTAAGGAGAAAATTTTAGATTAACCCTGAGAGAAAAGCCCGGTGGTGCAGCGGCCAAGCATGGCGGGCTCTGGACCCGCTGACAGGAGTTCGAGTCTCCTCCGGGCTACCACTAAAATAGGCATTCTTTGGGATTCTTTCATGGAAAGCATCGTTATTTCTTCCCCGATGTTCTCTGGGCAATCATCGTTATCTGAGAAAAGCCCGAACGCTGGTGATGGTTTAATATTGCGGTTCAAGTGAGACATTTCTCTCCTCAATCCTTGCTATTAAATCAACTAAGTTATCTTTAGTTGCTTCAGTGAACGGTTTCTTAAGAGATTTTGAGATTTGCCTAAGCGTGCATAAGCACTTAATAATCCTAGCTAGACTCAGACCTTCTGCAACTCTGGAACGATAATACTTTTGCAAGATTTCTGAATTGAATCGGTCAGACTGTATGTTTAATAGTTCTCTTGCTAAGATTCTTTCATAATTGTATATTTTGTTAGCGTCACTCACCTAACCACTTTATCATTTCATCATCAAGTAGGTTAGGGACATGCAACTGTGCCGTTATGCCCTCGATGAGAGAACCAGCACAGACGTTAGTCCCTTGTACGAATGCAATCTTTCCGAAATTTCAAAATATTATTGTACGTTTAAATATAAATAGTTATCATTCTATCGGAATTTCTATCGGAACGAAATTGATATGAATACATGCCGATAATCTTCAATAGTGAACAATGACTCAATAATCTACAACGAATTACCTTTAACAGAAGCTTTCATACCAACTAGACTTTTACATAGAGAAGGTCAGCTTAAAGAATTAGAAAGATGTTTAAAGCCAGCTCTGCGCAACAGAACGATTGAAAACGTATTCTTGGTCGGTCCGTCTGGAACCGGGAAGACAACTTTAGCAAAATGGGTTCTTGAAAGCTACTTCAAAGAAATTTCCTGTTACATCAACTGCTGGAAGTATAGAAGTACTCATGACGTCTTAAAAGAAATTTTATTAAACTTTCAGATTCCAGTTCACGGAAGAGAGCCGACAGGCGAGTTAGTCGATAAGTTAGAGAAACTCATTAAGAAAAGGAAAGTTATTGTCTGCTTGGATGAAGTTGACCAGTTAAACGATTTTGATATTCTCTACACTCTTGCAAGAAATGGGTCTGGGTTACTCCTTGCTTCCACGCATTACCATGCGTTAATGAATTTGCCTTCTCGGATAAAGAGCAGTTTGGTATTGACGGAAATAGAGTTCCCTGCGTACAAGCCCGATGAACTTTTTGACATTTTGAAAGATAGAGTCCAATTCTCCTTTAAACCAAACTCGATATTAGACGAATTGATAAAAATCGTCTCGGTCATGGCCGAAGGCGATGCGAGAATTGGACTTGAAATTTTAATAAGAGCTGGGAAGAAGGCTGAGGATAAAAATTTGAGAAAAGTTACGATTGAAGAGGTAAAGCAAGCTACCAAGGAAGCTAAGAGGTTTAAGACCTCATACTTTTCCTTGAGGGAGTATTCAATGATGATGCTAAAAGAGTAACCGATAGACTCCACAAAATTAAGTGAGGGGAGATCATAATGCGACTCTTTAAGTTTCGTTGATGTGATTCGGCTTTTTCATAAGGAATTTCCATTGCTTAACTCCTTTACGATTTCCCATCCTTCCTCCACATAAAGAAAATGGGCTTAATTTTTCAAAAAAGGATCAAAATAATTCTCTTATTTTACAATATCTCTTTTCTAAATTCAAAACAAAAAAGAGGGGAATTTTTACTCCAAGACTAAATAACCGCTGTATTGAGAAAAGCTGACAGAAACCCCGATATTCCGATACACCTGTTCGAGTCTCCTCCGGGCTACCATTTCCATGTTGTAGTTTATGGCAAAAAGTTTGGGGTCAATATTACACTGAACTTAATATTCAATCTTCTCCCATTTACCTGATTTCATTGATTTATAACCCGCATCTATAATCGCATTACTTATGTAGCCGTCTTCAAAGGTTTCCCTAGGGGCGACTCCTTCTCTGACACACTCAACAAAATGACGCGTCTCTTCATGGTATCCGTAGGTCCTAGCCTCATCTACACAGGGAATGACCCATCCCTTATCTGCTTCAGCCTTCTCTACCACGTAGCCGGTGCTCTCTAAGGTGAAAACCCTAATAGGCGTGCCCCTTGTAACGTCGGTGAAAAGGGCGCCCTTTGTGCCGTAAACTTCGTTCCTCAGATCTAAGCCTCCACGGGAGGACCAGCTAACCTCGGCTTGTCCCAGCTGCTTCCCCTCAAACCTAACCAAAAGCAAGGCGTTGTCTTCACACTTCACCGAGTGAACTAGGGTGTCTCCCCAAGCCAAGGCCTCCACAGCTTTCACACCTTTACCAATAAAATATCTAGAGGCAGCAACACAGTGACAGCCCATATCGAGGAGAGCCCCGCCTCCTGAGAGGGAAGGATCCCAGAACCAAGCGGAATGGGGACCGTAGTGGGCTTCTCTGGATCTAACCCAGAAAACGTCACCAATACCTCTCCTCTCAATAACGTCCTTGGCTTTCATAACGGCTGGGCTGAAAACCTCGGTCTCAGCGTACCCATTAAGCACCCCTGATCTTTTAGCGGCCTCCCACATATCCTTTGCCTCATGGGAATTTCGACCTAGGGGCTTGGTGCAAACCACATTTTTCCCAGACTTACAAGCCAAAAGCGCTGCTTCCCTGTGGAGAAAGTTAGGGAGAGCTATTAAGACTAGATCGACTTCAGGTTTTTCCACCACTTTAAGCATGTCTGTGGTCCAGTTAGGAATCCTCCATTCTTTGGCGAAAGCCTTGGCGCGTTCCTCAGTCTGAGAATAGGCTATGATAACCTTTTGATCGGGGACTTCCCTTAACCCATTCATGTAGAAGTTAGCCACAAATCCACAGCCAAGAAGCCCTATCCTAATCATACGGCCTCCCACAAAAGTATGATAACATCTTCTTATTTATAATTTTAGTTATGCCTAGCGACATTTAGTTATTCTCTTTTCTTGTTCGTGAGAATTTGGCTTGTAACCTTAAGTAAATCGTCTCCGTATTCTAGCTGCTAAATGAGAAGTCTTTTTTTCCTCGCAGTTGAAACCTGTAATGCTTTTAAGACGATTAAAGTATACTTATTCAAGGTAGGTGAGGATGAATGATAAAGGTTGGTTGCGCAGCCTATTCCTATCGGGAATACCTTAAAGATGGAAGAATGAGTTACGAAGATTTCATTGAGGAAGGTTATCGCCTTGGACTAGACGGTGTGGAGCTAACTCTCTATTGGCTCCCCTCCAAAGATTCCTCCTACTTTAAGAAGCTAAAACGGCTAGCATTGTTTCGGGGGCTACCGATATCCTGCGCTGGAATTTCCACCAATTTCTGTAGTCCAGACAATTCTAAGAGAGAAGGTATGATAAAAGCGGTGGAAGAAGGATTAGACATTGCTTATGAACTCGGCGCTCCATGTCTTCGAGTGTTTGGAGGATACGTGCCTGAAGGTTACACCGAAGCGCAGGCAACAGAATGGGCAATAGGAGCCCTCAAGACATGCGTAAGTTACGCTGAAGATAAGGGCGTCGTGATAGCCATGGAGAACCACGGCGGCATCACAGCTAGGGCTGATAACGTGTTAAAGATCGTCAAAGGCGTAGATTCACCTTGGTTTAGAATAAACCTAGATATAGGCAACTATAGAGAATCCACTTACGATGAAATTGCAAAGACCGTTCCATACACTGTTCACATTCACGGAAAAATAAGCGTGGGTGGGGGCGTGAAGATTGACTATGAAAGGATAAAGGAAATACTTGAAACTGGAGGCTACAACGGTTTCCTCTCTATTGAGTATGAGGAAAAAGAAGACCCTAAGATAGACGTACCAAGATTCGCCAGATACCTCCTTAACCTATTCCGTTAAACCATCAAGAACCTGATAGTGTTCCCCTCCGTAAAGGCTTCAAGTCCTTAATTAGGCAAGCTGGAACCCTTCCAGCCTATGACAAAGCTTAAAATCCATTACATTCCTCATTAAGGCTTGCGAGATGATGTGCGCTTGGTAAGTCGTGTTGAGAAGGTTTTGATCATTGGTTTGGATGCCCCCATAGCTGCTAGGGTCTACAACTATGCTATGGATGGAAAGCTTCCCGCGCTGAAAAGACTAATCGAAGGCGGAGTGTACGCCCTGAACTGCCTGGTTCCCCACCCCACAATAACGCCGCCCAACTGGACCACCATTGTGACGGGCGCTTGGCCGGGAACCCATGGAATCACCTGTTTCAATGTTCACGTTCCTGGTGACCCATTGAATAAAACCCATCCGGGCTTCGACACAAGGGACTGCAGGGCAGAGTATCTATGGAACGCAGCCGAAAGGGTTGGAAGGAAAACCATCTTACTGAATTATCCATCTACATGGCCTCCGACTCTGAAGGAGGGTGTCCAAATCGGCGGTGCAGGCATCGCCATAAACGAATGGCGCTATGAGGTCCCTCCAGGCGTAACCATGAACTGCACCTTGACAGACAACCAGCTCTTCTCCATGGACACATATCCCATGGGTTCCCAGATTCAACTTCTGGAGGCGGTTGACTGGAAAAACATACCGCCGGCCGCCAGGAGCTTGCAGGCCGAACTCCGGCTTCAGTATCCTCGGGCAAGGTTCAAGATGGTGGAGAAGTCGTGGCATCTCCTCGCCTTGGACAGTGAAGGGAAGGGCTTTGACAGGGTTCTTATCTGCCGTTCCAAGGATGCCTTGGAGGCCTTCGCCGTCCTCAGACCTGGAGGGTGGACCGGAATCTTAAGGGAGAGCTTCGAAACGGATCAGGGGGTTAAGGAAGCCGTTTTCAAATGTAAGCTCCTTGAACTCTCAGAGGACGGCAAGAGGTTCAAGCTTTACGTGACAGCCCTATGCGCCCTGGAGGGCAACTCCTATCCTGAAGGCCTTACTGGGGAGATAAGGTCTGAGGGGCTGCCCCTCCCTTCTTGGGGTGTTTACCAAGCCTTAAACCTTGGATGGGTGGACACGGAGACCTTCCTTGAGACCATCGAGCTTGAACACTTGTGGCTTGCAGACGCCGCCACCCAGCTCATGGGGAGTTACCCCTGGGACCTCTTCATCATGCATGCCCACTGCCCCGACTGGGCTTACCACGCCTTCGCTAATAAGATCGAGCCCAAAACAGCCAAGGACGAGAAGGAGAACGCCCTATTTCAGGGCGTTGAGTTGAGCTTTTATCAGAGCCTTGACAGGATGATCGGTAAAATTATAGCTAAAGCGGGAGAGGACGCCCTGATCGTCATCGTTTCAGACCACGGAGCCAAGGCTACAACCAAAAGGCTTGGTGTTGGAGAAATCCTTAGGCAGGCGGGATTGACGGTTTATAAGCCTGAAACAGACCCCTCGAAACCCGAAATCAACTGGTTGAAGACGAAGGCCATCTATCAACGGTCGAGCTACGTCTATGTGAACCTGAAGGGGAGGGACCCGGACGGAATCGTGGAGCCTGAAGACTATGAGAGGGTTAGGGACCAGGTCATCGACGCCCTATATGAGTATAGGGAACCCGAAACGGGGAAGAAGCCCATCGCCTTAGCCCTGCGCAGGGAAGACGCAAGGATCATGGGCCTCTACGGGGACCGAATCGGTGATGTCGTAATAGCCCTTAGCCCCGAGTTTGGCGGCCAACACGGCCCCCACCTAACAACGGCTAAATGGGGTATAGGCAACCTTAAGGGTCTTCTGATCATTAATGGACCAGGCGTGAAGAAGAACAGTCTCCTAGAAAGAACGGTCTGGCTCACCGACGTTGTTCCCACCATATGCCATCTGACAGAACTGCCGATTCCAAGGGACGCCGAGGGAGCAGTGATATATCAAGCCCTAGAGAACCCCAACGAAAAACCTGAGGAGCTGCAACAGTTGAGAAGGAACTATGAGAGGCTTAAGGATGTTTACGAGAAGGAAAGGTTCCTAACCCACACCTACGACAGATAACTATAACGAATGAAAGAGTTAAAGATAAACTGGAATGAAACTAACTTCTTTGGGTATGATAAGGAATATCAGATTTTATACTACAATCTCTTGTAGAGGGATACTTTTAAATTTTCAGAGTTTAAGCAAAGTCTTATAAGAGAAAAGGTTTTATCCCGCAGACAGTGATTTGGATGAAGGCTAAGAGTGATAAGCCGAACATTCTTATCTTCGTCATGGATGTGCAGAGAGCGGACAACATGTCCTGCTACGGCTATCCCAAGAAGACCACACCTAACATCGACAAAATTGCTGAAGAAGGAACCGTGTTCCTGAACAACGTTTCGCCCGCCGAATTTACTCTCCCCTCTCATGCCTGTGTATTTACAGGAAAGTATGTTTCAGGCCACGGAGTAGGTGCACGGTATCAATTCAGGCCAAAAGAAAGCTTCACGTTGACCGAGGTTCTAAAATCAGCGGGGTACAGAACCATCGGCTTCTGCGGGAAAGAACACAAGTGGGCACTCTATGGGATCGACGATCAGAGGGGATTTGACGAATTTAAGTATGTCGAAAGGCCTGCACAGACGAGTGAAGAGAAGGACAAGGGTTCCCTACGCACCAGCCAGTTGTTTGCTGAGTGGGTGGAGGAACATGAAGGGGAGACTCCCTTCTTCATGTTTGTAAACTGTACTGAGCCGCATCTACCTTACTGGCCGCCCCAACCCTTTAGAAAACGTTTCCTTCTGGATGGTGTCAGCGACGAACGAGCGTATCAGGTTCATAATCCAAACATTTGGGCGTATCATGTAGGAAGAATAAAGTACACGAAAGAGGACTGGGCGATACTGCGCAGTCTCTATGATGGTGAGACGGCAACCCTCGACAACAGAATGGGGCTGATGTTCAACGAGCTGCGGAAGAGGGACCTGTTGGACAGCACCCTCCTCATAATCACCAGCGACCATGGAGATGTTCAGGGGGAGAAGGATCCTTACATAGACCATGTTGCCAACATCTATGAACCCACCATCCATGTTCCCCTCATCTGCAGGTATCCTCCCGTATTTCCCGCCGGTTTGAGGGTTGAGCACCTGGTCCAGACCTTGGATATCTTCCCGACCATAATGGAGATGCTTGGGATTAGTAACAAGGACATCTGGAAACATCTCCAGGGATACAGCCTCCTATCTGCCATAACAGATGAGCCCAAAAGAACCTTTGCCGTAGCCGAATACCAGAGTTGGGGCATACTTTTCGCCTACTTCCTGAGGAAAAAGGTGGATCCAGATTTCGACTGGCGGGACCCCTACCTCTGGAGGTACCAGAAGGCCTATCGGGTAGGCCATTACAAGTATATCTGGGCTTCTGACGGGAAGGACGAGCTCTATGACCTTTCTGAGGACCCGACGGAACAGCGGAACTTGGTTGCTGAGATGCCTGAGAAGGCGTCGGAGATGAAGAGGGCGTTGGAGGACTTTCTCTTCTCGATTGAGAAGCGGGATCTCGGAGACATGGCCGCCGCCCATTTTTACGACGAGGAGATTATAAGGAAGTTAAAGGATTATGGTTACTACAGGCAAATTTTCACCCCAGAGCTAGGAATAGAACCAGGTATATTCTAATCCTAAGATTTACATCGCAACCCTTAGTAAACTAGAACACTTTTAATCATCTCCTTCACAGTTTGATAGCCTAACCTTTTTAAGTGCTAAGGGAGCCTATGGCTCAGAGGTAAATTGGTTATGAGTGAAATGGTTAGCCGAGCCATAGATTGCTGCTTGAGGATTATGGACCTTGCCGGCTCCATGTCACCGAATGAGTTACCGGAAAACATGGCCAGCGAAGTCGAAGCCAGGCTTCAGAAGGTTGTGCACCTGCTTCGTGGGTTCGAGAAGATGGCATCATTGAAGACCCGCAAGGGAAGGGAGGCGGCACAAGAGATTGAGGCGGCGGCTATGAACCTTGAAAGGGCCCTCGGCAAACTAGGAGCAGGGGGCCCATCACCAGTTATGGAGAGCCTATCGACGCTTGAACAACGTGTGGAGGATCTCCAGAAGGCCATCGAAAGACTGAAACGGATGGTTACATAACGTCCAGTAGGAAAGAATTAAATAATAAATCTCTGTGAGAGAATTGTGGGGTTAGGAACTTGGAAGACTTAGCAAAGGTTTACTTCATAAACGACCGTGCAACATTGGGCATGAACACGAGCATCGTCGCCAAGGGCCAATGGCTCTTCGAGAAGGCGAGCTTGAACGAGTGCTTCGAGAAGGGTGACTCCGTCGCCATCAAGATACATATGGGTGAGTATTACAACACAGGCTACCTGCGTCCACCCATAGTTCGAGGCATAGTGGAGAAGGTTAAGGAGTACGGTGGGAAGCCCTTCGTCACTGACACCACCACCAATCTCCTCGGCCCCTTCTGGGGACGGACGACCGCGAGGGACTACTTGGAGACGGCGGCCCGAAACGGCTTCACCCAGGCTTCCATGGGCTGCCCAGTAGTCATCTCTGATGGAGAAATAGGGCTTGATGATGTCCGAGTTAAAGTTCCCAACGGGATCATCCTCAAGGAGGCCTTCGTGGCCCAGGGCATAGCCAACGCGGATGCCGTAATCGCTCTCTCCCACTTCAAGGGCCATGACTGTGGCGTTTATGGAGGTGCCATCAAGAACATCGGTGTGGGATGCGCCTCGAAGCGGGGAAAGATGAACCTCCACTTGACAAACCACCCGAAATACGGAATACGTAACTGGCCCTACAGCCCTGAGGCATGCAAAGGCGAGAAGTGCCCCCAAGTAGAGACGTGTAGGGCAAATTGTACAATGGAAGCCTATAAGATAACTGAAGATGGGATCGTATGGGACAAGGATAAGTGTATCGGCTGCTTCGCCTGCGTCATCTGGAAGCTTGTGGACGCGGACTGTGGCGTGATCGCAACAACGGATGAGTGGCGAGTAGGCTCAGCCATCGCGTTGGTGGATTCAGCGGCGGGATGCCAGCGCCTAATAGGCAGGGAACACGTGGGCTTCATAAACTACGCCATCGACGTATCACCATTATGTGACTGCGCGCCGGCAACAGACAGACCCATCATCCCCAACCTCGGCGTTTTTGCGTCAAGGGACATGGTAGCCATCGACCTAGCCTGTTTGGATATGAGCATGAAGATGGCTGGAACTCCTGGTTCGGCCGCTGAAGAAGAGGAGGTGCTGGAGATTGGCAAAGAAAAGTTCACGGGAATACACCCCAGTAAAGCGAGCCAATGGATTCCCATCAACGCAGGGGTCCATTTGGGCATCGGCACCAAGAATTACGAGCTGATTGAGTGTGAACCAGGTCCCGTAGAAAAGTTCTTCCATCCGCATCTTAGGTACCCAAACATGCCGACGGGCCTCCGCTTCAGGAAATACTTTAAGATGAGGAGCCCCATCCCGGCCGGAGGGTTCAAGTACCATCCCGACTTCCGCGTCTCCATTGAAGAGCTCAGTAAACGATGAGGAACGCTAGTCCTCCCACGGGCTTCCGCATAATCGCCAGTATCTGAGGATTGGGCATGGTCGTACTAGTCACAGGGGGAGCCGGCCTCCTCGGAGCAGAACTGATCAAGAGACTGGTTAGTAAGGGTTACACCGCCCGCGCCTTCGACCTCCCAACCGTCGACTTCTGGAGGATCGACGGACTGGAAAGAGTTGAGACCTTCAGAGGAGACGTGACATCCCTCGAAGATGCCAGGGAGGCAGTCAAGGGTGTAGAGGCGGTCTTCCACTTGGCGGCTATTCTGCCTCCTATCTGTGAGGAAAATAGGGAATTGACAATGCGTGTGAACATTAGGGGCACAGAGAACCTCCTGAAAGCGGTTAGAGATGCGGCACCTGAGGCGCCCTTTATCTTTTCTTCATCTGTGGCCGTTTATGGAAAAACGGCAAGCGAGGAACTTCCGATATCAGAGAATCACATCCTATCGGCCATCGACAACTACTCCGAGAGCAAAATAAGGTGCGAAGAACTGGTTCGAAGGGCTGGCTTAACCTACACTATCCTTAGGGTATCAGGCATCGTCGGCGCCGAACTCTTTGAGTTACCTGATGTGCTCCAATACAGGGCTGAGCAGCGGGTGGAGTTCATCGACAGGAGGGATGTGGCCACCGCCCTTCTTTCCTCCCTAGAAAGGGATGGGGCAAGGGACCAGGTGTTTAATATCGCCGGAGGGAAAACATGGCAGATGCTGGGAAGAAACTACATTGAGAGTATCTGCAAGGTCTTTGACATACCAGCCGACAGGGAGTACTCAAAGGAGTTCACTTGGTTAGACTGGTACGACACATCCCACTCCCAAGCCATCTTAAACTATCAACACACCCCATTTGATAAATTCCTTAGCGACCTTAAGAGAGTTGTTCTGCAACTGTATCAATAGCATTTGGTGAGCTAAAGAATAATAAGATCGGATAGTATACAAGAAAAGCTTGGAGGCTTATGTATGCAAAAGAGACGGATTGGACGGACTAACCTAGAGGCTTCTATTATTGGGTTCGGAGGCTGGCCCATCGCCCATTTAAAGAAGGAAGAGGGTATAAAGGTTGTTAGGCGGGCCTTTGAGCTTGGGATCAACTACTTTGACACGGCCAGGGCCTACTGGGACAGTGAGGAAAAGATAGGCCCCGCCTTAGAGGATGTTAGGGATGATTGCATCCTGGCGTCCAAGACCCATTTGTATACAAAAAAGGGCGCCGAAGCCTATCTCAGGCAGAGCCTTCGCAATTTGAGGACTGATAGGGTAGATATTATTCAGCTTCATGGCGTGAACGATGAAACGCTTGAAAAAGCCATGGGTCCAGAAAGGGCCATGGAGGCCCTCAAGGAAGCCCGTTCCAGAGGTAAAATAGACTTTATAGGCGTGACAAGCCACTATCCCAGCACACTTATAAAGGCCATAAAGACAGGCGAATTTGACGTTATATTAGTACCGCTGAACGTGGTGACAAGGCACGCTGCCGACGATCTTATTCCCTTGGCGAGGAAACTGAATGTAGGCGTAGCTGTAATGAAGCCCTTTGGAGGCGATAACTTCCTCCAGCAGTGTCCGGAGTTCGGTTCCCTCTTGGGAACAGGAAAAGCTGAGATGGCAAGGAGATCCCTCAGATTCATTCTGTCCCATGACATTACCACCGTCGTTCCCGGACTGGGTTCGATTGAGGAGGCAGAGGCGGCGGCCAAGGTAGGGGAAGAGTACGAGGGTTTAACCAAAAAGGATGAGAACAGCTTCCAAATGAATTTTGAGGAGCCCTACTGCCGAAACTGTGGAACCCTCGATGTCTGCATCCTCTGTCAGCCTTGCCCCGAGATCTTGAACATCCCTGCTGTGCTCAGATTTTATGAATGCTACCGAAGATACGGGATGAGGGAGTGGGCCAGGGAGCAGTACCGTAGGCTCTCCACAAAGGTGGAAAGCTGCTCAAAGTGCGGCCAATGTGAACAGAGGTGCCCCTACAACCTCCCCATCATGGACATGCTGCAAGAAGCAGAGAAAATTCTACGCCCCCAATGACGCACTTACTATCCTTAATTAAATATGCTGATTAGAAATTGAATGATAATACAATACGCTTTTACTCGCTTTCGTGCGGTATCCACGGCATCTGTTGAATTAAAGATACTCAACAATTTTTTGGGGAATTCCTCTGTTTTTGGAGTCTATAGCCGCGAAGACCATGGCTAGGCTGTGGAGGTTATCTTCCCCCGAGGTCTCGGGCTCTCGTCCCTCCTTTAGGCTGGCAAGGAACTCCAGCAGAGAATATTCCTGGTTCTCCGCCGGCATATCAAGGAACGGTATTATCCTCCTTCTCTTACGGTCATGGCGACGGACATATAGTCTTTCGTCCTCAAAGTGAAGACTACCCTTCTCGCACTCCAGTCGCCAGTGGCCATTCCATCCTGTGTGGGAGCCGAAGGCCACAGCGCTTGCCTCATATAAGATGGGAATGCCTTCCTCCATAAGAATGGAGACCGCTGTTGCGCTGTCGCCCTTGAACCAGCTCCAGGGAGGATTCCAAGATCGAGCGTAGATTTCCACGGGATTCTTGCCCAAAATGTAGCGCATCATGTCAAAGTGATGGATGCTCATCTCCACAAGTAGCGGGTCCTCCATCCTTTGGCGCCAGGGTCCCCAGTCAGGATTAAGCCTAAAGGACACGAATAAATGACTTACTCGCCCCAACTTACCGCTCTGCAAGGCACTCCGCGTTGTACGGACCCACCTTCGAAAGCGATAATTCTGACTCACCATGAGTTTAACCCCGGCGTGGCGGGCCCCTTCCACCATCTCCTTGGCAGAGCCCATCGTGTCGGCCATAGGCTTCTCAGTTAACACATGGAGCCCATGCTTGTAGGCTTCCAGGGCTATCTCCTTATGGAAGGGAGGTGGAACAACTATGACGGCGAAGTCGGCCTTTACCCTCCTAAAGGCTTCTCGATGATTGTTAAAGGCTCTTGAAGGGTCTATTTTTAGCGTTTCTATGGCATTTTGCAGATTCTCCCTATTGATGTCGACAATGGCCGCATACTCAGCCTCCTTTGACTTAGATAAGACTTCGAGCCAGCGTTTGCCGAAGCCTCCAACACCCACCTGAATACACTTAAACATTGAACTCCATTCCTCCGCTGACAACAGGCATAAACATATCCTCCTCGCAGACTATCGATTTACCCAGACATCTTATATACCTTGTTGAAAAGCAAGTAGCCTAGAACTAATCCATCATTGCCATTAAACCATAGGCAGAAATAGTTATGAACCTCTACAGTAAATTGCATTGTCAATAACCGTTGAAGGATAGGTGAAGAAACATGAAGGTAGAAGTTTGGAAGGTTCCCGGCATAAAGGTTCCTGCCCCGAACGAGAGGGTACTCAAGGTCCTTATGTCCCCCGAGGTGACAAACACCCCAAGACTCACAATCCTATTCTCAATTATTTCGCCCCATTCCACGACAGGCCTGCACACCCACGAAGTGGATGAGTTCATGTACATCGTCGCGGGTAGAGGTGAGAGCATCATAGCCGGAGAGAGGTCAGAAGTAGAACCCGATGTCCTCCTGCACGCGCCCGCAAAGGTTCAACACGAAATCAGAAACCTCAGTGATGAGACATTGAAACTCTTCTGCATATTCTCACCCCCGTTAAAGCCCCAAGGATTTTTCGAAAGGGCCACAGAAATCGCGAAGTCGGTGCGTTCCTAAGGCAAGCCGTAGCTGGTGAACATCAAAGGTTAGCGCGTGCGTATAGGTCCTTGAAAAGCCGGTTGCTTAAAGAGATCCCTGCCCAACCAGCCACAAAATTCTTAAATATGGGTATAATTGGAAAAATGTATTATGAGCCGAGATATTTCAAGTTCGACCATACAAATTCGCCGCGGCACTCAGGGGGACATTGCCTATTACGATGAGTTCCCTACGGAGCATAAACTCCTAATAGACATTCATCATCACTATAGGCCGGCAGAGAAAAATTTCGTGGATGTCCTCCTAAAAAATATGGAGGCTGCCGGAGTGCACAAAGTTTGTGTATTCACATCGGAACCAAACTATGGTGAACAAGAGGAGAAAGGTTGGAAGAGGATTTTTAAGGATTATTCTGACAGAATCATCGGCTTCGGCACCATCAACCCAGGTCGAATGCCAGAAAACAAGCCAGAAGTGGTTGACGAGTACTATTCAAAGGGTTTCAGGGGGTTAAAATTCATAAGGCCTACTAGAAGATACGACCATGATGACTTTCTAGTTTACTACGAGAAGGCTGAGAAATACGGTATGCCCGTGCTTTTCCATACGGGGGTTGTTGCTCGAAAATCAGTTGAAGAGAGAGAAGACTTGAGCTCCGCCCATATGCGTCCCGTGTATTTAGATAGAATCGCAAGGTGGTGTCCTAGGCTTAAGATAATCGCTGCCCATATGGGTGATCCTTGGTTTGGAGAGGCCTACAATACTTCCCAGAAGAACCCTCTTCTTTGGTTGGACATATCGGGGAAGGGAATTTGGCTTAAGGCAAAAGCTATTAGAGAGCACCTCTGGATAAGGCTCAGGCCGGAGAAACTTGTTTTCGGCCTCGACGAACCATCCTCCCAGTATGCGAGGATTATACACGCTTGGGACACGATCCTCTACGAGATGGGCCTAAACCAAAAGCAGAGGGACATGATATTCGGCGAAACGGCAGCGCAAATCTTAGATATCCATTAATGATCCTCTTAAAGTGGAAGAATGCACCTTTTTCCATGCAGTCTATTATTCATTTAAAAACCTCATGTAGTATTCGTCCTTCCGCGTTTTTCGGTGTTGGGATGTTCATGACGTGAGCGATGGTTGGCGCGATGTCAACCAAGAAAATCGGTCTTTTCAACCTCTCTCCTTTCTTAACGCCGGGCCCTTTGAATATAGCTACTGCCCGCATCGATCCGTATTTTCCTCGGGTGGTGTTGAAGTTGCCGTGGTGCCCGCCATGATACCACGCCTTTGCAAAATATACGATGTCGCCGACTCTGTCACCCCAGAGGCCGAATATTTCCGCGTCTTCTTTTTTCATCACAATATGTGTGAATTTGTCCACGGGATTCAAAGGAGAGTTTGCCGATTCTAATAGCCTAACTATCTCGTTTCTTAAGTCCTCATATTCACTTGGCTCAACAATGCCGTTTGGCTGTCTTCCCTTTAGGTTTATCCAGACGAAATTGCCTGATTCATAGGCTTTCGTTCTACTCCAGTCTATAATTGGAATCTTCCTCTTTCCATCTGCTGATTCATCACATTCATCGCCAAGTTCTATCTCCTTATAATAGAGAAGGCCATTTGTTGCAAGAAGCTGATTTATGTTCACACTGCCTTGTGTGTTATGTTCGATATAACCGTGGTCGGAAAGCACCACTATGAAGGTCTCATCATCCGTTTGCTTTAGTATCTCACCCACATATTTGTCAGAAAGCCTGTACGCTTCGCGAATCATCTTGTTTGCAACTCTGCTAAGAGGGTCCTCAGGGTTGATGAATCTATAGTAAGCATGATTGATTAGGTCTATGGCATGAAGCTGTGTAGCGAAGAAATCCCATTCGTGATTAGACATTAGATAATTCGCTGCTTTCCCGAGCCAATCTTTTTGATAACCGAACTCATCGATCAAAAATTCCATTTCTTCCTTGTTTCCGCGTCCCGGGCCGCCTAACCAGTGACCGATAACCCATGTGGTGCCTGCAATGTCGTAATATGGGCCAATCTCTTTTGTTAGCTCAGTTGCTAACGAGTAGGGATAAGTCCATCCTGATGTGGGCCAAATGTGGCTTCTGTAAAGCCTTATCCTTGTGGCATCAGGCGAAAGCGCGTAAAGTTTGAAACGAAAGATTCCTTCCACCTCACCTTTTGAAGTCTGAAATTTTTCAGTTATCCATGGACTGAACTGACCAACAGAAAGTTCCGCCCATCTCTCTTCAGTATTCTTTCGAGGCGATATGACAATGGTGTCATAACCTTTTCTGTGTCGGTCAATTAGCAAAACAAAAACGGTTTTGGATGCGCCTTCGATGGGTTTTAAAATAAGCTCCGTTTCCAGAGGCTCTGAGAAGCTTTTAGGTAGATTATACCAATCATTAGCAGGATGAGGCTTTATCTGGAAGGACATGAAGCATTTCTTTCCGGGGGCTTTGGTTGCCCCAAAAATATAGGGTACCTCGTTTTTTTGCTCCGTGTACACAGTCTTAGGCGATATAAAATGTATAGAGGTGTCTGGATCAGCATAACCTTCCACTTGAATGCCGTTCTTTATGGTTGGAGGCCAGGAAGTTGTGTACTTTAGAAGGATCACCTTCTTGCCAGCCCCTTCGGCTGCATCCCATATGTGCTCCGCTAGGCAATGTTTTGAGGAGAAACCGCTTTCATACTTATCTGGTTGGTCTCTGGGATTTGCCATAGCCATGGAAACAACGCCGTGAGTACCAGGATACGCCCCTGTTGATACGGTGTTCCAATTGACAGATGTGGCTGGCGGTAAGCAACAGAAAGCTTCGGTGGTGGTTCCTTCCTCCATAAGGGCGGTAATGTTAGGTAAAACGCCTTCTTTTGAGTATTTATCTATCAAATCAAGTGTGGCTGCGTCAAGTCCGATCAAAACCGCTTTCGTCATGGTTTATCATCCCAAAAGGTTATCTTGCTTCCATTTCCATAACCGTTACTGAATGCGCTGGAAAAACATGGCTGAATTCGCGTCCGCATTCAGTTATGTTTTTCGATGTTATTTCAACGCTGTCTGGATGGTTGACATCATTAAAGGCGCTTACGTCGGCTCCATTCAGCTCACGGATAATGGCTTCTCGGCCCACATCGATATTAAAAATTTTGATCCGACATTCGACATCTTGATCTTTATGAAGATTTACTGTTGAAAGATAAAGCTTTCCGCGCGTCTCACTTAAAGTGGCTGACGAATCCAGGTATGGTATATTCTTTAGCTCAATGGGAGTGCCATATCTCAATATGGCGCGCTTTGCATCATATGTCTCTGAGTGAACCTGGGTCTCAAGGGATATTTCGCCGCTGTGGTTTACATAGAGGTCAAAAACATGATAGGATGGCCTAAGCACGATGCCATCTGGATGAACATAAATGGCTCCTCTAACGTTGACAACTGGGGAATAGTTTGCCATGGTTACATATTCGCAGTATCGATGAAAAATGTTTAAAAATCGAGCTGTATGGATCGCTTCTCTCAAGGTGTACTGGTGATTTAGATCATTTTCCTCCATACGAGTCCACTTTCCCCAAGGTCCATAGTTTCCCTCGCGGTAATGCGACCAACCCCAAGCGTTCCATTCATCAAAAGAAATCTCTATACGCTTTTCCCATTGCGAAGCAACCTTGGCAAGGTTAATCGTATGGATTAGATTAATCAAATTTTTTTCAGCGTAGGTAGGAGAGGCTACAGCTCCATAGTAATCTGGTAGGCTTTCTAAACGATATGAATAGGAATGAATTGAGATATAGTCTGTCAAAAAACCAGCGGTTTTTAAGAAATCAAAGTTAAATTGCGGATCCCGACCATTTCCCACCGCAATAAGTTTTATATTTGGGTCTACACGTTTCATGAGCTTGGCAAATTCTTTAAAGATCTTAGCATATTCTGCTCCAGTCATTGGCCCTCCAATTTCCCAATCTCCGTAGATTTCGTTTCCAACCCCCCAGTACATCACATTATGCGGTTCCGAGTATCCATTCTCTTCTCTAAGTTTCGCGTAACAGCTTCTTCCTTTTCGATTGCAGTATTCAACCCATTGTGCCGCCTCCTCTGCTGTTCCGGTGCCAACATTAACATTTATGTAAGGTTCTGCTCCAATTGCGCGACAGAAATTAATAAACTCATCCGTTCCAAACTGGTTTGTTTCCTCCTGATCCCACGCATAGTCAAAGGTAGTGGGTCTTCGATCTTTTTGTCCTACGCCGTTCTTCCAGTGATAGCCATCAGCGTAACATCCACCTGGCCAGCGGAGCATAGGGGTCCTTATTTTTTTCAAGGCCTCTATTATATCCGTTCTAAATCCCCGTTCGTCAGAGAACTTCGATGAAGGGTCAGATATACCGCCGTAGATGCATCGGTGAAAGTGCTCTATGAAATGTCCGTATATTTGTCGATTAATTCTCCCTAGCCTTCTTTTCCCATCGATAACGATATCAGCCTTCATAAATTATTCACCATTTTTTAAAGGGATAATTTCACCTTTCCCATATACTACATTCTTCGGGGCAGTTTTCCGTATTCCAAAACAGTCTCTGTTAGCTGAACGTAGTTTTCCAGGGCTCTCTGGGGAAGAGGAGACCACGAAGGCGAGGCTGAGGTGCTGAGAATTAAGCCGTCGGGGCCGCCTTCAGAAATGGCTTGCCGAACAGACGTATCAATCTTCTCTTTGGATGCGTATAGTATGTCGCCGATTTGGATGTTTCCAATAAAGCAAACTCTGTCTCCTATCCTTCTCTTCGCTTCTTTTAAGGGCGTGTCACCCATTGGGGGAGGCTCGACGGGATGGAGGCCATCGGTACCCATATCCGCAATCATCTCCAAGATGGCGTTAACGCTTCCATGACAATGGAGGTAAACAATGCCATCGTACTCGTGTATCAGTTTCATAATTTTTCTATCGTATTTAACGACAAAATCTTCAAAGTAACGCGGATTGAACAAAGGAGGTGCAACGATCTCAGCTCCGGACATTTGGAAAACCTCTCGGGCCCCAGCCTCGAGGAGTTGAACCGCGTAGTCGAAGCATCGCTCATACATAATGTCCATTAGCGTCACTATGGTATCTCTATCAATGACGATTTGCTTAACGAAATCTTCAAACTTAAAAAGGCCTTCTACAGAACCTAAGGGCGTTGGAACTCCGGTCATTAGAACTCCCGCTTCACCAAGTCTCTGTTGCTCTTTGAAGAAGGA
>Ga0315312_1001410_pt1 | contig 18901 bp, 17 predicted proteins | sample TDP7_MG_FD_203629 | JGI IMG/M metagenome (GOLD analysis project Ga0315312, IMG submission 203629) | Freshwater sediment microbial communities from Lake Towuti, South Sulawesi, Indonesia - TDP7 | ecosystem: Environmental > Aquatic > Freshwater > Lake > Sediment | place: Indonesia: South Sulawesi... | reverse complement strand
AAGAGGATCAAAAATGGGCAAAATAGGAAAACTTTTAAGTGTTCTATCGACGGTAAAATTAAGTGGAGGTGAGATTAGAAAAGGGCTGCTCAATTTATCGACGACAAAAATAATTTGAGCAACCCTCTATTATTTGAAGGGAGGTGACAGATAGTAAGTGAGCGTAGGCTGAGCTCACTGACCGGCGGATGCTCATACTTCAATATGCGGTGAGGAATCCCTCTATTATTTTGGGAATGATTCCTCTCCCTGTAGCTGTGGTTATTTTTTTCTTCGCAATTGTTATCCATGAATGTGCTCACGGGTGGATGGCTTCTCGTTGTGGAGACAATACTGCAAGATATGCAGGCAGAATAACGCTAAATCCTCTTCCCCATGTTGACCTCGTTGGGACGATAATATTTCCTATCTTACTGATTCTTTCTCGTTCCCCGTTCGTTATTGGTTGGGCCAAACCTGTTCCCATCAATCCCTACAATTTCTCTAATCCACGGATGGACTTGATGCGAGTGGGAGCCTCTGGTCCCCTGTCCAATATCGGCCTGGCAATTTTCTCTTCATTTCTGGTTCGGATATTCAGTTTCTTGCCCGGGGGAGAAGCAAAGAATTCATTATTAGCAATTCTGCTATTTGGTGCCCTTATCAATCTTCTGCTTGCAGTTTTCAATCTCATTCCCATTCCGCCGTTGGATGGCTCCAAAATCTTGTCAGGGTTGCTGCCGGCCCGTGCGGCAATGGGGTATGAGATGATTGCTCCTTTCGGTTTTATTATCTTATTCTTCCTACTTTTTACCGGGATACTCTGGGCTATGATACTACCTATTGTCCAGTTGCTTTATAACTTACTCTTTTTGTGGGCAGGAAGGGGATTTTAGAATGGCAAGGAAAAGAGTTTTGAGTGGAATGCGGCCTAGCGGCAGGCTGCATCTGGGACATCTTGTGGGAGCACTCGCCAATTGGGCAGCTCTACAGGATGATTATGAGTGTTTCTATATGGTGGCAGACTGGCATGCTCTGACCACGGATTACGAAAATCCTTCGGAAATCAAGAATAATATTAAGGAAATGGTCATTGACTGGATATCCTCAGGTCTCGACCCCAAGAAAAGCACCATGTTTGTACAGTCCCATGTTCTGGAGCATGCCGAGTTGCATCTGCTCCTATCTATGTTTATACCATTGAGCTGGCTGGAAAGGTGTCCTACATATAAACAGCAACAACAGGAATTGAAAGACCGTAACCTTTCCACCTATGGCTTTTTGGGTTATCCTGTATTGCAGGCAGCAGACATTCTGGTTTACAAAGCGGAAGCTGTCCCTGTGGGTGAGGACCAACTTCCCCATCTGGAATTGTGTCGGGAGATTGCGCGGCGTTTCAATTTCTTATATAAGGAGGTCTTTCCGGAACCACAGGCTCTTCTTACCAAGGTGCCAAAGCTCTTGGGAACCGACGGCCGAAAGATGAGTAAGAGTTACAACAACTCCATTTTTCTCTCCGATCCACCTGAACTTATACGGGAAAAAGTGGGTTCTATGGTTACTGACCCGAGCCGGATTAGAACAAATGACCCTGGGCATCCAGATATTTGTACCGTCCACGGGCTGCACACTATTTTTAGTTCCCCGAAAATAGATTCGATAACTGCTGATTGCAAGAGTGGAAAAATAGGCTGTGTAGCCTGTAAAGCGATTTTGAGCAAAGCCCTGATAGAGAAGTTGAAACCCATTCAAGAGAAGAGGAAAAGATTGGAGGCAAATCCAGAGGAAATTGATGAGATTCTGGAAAATGGCCGGCTCAATGCGCAAAAAATTACGCAAGAAACGCTTAAAGAAGTGAGACAAGCCATTGGATTATGAAGGGCAGGATATGGATTATAGGATAAGATTGGAGGTATTTGAAGGTCCGCTCGATTTATTGCTTCACCTAGTTAAGAAAAATGAGCTCGATATCTTCAACATCCCTATAGCACAAATTACAGCAGACTACTTGAGCTACATAAAACTTTTCCGGAAACTGAACCTGGATTTTGCCGGAGAATTTCTGGTCATTGCCTCTACCCTTATTTATCTGAAATCGAGGATGTTGCTTCCATCCGTGGAACCAGTAGAAGAGGAAGAGCCTGAAGACTACCAGGCAGAACTCGCAGCCAGGCTTATTGAGTATCAGAAATTCAAAGAAGTAGCTAATGCGTTTAGGGAAAAAGAAACAATGCAAAGGGACATCTATGGACGGCTTCCTATAATTCCTGAAGAAGAAGATTATAGTATTGAAGCGACGCTTTTCGACCTCCTGGACGCCTTCCAGAGGGTGGCGTTTCGGCTGGAAGAAGAAGTCCGTGAAATAATTCAAGAAGATCTGCGGGTTGAAGACCGAATTAAGGAAATCCTGGAGCTGCTAAAGAACAAAAGATTCATAAATTTTGAGACCATATTTTCTGGACAGAGTTCAAAGAGACTCCTGATAGTGACCTTTCTGGCACTTTTAGAACTCATTCGATTGAGGGTGGTTTTTGCTCGTCAGGCGAGGCCATTTGGAGATATAAGGATATATAAAGCAAGGGAGGAACTGGTAGCCCGGGGATAATGGAGAGGGAAAAGTTAAAGAATATAGTAGAGTGCCTCTTATTTTTTTCGGACAAACCTCTGGGATTAGATAAGTTGGCAGAGATTACAGAGAGCGAGAATTCTCTTGAGGTAAGAGAGGCAATCGAAGAATTGAAAAGAGAATACGAGCTAAGAAATAGCGGGCTTCAGGTGGTGAATATTGCCCAGGGATACCAGATTTGTACCCGGAGTGAATTCTCCTCCTGGGTGAAAAAACTTCATAGATCACAAACCACGTTTCAACTTTCGTTGCCTGCATTAGAAACTCTCTCTATTATCGCTTATAAACAGCCGATTACGCGGGGAGAAATAGAAAAGATACGGGGAGTAGATACTTCCTGGGTATTAAGAAAACTTTTGGACAAGAAAGTAGTCAAGATTTCGGGAAGAAAGAAGGTGCCAGGCCGGCCAATTGTGTATGCAACAACCAACGAATTCTTGCGTTACTTTGGGTTAAAAGATTTGTCTGAGATTCCGAGCTTGGACGAAATAAAACCACCTGTTGGTGGATGAATGGTAGCCGCAACCTTCAGGTTGCGAATAATTTATCGTTAGAGAAACGCAGGCTAAAGCCTGCGACTACCATTCTTCATTGATAGTTTAGAGAAAAATTGGAGGGGGTAGTTCAATGGACATAAAAAGGTTACGTGAAGAAATTGATAAACTGGATAACCAGATCTTGAGATTGTTGAATCAGAGAACCAGGGCGGTCCGTGAGATTGCAAAATTGAAGACAAAGGCAAAGCAGGAATTTTATGCCCCGCACCGGGAAAGAAAAATAGTGGAGAGACTACTAAAGAGAAATAGGGGGCCACTACCGAATGAAGCATTGAAAGAAATTTTCCAGGAAATATTGAATGCATCCCGGTCTATGCAGAAGGAGTTGAGAGTGGCTTATCTCGGCCCTGAGGCAACCTTTACTCACTTGGCAGCAGTTAAGAATTTCGGCAGCTATGCTATTTTCAGTTCGGCAAAGAGTATAGCCGATGTTTTCTCCGAGGTGGAAAAGGGTCGTTCTGATTACGGAGTGGTGCCCATAGAAAACTCAACTGAGGGTGTGATCAATCATACGCTGGATATGTTCATCAGTTCGGAATTAAAGATTTGTTCTGAATTACTTCTGGAAATATCCCATAATCTCCTTTCCCACGCCACCGAGTTGAGAGAGATAAAAAGAATCTATTCTCATCCCCAGGCAATTGCTCAATCGAGAAATTGGATTGAAGACAACCTGCCCAACGCTGAGCTGGTGGAGACGTCTTCTACTGCCAAGGCAGCAGAAATGGCGGAAAAAGACCGGGAAGGAGCAGCAATAGCCTCCCGGCTTGCAGCGTCCCTTTATGATTTAGAAATAGTTGCCGAACGGATTGAGGATAATGTGCAGAATTTTACTCGCTTTCTGGTGATAGGCAAGAGTTTCCCGGCGAAAAGCGGGCAGGATAAGACTTCAATTCTTTTTTCGATAAAGGACAGAGTGGGGGCGCTTCATGATATGCTTACTCCCTTTCGTGACAATAATATAAACTTGACCAAAATCGAATCTAGGCCGACAAAACTTCGCGCCTGGGAGTACATATTCTTCGTTGATTTTTTGGGCCACGTTGAAGATGAAAATGTGAAGCGTGCCTTGAAGGAACTGGAAAAGGAGTGTCTGTTGCTTAAGATATTGGGTTCCTATCCCAGGAGCGAATGACTCTGAAGGATGTGTAGAATGATTGAAAAACTTGTGAGAAAGAATGTGCTGGATTTCCAGCCTTACATTCCCGGGAAGCCGATAGAGCAAGTTAAGAGAGAACTGGGCCTTGCCCGTGTGGATAAACTCGCTTCCAATGAGAATCCTCTCGGCCCTTCGCCGCGTGCAGTCAAGGCCATGAGAAAGTTTCTTAACCAGGTGAATCTCTATCCGGATGGGAGTGGGTTCTACCTTAAGAAACTTTTGGCCAGAAGACTGAGACTCAGGCCAGAAAATATTATTCTCGGTAGCGGAACAGATGAAATCATTGAAATCATTGGTAAGACCTTCTTAGAACCAACGGACGAAATCGTCGTTTCCGAACACGCCTTCATTCGGTATAAGATGGCGGGAGAACTAATGGGTTGTGGCGTAAGAGAGGCCCCTATGAGAAATTTTACCCATGACCTTGAGGCAATGAGGAAGGCAATAAATCGCAGGACGAAAATAGTTTTCATAGCTAACCCAAACAATCCCACCGGAACTTATGTTACAGAAGAGGCAGTAGAAAGATTCATGAATGGTATGCCGGAGGAAGTAATAGTAGTATTTGATGAAGCCTACAAAGAATATGTTACCAGAAAAGACTATCCTAAGACACTTCCTTATGTGAGGCACGGTCGCACGATAATTGTCTTGCGTACCTTTTCTAAGATTTATGGTCTGGCAGGCTTACGCATTGGTTACGGAGTGGGTAAATCCGAATTAATTGAATTTATGGAAAGGATTAGACCTCCATTCAATACTAATTCTCTGGCTCAGGTTGCAGCTCTAGCCAGCCTTTCTGATAAGTCTCATGTCAGAAAGAGTCGTAACCTGGTAGACAAGGAGAAAAGCTACCTGGAGGAGAGCCTGGAGAAGCTGGCTATTGAATTTGTCCCCTCAGTGACCAACCACATTCTACTCAAAGTAGGTAATGGACGGAATGTGTTTGAGAAACTACTGAGGAGAGGGATAATTGTGAGACCTATGGAGGAATACGACTTCCCGGAATATATTAGAGTGACCATCGGGTTTCCCCAGCAGAACAGGAGATTCATAAATGCCTTGAAGGAGGTTCTGAATAGACGATCCTGACACTGAAACGAGAAACCAGGAGCAGAAAATGGTCGCTGTCCCTATTTTTTGTCCCTATTTTTTTCTATTAGGGGGCAGAAAATGGTCGCTGTCCCTATTTTTTTCTATTTTAGGAGGTTCTGAATAGATGATCTTGACACTGAAACCAGGAACAACAAAGCAAGGAATTGAAGAGCTGGTTAGGAAGATAGAAGAGTTGGGATTTCGGGCGCACATTTCAAAGGGGGCTAAGAGAACAATAATTGGAGTGATAGGTGAAAACGCTATTGCGGCAAAAGAAGTCTTTGAGGGGCTCTTTACTGTTGAATCCATAACGCCGATTTCGAAACCTTACAAGCTAGTTAGCAGGGAACTTAAGAAAGAAGATACAATAGTCAAGGTTGGCAATGTTTATATAGGTGGAAAAGATATAGTAGTTATGGCAGGGCCTTGCTCAGTGGAAAACGAGGAGCTACTTATCTCCATTGCCCGCGAGGTAAAAAAAGCGGGAGCAAGAGTTCTTCGCGGAGGCGCGTTTAAACCGAGAACCTCTCCATATTCTTTTCAGGGATTGGGAGAGAGAGGATTAAAGTATTTAGCCAAAGCCAAGAGGACAACTGGACTTCCCGTAGTTACTGAGGCCATGAATATACAACAGCTGGAGCTGGTTTCTCGCTATGCAGACATTATCCAGATTGGAGCCCGCAACGTACAAAATTTTGAGCTTCTGAAAGAAGCGGGTAAGACCAAAAAACCAATTCTGCTTAAACGGGGCATAGCTACAACAATCGAAGAATGGTTGATGTCGGCTGAGTACATTGTTTCCAATGGCAATTCAAACGTAATTCTTTGTGAACGAGGGATTAGAACTTTCGAAAGTGCTACTAGGTTTACGCTGGATTTGAATGCGATCCCAGCAGTCAAGAGTTGGTCGCATCTACCGGTAATTGTAGATCCCTCACATGGAACTGGGGTACGCGATTTTGTGATTTCAATGTCTAAGGCAGCAATCGCCTGTGGGGCCGATGGGCTGATTATTGAAGTGCATTCCGATCCAGAGCACGCACTATCGGACGGAGTACAATCTATCTTACCGGAAAGTTTTGCCAGCCTAATGCAGGAACTGAAAAAAGTCGCTCGTGCCACAGGCAGGAACCTATAAAAATGGTGACAGGTACCATTTCCAAAAATAAGGTGACAGGTACCTTTTTAAAACTGACAGGTCTTTTAGGGCCCGATAATGCCGCGTAGAGCCAGATTTACTATAGAGGGTGGTATTTACCACATATTAAGCCGCGGAAACAACCAACAGGTTATTTTTCACGAGGATAAAGACTATCAGCAATTTCTGGATATCTTATCCTTTTACAAAAAAGAGTATAAGCTTGAAATATACCATTATGTTTTAATGAGTAATCATGTACATTTAATAGTAAAAGCTCCGGATGGGAAAACACTGAGTGAAGCAATGAAGGGAATCACATGGAAATATGCGAAGTATTATAGAAAGAACTACGGAGGAATAGGCCATTTCTGGCAAGAAAGGTTCAAAAGTTTCTTAATTCAGGAAGGAAGATATCTTTTAGAGTGCGGTAGATACATAGAATTAAATCCAGTAAGAGCAGGGATTCTAGAGGAACCAAAATTGTATTCCTGGAGCAGTTACAGAACTTATGCAGAGGGGGAAAGAAACAATTTAATAGATCTTAGTCCAGAATACCTTGGTTTGTCGGATAGTACTACTGTTAGGCAGGAAAAATACAGGGAATTCGTAAGAGATGGATTAAAAGAAAGACGTAGAGAGGAAAGGTATTTCAGGGAAGGGGTGTTTGGTTCGAGAGAGTTTGTGGAAGAGATGAAGAGGAAAGGATTGGTGTCTCTTTGGTCCCACAGTGGGAGGCCAAGAGAGAAATAAAAAGTACCTGTCACCTTTTTAGAATGAGAAAGAAGTATCTGTCACCTTTTAAGGTTAGTATAATTGGCGTTGGCTTGATCGGCGGCTCTTTTGGTCTAGCTTTAAGGAAGAAGAAGCTGGTTCGGGAAGTGGTAGGGGTCGGTCGGCATACCCATAAGTTAAAGAAGGCAAAAAGACTCGGGGCTATCGATAGCTATACTACTGATTTTGCCCGTGGGGTCAATGATTCAGATGTCATCTTGATTGCTACGCCCGTGAGTAAAATTCCTCCCATCGTCGAGACAATACTGCCCCATTTGAAAGATGGGTGCATCATGACTGATGTAGGGAGTACAAAGGGATGGGTGGTGGGAAAAGTGGAGGAGATTCTTTCAAAATCTTCCCGTAAAGGAAAAGGAGTGAGAGTCTCTTTCATTGGCGGTCACCCGATGGCGGGCTCAGAGAAAGAAGGTGTCCGAAACGCCAGGGCCGACATATTCTCAGGTACTACCTGTGTTCTAACTCCGGTAAATAGAAGTGCTAAAGAGGCATTAAGGGTAGTTAAACACCTCTGGACGGGAATGGGAGCGAGAATACTTCTGCTTGAACCGGAGGAACATGACCGTCTTGTGGCTTATACCAGCCACTTGCCCCACGTCCTGGCCGCCTCATTGGTTAGCCTGGTGGGCAAGGTTTGTAGGAAGGATTCTCGAGCAAGTAGAATTACTGCGGGAAGCGTCTCGGATATGACCAGAATTGCGGCAAGCAATCCTGATATGTGGACGGACATCTGCCTATCTAATAGCAGAGCAATTTCAAAAAGTATTAATGAAATTGTGAGATATCTTAATAGATTCAAAAAGTCGATTGAGGATAAAAGGAAAGAAGAAATCGGAGGCTTATTTCGAAAGGGCAGGCGCGCCAGGAAAGAATTAATTGGGCGGGAAATATGAAAAAAATAGAGGTAGAAAGAAAAAGGAAGATTATGGGAGAAACTTCTCTCCCTGGAGATAAGTCTATCTCTCATCGGGCTATTATGCTTGGGAGTATCAGCCAGGGAGAAACCAGAGTAATGGGGTTCTCAGATTGCCTCGACTGCCGAAACACGTTGAATGCTTTCCTTAAGTTGGGGATAGAAATAAAAGAAGACTCACCGGGAAAATTGACAATCTATGGGCAAGGATTGAGAGGGCTCACCAGTCCAAATGAAATCATAGACGTTGGCAATTCGGGTACTACGATGAGACTCCTCAGTGGAATTCTTGCGGCACAAGATTTTTCCTCTACACTCACTGGTGATGAGTCTCTGCGGAAGAGACCTATGAAGAGAATTATTCTTCCTCTGAGGGAGATGGGTGCAAAGATAAGTAGCCCTGACGATAACCATCCGCCAATAACTATCATAGGCCAGGAGCTCCGTCCTATTGATTACATTTCTCCCATTGCCAGCGCCCAGGTGAAGTCTTGTCTTCTTCTAGCTGGTCTATACGCAAAGGGAATAAGCAAGATTACCGAACCTTCGCCCTCCAGAGACCACACGGAAAGGATGCTCAGATACTTGGGTGCTCCTTTGAAGATCGAGGGATTGACTGTGTCTATTGAAGGAGGCAGTGACTTGAAAGCAAAGCCAATCGCCGTTCCGGGAGATATCTCTTCCGCGGCTTTCTTTATAGTTGCCTGTTTACTTTTGAAAGATTCTGATATCAGAATAAAAGGAGTGGGAATCAATCCGACGCGGATGGGCTTTTTAGATGTTCTCGGAGAGATGGGAGCGAACATCGTAATTGACAATGTCCGCGACCTGTGGGGCGAGCCAGTAGCCGACATTTTCGTGAGAAGTAGCGGCCTTAGGGCTACGAAAATCGGAGGTAGATTAATTCCCAGAGTGATTGATGAGATACCTGTTTTGGCCGTGGCTGCCACTCAGGCGGAAGGCGTCACCGAAATCAGCGATGCTCAGGAATTGAGAGTGAAAGAGAGCGACCGCATCGGAAATGTAGTTTCAGAACTTTCTAAAATGGGCGCCGTAATAAAAGAAAAAGAAGACGGCATGGTAATTTACGGAGGCAAGAAACTCGTGGGTGCTCCGGTTAATAGCTATGGTGACCATCGGATGGCTATGGCATTAACTGTTGCCGGATTGATTGCTGATGGTGAGACTATCGTAGACGATGTTGACTGTATTGATACTTCCTTCCCTCAGTTTATGAATATTCTGAGTGGTATGGTAGAATAGCCTGGGGAGCCCTGGTGAAGAGGAAAGCTATTATTAGTATCGACGGACCTGCGGGTGCGGGGAAAACGACGATTGCCAAAATGGTAAGTAGAAGGCTGGGTTATGACTATATTGATACCGGAGCTATGTATAGAGCGATTGGCTGGAAAACAATACGGGAGAAGATAGACCTGAAGGCTAAACGAGACATAATCAGAATGGTAAGAAATACCCGGGTGGAATTAAAGAAGAAAGCCGGGACAATAAGGGTCCTTTTGGACGGAAAAGATGTCACAAACAAGATAAGGAGCAAAAGGTCAGCCGAAGCTGCCAGCATCCTGGGCACAATGCCTGAGGTGAGGGAGCAGTTGGTGAAAATTCAGAGGAGAGAGGGTTCTTCGGGAGGTATTGTAGTGGAGGGAAGGGATATAGGTACTATAGTCTTCCCTCAGGCGGACTATAAGTTCTACCTCGATGCTTCTATTAAGGAGAGAGCTTTGAGGAAGTATAGGGAATTGAGAGCAAAGGGCCAGCGAGAGGAGTTGGCTCAACTAGAGCAAGCTATTCGCTCTCGCGACAGGCGGGACCGTAACAGAGGAGTAGCTCCCTTAAAGATAGCTTCTGATGCTCTACTCATAGACTCTACACATATGAGTAGGAAAGAGGTGGTGGATTTTATTCTGGCGAGAATCGAAAGGAACTGAAACCTCAAATAAAAAAGATAGTTAGAATATTGTACCTGTCACCATTTTTCGGTTTGGAGGTGTTTCTTGCTGTATATTTTGGGTTATTGGCTGGTTTGGATAGTGGCAAAGCTTCTTTTCCGTTTTCGAATTGAAGGAAGGAAAAATCTTCCCCGGGGAGGAACGATTATTGCCCCTAACCATGCCAGTTATTGGGACCCACCCCTGGTTGGAGCCGCAATGGGACGGTATGAAGTTTACTTTATGGCAAAAAAAGAACTATTCAGGTTCCCCATTTTCGGAACAATCCTTAAGATGATACATACTTTTCCTATAGATAATAAAAAACAAGACGTATCTGCCATCAGAAAGGCACTTAGCCTTCTAAACATAGGAAAGACCCTGGTAGTTTTCCCTGAAGGCGGTCGAGCGAAAAAAGGTCGGCTTAGGTCTCCTCAACCCGGGATTGCCTGGCTTGCCCACAGGACTGGATTGCCTGTCGTTCCGACTCTGGTCGTGAATACTCACCGGGTAATGACTTTTCCCAGGGTAAGTTTGCGCTTCGGTCCGCCTATATATTTCCAAGCTGAGGGAACAAAGAAAGAAGAAAGATTCCATTATGACAATTTTTCCCGCAAAGTAATGGAAAAAATAATAGAATTGGACCGCGAGAAGCAATACCAGTATCAATTTGAAATCTGATGCAAAACTCGAATTACCATTCGAATAAATGAAAATTATTTTTGCTAAGAAGGTAGGTTTTTGTTCGGGGGTGAGGAGAGCTATCTTCTTGGCTCAAAACACGCTCACCAAAGAGAATAGAAAGAGCACCGGTGCCAATGGAGTCTATACTTTGGGACCACTGATTCACAATCCTCAGGAAGTCGAGCGCCTCGAAGAGCTGGGAATAAAGACGATTTCGGATTTAAGCCAGATCGAGAGGGGAACTCTAATTGTGCCTTCCCATGGATTACCGGAGTCGGTCTTGAGAAAAATGGAAAAGATGGGACTTGGCTTGATAGATGCTACCTGTCCAATAGTTAAACGGGCTCAGTTGCTCGCAAGGAGATTATCTGAAAAAGGGTACCATGTGGTAATAGTGGGTCAGAAAACCCATCCCGAAGTAGTTTCGTTGATTTCTTTTGCCAACGGCAAAGCTTCTATCGTAAGAACTCCTCGAGATGTGGAGAAAGTCAGAACGAACAAGAAAATAGGTCTCATTAGTCAGACCACGCAGTCGGTAGAAAACTTCCAGAAGATTGTGAGAAGGTTGGGAACAAAAACGAAAGATTACAAGATTTATGACACAATTTGTAGAGAGACTTCCGAACGCCAGAATGAAGCGAGAGACCTGGCCAGGAAGTCGGACGTAATGGTTGTAATTGGCGGGAAAAATAGTGCCAATACCACTGTTCTATACAGGATTTGTAAGAAACTCACCTGTGCTTATCATGTCGAGTCGGCTGAGGAGCTAACGCCAGATTGGTTTCTGAAAAAAGAAAAAGTGGGAATAACGGCGGGCACCTCCACTCCCAACTGGGTAATTAGGAATGTAGTTAAGAGCCTGCGTAGAATTAAATCGCACTGTGCTTGAGAGGGCGGGACAGGATTTGAGTAACGGCTCTGGTGACTTGCGTTGGTTGGGAGACGGGAAAAAGTAGCCTGTCCCCTTTTTTACAATGGATAGACAAAAAGAGAAAAGTCCCCGTAGTTCTGAATCTGCTTCCCGGATGGAGAAGCTGTTGGACAATCTTGACCAAATCAAGGAAGGTAGAATCGTCACCGGGAAGGTGGTTCAGATAAAGGATGAATCTATATTGGTAGATGTAGGATTGAAGAGTGAAGGAATTCTTAAGAAGGATGAACTCACTATTCCTTCTGGTAAACTCAAAGTAAAGCCTGGCGATGAAATTGAAGTCTTTCTGGAAAAGAGAGAAGATGGAGTCGGCCGACCTGTCATATCGTTTAAGAGAGCGGAAATGGTAAGGACTTGGGAAAGAATTCGCCATGCCTACACCACGCAGAAGGAAATCCCTGGTAAAATAATCGGAAGGGTTAAGGGGGGTATGATGGTTGACTTGGGAGGCCCGGTCTCTATTCCGGAGGAGGGTAGAGGTCTTGCGGAAGCATTTATGCCCGCCTCTCAAGTCGGTTATCCTCCAGTAAAGGACCTTGGTAGCGTTATCGGCCAGGTGGTGCCTCTTAGAATAATTGAATTTAAACCAAGGAAGAATATTGTTGTCTCCTGGAGACTAGTAGTTGAGGATGAGGTAAAGAAAAAGAGAGAAGAGCTCTTAAGCAAAATAAGTGTAGGAGATATACTGAGAGGTACTGTAAAGAGTATCATCAAGTTTGGCGCATTTATTGACCTCGGTGGAATTGACGGACTCCTCCATATAAGCGATATAACCTGGGGGCGTCTACAGAAAGTAGAAGATGCCCTGAAGGTGGGCGAACAGTTGGATGTGAAAGTTCTCGCTTTCAACAGGGAGAAGGAACAAATCTCGTTAGGATTGAAACAGTTAGAGCCTCATCCCTGGGAAAATGTTCGAGAGAAGTATCCTGCCGATTCAACTCCCACGGGAAAGGTGACAGGGATTCTTCCCTACGGGGCTTTTGTGGAGCTGGCACCAGGTATAGAAGGACTGATTCATGTCTCCGAAATGTCCTGGACGGAGAGAATAAGGCATCCGCGGGAAATGTTAAAAGTGGGGGATGTAGTGAAGGTCAGAGTGTTGAGTATAGATGAAAAGAGCAGGAGACTATCTCTCGGATTGAAACAGATACAACCTAGTCCCTGGGCCGAGGCAAAAGAAAAGTATCCACCCGGAACGAGACTCACTGGAACTGTTACGCATCTGGCACCTTTTGGTGCTTTTGTCAAGTTAGAGGAGGGAATTGAGGGAATGATTCATGTTTCAGACATTTCTTGGACAAAGAGATTGAAACATCCAGGACAGGTTCTCAAAGAAGGTGATCAAGTGGAAGCAGTGGTTCTGGACATAGATGTTGAGGCAGAAAAAATATCTCTGGGGCTGAAGCAGAAATCGAAGAACCCCTATGAGAAATATTTAGTGGGAAGCAATGTTCAGGGAAAGGTAGTACATATTACCAATTTTGGAGCTTTTGTAAGGTTGGAACCGGAAATCGAAGGACTGATTCACATTTCCCAGGTCGCCAGACACAAGGTCAAAGACGTGAGAGATGTGTTGAAAGTAGGAGATAGAGTTTGGGTCAAGATTATCAAGGTAGATCTCCAACAAATGATAATTGATTTGAGCATTAAGGAATATATAAGGGCACAAGAAAAAGCAGAAATTGAGAAGTATATTGAACAGGAAATGCCCAAAGCCACTCTGGGAGAAATAATCAGTGAGAAATTGGACAACTTAGAAAATGAAAAATAGTCTGAAAAAAAAATTCCTCTTCTTTTTTGGCCTCTCGTTATTAGTGTTATTCTGGAGAAATCCTCTCTCTTATTCGGAAATTTCAGAAATATCATTTGGTAAGAACAAGGTAATTGTTGACCAACACACCTGGTATATTGCCGAGACCGAACACTTCCAAATTTACCATTACCCGGAAGCGAAACATTTAGTTCCCAAGGTAAGCAAGTTCCTGGAAAAGGCTTACGAAAAGGTTACCAGCGATCTGGATATTAGCATAGAGAAGAAAACGCCTTTTTTCTTATACTTAAATCATAACCACTTTGAGCAGAATAACATTGCTGATACCGGCGAGGGCGTTGGCGGTTTCTCTGAGCCTTACAAGAATAGATTTGTCATTCCTATAACCGGCTCGGACAAGGAATTGGAACATGTAATTACCCATGAGTTCACCCATATTGCAGTATTTAATATCTGGTATAGTGGATTCTGGAAATCTGCCAATCTGATGAAATTTATTTTATATCCCTTATGGGCAATTGAAGGGCTTTCAGAATATGAGAGCAGAGAATGGGAGACCTACGACCATATGGTGTTAAGGGATGTCGCTATTTCTGATACAGTGATTCCCCTGGAGAAGTTACATAGCTTCAACCATCTTAAGAGCCACCAGGTCTATCTCGCTTATCAGGAGGGGCACAGCGCAATTAGTTTTCTGGCGGAAGAATACGGGAAGGACAAAGTGCCAAAATTGATTAAGAACTTCCGAGAGAGTCTCGATATAAGTGGAGTTTTTTCCGGCACAATCGGCACTGACATATATGGCTTTGACAAAAAGTGGAGAAAATATATAAAGGAGAAATACACACTGCAAGCAGAAGGGAAAAAAGAGGCTGAGGCCTACGGCCACAAGCTTACCGGGAACGCAGAATTCAATACTAATCCGAGCTTCTCTCCTGACGGAAAGAGAATAGCTTTCATTTCTGACCGCAACGGTTATAACGACCTGTTCGTGATGAATGCTGATGGAAGTAACCAGGAATCGATTCTCCATTTGCGAATCGGTAGAGCCCTGGATGTTATCCATTCCGAAGGACACGCTATTTCCTGGTCTCCCGACGGGAAAAAAATTGCTTTTGTCGGAGAGAAAAAAGAGAAAGAATATCTGTACATAATTAACTTGAGAAAGCGAAAGCTGGAGAAATTACGCTTACCCATGGAAGTGCTGCGGTCTCCCTGTTTTTCTCACAGGGGAGACAAGATTACTTTCGTAGGGATGCAAGGAGGAATAAACGACCTGTATCTGGTGGACCTAAAAGGAAAAAATCTGGTCAACTTGACCGCTGATGAATTCGATGACGACTATCCTGTCTTTTCTCCCGACGATAAGAAAATTGTTTATGTTTCGGAAAGGGAGAAACAGAAAGACCTCTTTCTCCTGGATGGGGAAAATCTTGAAACGAGCAGATTGACTTCGACTCCGGAAGATGAGATTAATCCTTCCTGGTTACCCGATGGCGACAGTATCGTTTACATCGGTGATTATGGGGGTATTTATAACATTTATCGGATGGACTTAAGCCTTCTCCGCGAAGAAGAAAGTCCAGAATTAGACGTTTACCAGCTAACCGACGTGAAAGTAGGCCTTTTTACTCCCGAAGTATCTCCAGATGGTAACCATATTGTTTTTACTTCCTATCGGCAGGTAGAGATGAACATCCATTATGGAGAGTTCCCTCGAGAAGAAATCTTCGCCAGAAAATTGGGAAGAGAAAGAGAAAAAGGCGAAGTAGCGGTAGCTCGGCTACCTGTCCAACCCGATGAGCCCATCATAAGCCCGTATCCATCTCCAGTGAGCAGGATTCGTCCCTATAAGTTCAGGGCGTCGACAGACCTCATATTTCCTTTCCTGTTCTATTCCACAACAGAAGGTCTCTACACAGCCGGGTACTGGCAGGTGAGCGATATGCTGGGAAACCACGGGCTGACTGCTTATGTTGAATATGCTTCGGAATATGACTGGTTAACATATCAAGTAGGCTATATCTATCAAAGGTGGCGACCTCTTTTAGGGTTTTTCGCTTACGGAAAAATGAGAAAGGAATCTGAGAACGAGAATAATGAGACAGTCCGAAGTACCAAATTTGTTGAAGGAATGCTCCTTGGCTATCCTTTTGACCGATTCCGCCGCATACAGTTGGGACTTATTACGGAGAAGAAGCGAGAGTGGAATGGAGACACTACTTCCACGCGAGAGAACGGTGTTAGTGCTTCTTTAATAAGAGATACGACTCAGGGTAAGATTCTCGATATAATGAGCGGTAGCCGGATAAATCTCACGGTTTACCAGGCCTTTAAGGGGCTAGGAGGAAACTACGACTATACGAACTATATCCTGGACGGAAGGAAGTATTTCAAGCTATCTGAACGCAATATCTTAGCAGTTAGATTTTTAGGAGCATTGAGTCAGGGGAGAGATAGAGAAGATTTCTCTTTAGGTGGAGAGAGTAAGTTACGGGGTATTTCCCGGGGCGCTTTTAGAGGAAGTAGGTTAGCCCTGGTTAATGCTGAGTGGAGGTTTATGGTCTTCCCTGAAATAAATTGGAGATTCAGGTTTCTCTGGCCGGAGATATATTTCAAGAGCCTGCAATTTGCTCTGTTTACGGACACAGGAATGGCTTGGAATGAACCAGAGGAGGTAAGGTCAATCTCAGATATAAAAAATACAGTCGGAATGGGATTGAGGATAAATAGTTTCTTACTGCAGATGTTTCCCTTTACTTTCAGGTTAGACTACGGTTGGCGGACGGATAATTTTAGCGGAAAATTCTATTTTTCCCTGGGACCGAGCTTTTGACTGGATAGTAGCCGAAGCCTTGCGGTTGGGTTCCTCTTATGGTGGTAATTCGCAGGCATAAGCTCCGAGCGAGTCCGACCGGTATTCGGAGTCTTGTCGGACCTGCGGTTACTGACTATGGGAAAGAATTGGGCAGTCTGCTCCTATCCGGTTAGTTGACAACAGGTAGAAAAATATAGTATAAAGATAAAAAATTTGGATGATAAAAGATGAATTCTCTGATAGTAGCCATTTTTGCTCTACTGCTTCTGGGGTGCGGATTTAGATTTTATGGAAAGGTTCTGGAAAAGCTATGGGATGTCGATTCACAAAGGAAGACTCCGGCAGTAGAAAGGACGGACGGAGTAGACTATATTCCGGCAAAGCACTGGACGATTCTCTTCGGGCACCATTTTGCGAGCATTGCTGGGGCCGGACCAATTATTGGGCCAGTAATTGCAGTAGCCGTATGGGGATGGCTGCCGGGTCTACTCTGGATACTAATAGGTTCCATATTTATGGGCGGGGTACATGATTTCTCCTGTTTGATGGGCTCTATAAGACATAAAGGTAAGTCGATTAGCGATGTTGCCGAATCTACAATGAGTCGTCGGGCAAAAATGTTGTTTGCTACTTTCTTATGGCTGAGTCTTATTCTGGTAGTGGCAGTATTTGCTGCAGTTACCAGTACAACTCTGGTGAACGAACCGAGGATAGTAATACCTACCTTTGGCCTGATTTTGGTCGCTATTCTTGCTGGATTGATGATTTACAAATGGAAAGTAAACCGGGTAGGGGCAACGGTTATAGGTCTGGCTTTACTGGGAGGGCTTCTGGTTCTGGGCTACTATTATCCTATATCTCTCGGGTTAAAGGGTAGCACAGAAATCTGGATAGCTGTATTATTAGTCTACTCGTATGTCGCTTCCATTACTCCGGTAAATATTCTCCTCCAACCAAGGGACTATCTATCCTCTTTTATCCTGTTTTTTGGACTAATTCTTGGCTATTCGGGACTCTTATTTTCTCATCCTAATATGCAGACTCCTGCTTTCATTAGATGGTCGAGCGGTCAGGGTAACCTCTGGCCAATGCTATTTGTTATTATTGCGTGTGGAGCAATTTCTGGATTCCATTCACTGATTGCCAGTGGAACAACATCCAAGCAGCTGGCAAACGAGAGAGATGCTAGGAAGGTTGCCTATGGAGGAATGCTTTTGGAAGGTGCTGTGGCTGTCATAGCTGTTGTTGCTGTAGCTTCTGGTCTTTACTGGACAGGAGGAGCTGGACGAGAAGGATTGGTCTATCCAGAATTGATTAAGGGAGGGAACTGGATTGTCACTTTTGCCATAGGTTTTGGTCAGATAACGGCACCTCTTATAGGCACAACTTTCGGCTCATTAATTGCTATGGTGATGCTTAACAGTTTTGTAATGACCACTTTAGATACTGCTGCCAGAGTTAATCGTTATATAACAGAAGAGTTGCTCGGTGAAGGTTTGAAATGGAAAATATTCCAGAACCGTTATTTTTCCACATTAATTGTCGTTCTCTTTGCAGGATACCTGGCATTTGGTAATTGGAAGGCAATATGGCCAATTTTCGGGGCTTCAAATCAGTTGGTCGCTGCACTGGCTCTTCTGGTAGTTACCGTCTACCTTTGGGCCACAAAGAGGCCAACAGGATATACAATCTACCCGGGAATTTTCGTTCTCATCACCACTACCGGAGCTCTTATATACCAGGTGGGTGGGTTCATTGCCGCTCGTAACCACCTATTGGCCGCAATTGGCCTTATTTTGCTCGTTCTGGCGGTATTTATGGTTAGGGAAGGGTTAATGGTGGTGGTCCGGGCAATAAGAACAGCTTAGAAGGGGAAATTCATGGCTGAAGAATGTGCAATCTGCGAGAAAGAAGTAGAAAAGACAGTCAAGTGTCCACTAATAAATAGACGTGTCTGCCTTTCCTGTTGCTTTGCCCTGTCCTCCGGAAGAGCCGATATAATCCAGAGGATAAGAAAAGAGTACGAGCTACACAAGGAAGAGATTCTAAGGGCATGCAGTACCTGTCTGGAAAAGGCCGGAGGACTGGGTGAGTAGCTGCCATAGTAATAGGTGAGCTTATCTCGACCTTCCCAAAAGGGCAAGATGAAAATCGAACTTGACCCAAAATAGCCCGATTTCCTCAAGTGTTGCTGGGGTGCTTTTCAAAGATTGTATGAATTGAAACTTTCCTATAATCCCCTGCCGTTATCGTAAAAAGCCTTTCCAGAAACTTAAACCTCCAGTCCAATTCTATCACCCTACAGCACAACGCCGCCAAGTTAGCAGTAAGAACCTTACTGTCGTCTTGAAACTCGATCGGAAATATTGAGTCTTTCCCGATTTTGTGGCAACTTTATTCTAAAATATGCTCTTTGAGGTAACGAGTAATCTGAAAAAGCTTAAGATGGTCAATTCTTCCCTGATGAGTTTTAAATCCTCTTCGGACAGATT
>Ga0315312_1001409_pt1 | contig 18902 bp, 13 predicted proteins | sample TDP7_MG_FD_203629 | JGI IMG/M metagenome (GOLD analysis project Ga0315312, IMG submission 203629) | Freshwater sediment microbial communities from Lake Towuti, South Sulawesi, Indonesia - TDP7 | ecosystem: Environmental > Aquatic > Freshwater > Lake > Sediment | place: Indonesia: South Sulawesi... | reverse complement strand
GTTACGCGATATAATTTCACCAGACCTATCTCGATTTCCTGATGGCCGGGGACATCTCGCTTTTTGTCAGGGCCAAACACGCGGTCAATCAAGTCAGCGTTTTTTATGGCTACCTCCAATAGCGTCCGTTTGCCGGTAGCTTGATAGTGGGCAACTGCTGCCTCATACATGTGGCCCACATTGTACAATTCATGGCTTTGGGCCAGAAACGACCAGCGCGTTTGGCCGGCGCCTTGAGGCAGGTTATTCGGATCAATCGTACGGCAGGTATACAAATAGCCATCTTCCTCTTGCGCAGCAGCGATCTTAGCGATAAGATCATCAAGATATTTGTCAAGCTCTGGATCGGGGTGGAGGCTTAACGCGTAGACTGCGCCTTCCATGACCTTGAAGACGTCCGAATCATTGAAGCGAATACCCTCAAATTTTCCCTCCATCAGGCCCGCGGCCTTGGCGAAATTGTCGATTCGGCCGGTTTCTTCGCACTTTTTGAAGGCGTAGGGAATGGTCACCTTTCTATTAGTCTCCAGCCGCGGTTTCCAAAACTCATCAGCAACGATAACATCGGTGAAAGGCACCGCCCTTATTTTGTGGTTTTGCCCTTTAGCAGATCGAATTGAACATATACCAATTACGAGAAAAGATATCAGCGTAATTGTCAAAGCATGACTTTTTAATACTCGAATCTTTTCCATATTTTGTTCCTCCTTCAAATCTTACCAAACTAATCATAATCTTACTCGACATATTTAATGCACGAGCTAATATTATATAGCGTAAGAGAATTTGAGCAAGATATGGATGTATCCGGCAATGTTGGTCTGGCTTTTCTGCTTACGATGATGGCGGGTCTTTCTACCGGCATAGGCAGCGCCATCGCCTACTTCATAAAGAGGCCCAGAATAAGCTATCTATCCTTTTCGCTGGGTTTATCAGCGGGCGTGATGATCTATGTTTCTTTTATGGAGCTTCTGCCGGGCGCTCTGGCGGCGGTGGGCGAAATCTGGAGCGTGATTTCCTTTTTTGTGGGAATAGCTGCCGTAGGCCTGATAGATATGTTAATACCTGAACCGGGAAATCCGCATGAATACAAAGGGATCGATGAACCAACTGGCCTGCCTAAAGATAATTATCTTATGAGGACCGGCATTCTTACAGCATTAGCTATTGGCATCCATAATTTTCCAGAGGGTCTGGCCACGTTTGCATCGGCACTTAGCGATGTAAGGCTGGGCATCTTTATTGCCATAGCGATTGCCATCCACAATATTCCGGAGGGAATTGCAGTATCAGTGCCCATCTTTTATGCCACCTTGAGCAAAAGAAAGGCATTTTTTTACTCATTTTTATCTGGCGTTTCTGAGCCAGCTGGTGCTATGGTCGGTTACTTGATATTGCTGCCCTTTTTAACACCTGCTGTTTTAGCAGCGACTTTGGCTTTTATCGCCGGAGTAATGATTTATATATCGCTTGATGAGCTTCTGCCAATGGCTCATCATTACGGCCACGGCCATCTGGCAATCATCGGCACGGTACTCGGAATGCTGATAATGGCGGTGAGTCTGCTAATGATTTGACTTTTCCAAACTGTACAAGAGGACGGATTGGCGGTAAGATTTCCGTAGTCTGCTGCAAGCATTTGTTAGGTAAAATTTAGCCGTAATTGCTCAGGGTGAATCCGCTGACTTAGCCTCAACAAATTTCCAAGCAGTTCTATAACCCCCCGATCACATAATGACAGTAGGTCAGCAAGACCGTGACAAGACTTGACCGTAAAAGACCTTTTCTTAGGAGAGAAGTAAACTATCACGTGCTTATCTACCTCTATCAGATTAACAATCTGATTAAGTGTGCCTTTACTCTTTCCATCCCATACCATAAAGCCATAATCCGCTTCTTTGATCATTTGCTTGTCACGAATCGCATAGTGCTGAAAATCCTTGTGGGCCCGACCACTTGGAACAAAACGAGTTTCCCATCTGCCTATGTTGTTCCTACAATCGCTTCCAGCACAGAAAACTAGCACATGTGGATAGTTTTTTTGGGCCAAATACTCCTGCATTGCTCGGTCTGCACCATTAGCATCACCAATAAGCACAAGATGTCTTTCAGCCATTATGTTGTCGGCGTGTTCTCTAATTGCTTTATTAAGTTTTCCTAACTTCCGAGAGCCGCCGAAAACCACCTTTTTCATCGATGTCTCCGAGTCATTGTTAATGTAAGTGCATAAATTCTTGCAGGATTTCCCGATTTTTTAAGTTCAGAAGATACTGCATTCATTGTAGCACCGGACCGATACAGGTCATCAAATAATAGCACATGTTTCCCTTCAATCTTAGGACCATCCACTTGAAAAATGCCGCTCAACAACTTCGTACGCTTATTAAAATCAAATATGTTCTTAAGTTCCGGAATGTCTTTGACCTTTGCTACACACCCACCACAAAATGTAACATTCAAGTTATCAGCTAATCGTTTTGCTAAAGCGACGACTGGCTGAAAGGGACGATAGCAAGAAGCTGGAACTGGAATGACTAAATCTATTGGCCATGACTTCTCTCTTACGAAATTACCTATTGTTGTCACGATTGCCTCTATGGCCGATCTATCTTGTCCATACTTTAGCTGGTATAGAAGTTCGCCGATAGCTGTACGTGTGGTGGCAAACTGTGGATGGCCATATTCGTCATCACCGACATAGTCGCTGCTGACTGTATGAAAATCTAGCGCATAGCCATCATCCCACTTCCCTTTGATCTTTTTCGGTGAGATTTTAATCATTTATATCGGTCCTATTTTGACCTAACAGGTATCCAACCGCATCAGTCAGTATGTTATAGGTTTATGTGGATAATAAACTATTACAGTACTATCGTCAAGACAGAAACCAAGCAATCTTTTGGCGGTTCAAGAATATTTTCTGCTTTCTCGGCAGAATTTGGCCATCAATGCCATTGCGTAATCAGTTTTTTCGATTGAGCCGTCCATCTTTGCGTAAGCATCAACAAGTTCCAGCAAGTCCGTTGCCGGCTCAACTGAACCGTAATGATGGGCAACGTTAGCGATAACGGCATCGAGACCATACTCCATCGCCTTTGACACGTAGGCTCTGCAGACGCCGATTTTTCGGGCGGGCAAATCACGAACGCAATTGCTCACCCCAAGCACACAATGCACGCCTTTCATTTTTGGGTCGCTCTTTATCTTCTTTATGGTCTCAAACGTTCGGTAGGTATAGCCAGGCACGCCCGGCTGCATCGGCATATCTATCGCCAAGGGAAATACGGTCGAATCAAAGAAAATTTCATCTGGCTTAAAATCGTATTTGCTAACTGCTGCGTCAAAGATTTGCAGAGCTAAACAATACTGCTCATTGACCGGGTGCGAGCCGCCAGGGCCAATTGGCCTATCCTCGCTGACTAATAGGCCGATGAATGCGAAATCGAAATCTTTTTTCAGCGGCAATATCTTATCCATCGTGTAAACCTTGACCGAATTTACAAGCGGCCGTTCGATATTCGGCGTTCTGTGTTCGGTGTTCGGTGTTCGGTACCATTCTTTTAAGCCGGCTATCAAAACATCGTCATTACTACTGTCAATGCAAATCGGCACGCCGTTTCCCCATTTGCGGACCAGATTTACGTATTGTTTCATCATATCGACAGCAATCTGCGGGTCGTCTTCGCCGAAGGCATCGAGATTGACCGCAATATAATCGGCACCCTCGGCTGCCTGCGATTCAATCAGACCTTTGATATAATTCAATGGGTCGCTGGGTGCAGAATACGCTTCGCAGCCAAGTTCACGCAGTTGCTTGACAACCTGGCCGGTCTTGGGTATTGAAGCATGAATTGATTCACCGATAATAATCATTTTTCCATAGGGTATAAGGTTTAGGTTATAGGGTTTAGAATATATCAGCTTATCCCCTATCCCCTGTCTCCTGGTATTGTTTCATTAGATTTATGAATGTCTGGAAAAGGTAATTCGAGTCATGAGGGCCGGGCGAGGCCTCCGGGTGATACTGAACAGCAAAAGCCTTAAGTTCGCTGCACCGAATCCCCTCAACCGTATTATCGTTCAGATTCACGTGTGTCAATTCAACATCTTTTCTTTTGGGACCCCGCCCGGCGGGAACCCTCAATGTATCCATATCCACACAGAAGCCGTGGTTTTGGCAAGTAATTTCAATCTGCTTTGTTTTGAGATTTTTAACTGGATGATTTGCTCCATGATGGCCGAATTTAAGTTTGTAGGTTTTAGCCCCCAGCGCAAGTGCCAGAAGCTGATGGCCCAGGCAAATGCCGAAGATAGGCACTTTGCCTAAAAGCTGCCGTATGGTCTCAATAGCATAACTCACAGGCGCGGGGTCGCCCGGACCATTGCTTAAGAACACCCCATCAGGTTTGCGAGCCAAAACGTCCATAGCTTTTGTTTGGGCCGGCACCACATAGACCTCGCAGCCGTGCGAACAAAGTAATCTTAAAATATTATGTTTAACACCGTAATCAAAAGCCACCACCTTGTAATGCTTGGAGAATTTAGAATTTAGAATTTCGAATTTAGAATTTTTAATGCCTTCGTCCCAACAGTACGGCCTTTTGCACGTTACATCTTTAACTATGTCCCTCCCTATCAGACCAGGATAGGCCTGAAGGTTCTCTATCAGGCTCGTTGGGCTAAGCTGTGTTGAGGAAATGATACCTCTCATCGCTCCTTCAGTCCTGATGTGCTTTACCAGAGCTCGAGTGTCGATGCCTTCAAGACCAACAACGTTATTGGTTTTTAGATAGTCACTGAGCGATTCTTTATTCCTCCAGTTACTGGGATAATCGCAGTTTTCCTTTACAATAAAACCGTGGGCAAAAACCTTTCTCGATTCCCAGTCAGCTTTGTTTGTCCCCACATTGCCAATCAAAGGATACGTCATACATATAATCTGCTCGTGGTAAGAGGGGTCGGTCATTATCTCCTGATAGCCGGTCATGCTGGTATTGAACACTACTTCCCCACACCGCTGGCCTTTGGCGCCGAATGAGGTGCCTTCAAAAAAAGTGCCGTCTTCTAATAATAAAACTGCTTTCACGTGTTTTTTCTAACCAGTTAATTAGGAAATCAGGGTATCAGGTAATCAGGGTGCAGAGTATCAGGTTATCAGGACATCAGTAAAAAAACTAACCTGATACTCTGATAATCTGATATCCTGATTATCGATAATACAATTGAATAGGTTTTACATCGATCTTTTTTTGCTTCATTGCTTCGATTGCCTTAACCGTCGCCTCGGCGCCTCTTATGGTTGTCACATAAGGCACCTGCTTATCCAGGGCGGTTCTTCTGATTGAAAAGGAGTCCTTTATCGACTGCTTGCCAATAGTTGTATTTATAATCAGGTCGATTTCGCCATTTATTATGGAATCAACTATGTTGGGCCGACCCTCCGACATCTTTAATGCGAACTCCGACGGAATATTATTATTGATAAACTCGATGCATGTGCCTTTTGTGGCAATAATCTTAAAACCCATTGCATGCAGCTTGCGCGCAAGTTCAATCGCTGTTTTTTTGTCACTGTCTTTAACGCTAAAAAGCACATTGCCGGTAGTAGGCAGACTGTTACCTGCTGCTATCTGGGATTTTGCAAAGGCGATGCCGAAATCGTCCGATAGCCCCATTACCTCGCCGGTCGAGAGCATTTCCGGCCCAAGCAGCGTATCCACACCTGGAAACTTCGAGAACGGAAATACCGCTTCTTTGACGGCAAAGTAGCTGCGCTGAACTTCTCTTGTAAATTGGAGCTCATCCAGCGTCATGCCCACCATCACCTTTGCCCCTAACTTGGCTAAAGGCACGCCGATAGCCTTGCTGACAAAAGGAATGGTTCGAGATGCCCGCGGATTAACTTCCAGGATGTAAAGCTGCCCATCTTTTATCGCAAGCTGAATGTTTACAAGTCCCTTGACCTTCAATGCGTAAGCTAAGAGTTTTGTCTGTTTCTTGATTTCCATAAGGATTTTTTTATCTAAAGAAACCGGCGGCAGGCAGCAAGCACTGTCACCCGAGTGCACGCCCGCTTGTTCGATATGTTCCATGATTCCGCCGATGACCACGGTTTTACCGTCGCTTATAGCATCGACATCCAGCTCTATAGCATCGTCAAGAAATTTATCAATCAGGATAGGATGCTCACCGGAGGCTTCAATTGCTTCTGCGACACAATCCTTTAGCTCCTGCTGGTCGTAAACAATATCCATCGCCCGACCACCCAAAACGAAAGAAGGGCGAACCAGCACTGGATAGCCTAATTTATTAGCTACTTTGATAGCCTCATTAAATGTCGTAGCCGTTCCACCGGCCGGCTGGCGGAGCTTGAGCCTGCTGACAAGCTTATTAAATCGCTTGCGGTCTTCAGCAAGGTCGATGCTGTCGGGCGAAGTGCCGATTATCTTCACGCCTGCCCTCTCAAGCGGGACAGCCAATTTCAAGGGTGTTTGCCCACCAAATTGCACAATCACGCCGTCCGGATTTTCTTTTTCCACAATCGACATCACATCTTCAAATGTAAGCGGCTCAAAGTAAAGTCTGTCTGAGGTATCGTAATCGGTGCTCACCGTCTCTGGATTGCAGTTTATCATTATTGATTCGATGCCGATCTCTCGCAGAGCAAAGGCGGCGTGAACGCAGCAGTAATCAAACTCGATTCCCTGGCCTATACGGTTAGGCCCACCGCCGAGAATGACTACTTTTTTTCTATTGCTTGGATTTGCCTCGCACTCTTTCTCAAAGGTCGAATATAGGTATGGCGTCGTCGCTTCGAATTCTGCACCGCAGGTGTCAACGGTCTTGTAAACTGCATTTAGCCTCAGTTCTTGCCGGTATTTGCGCAAATCGGTCTCTTGCACCTTCAACAAAGATGCCAGATACTTATCGCTAAAGCCGTATTCTTTGGCCTTTCTTAGAAGTTGGTAACTGGTAATTGGTAACTGGTAATTACCAATTACCGATTTCCAATTACCAATCTCCAATATCTTTTCCTCAAATTGTACAGTATCTTTTATATTATTGAGAAACCACGGGTCAATTTTCGTCAGATTGTAGATTTCATCTATCGACATCTTCCTTCTTATGGCCTCAGCTACATACCAAATCTTATCCCAGCAATTGGTCCGAAGCTTTGCTTTTAGCTGAGCCGTAGAAAGGGCCTTGTCGATATGTTTGCCATTGAGAGAGTAGCGGTCTATTTCCAGTGATCGAATGGCCTTTTGTAGTGCTTCTTTGAATGTTCTTCCGATAGCCATCGCTTCGCCGACCGATTTCATCTGGATGGATAGTATCGGCGACGTGCCCGGAAACTTTTCAAATGTAAAGCGAGGCCATTTAACAACGCAGTAGTCGATGGTCGGCTCAAAACAAGCCGGCGTCTTCTTTGTAATATCGTTGGGAATCTCGTCCAGCGTATAGCCCACCGCCAGAAGCGAAGCGATCTTAGCGATAGGAAAGCCTGTAGCCTTGGAAGCAAGTGCGGAGCTGCGTGAAACTCGTGGGTTCATCTCAATGACATAGAGCTTTCCGTCATCGGGATTGACCGCAAATTGTATGTTTGAGCCGCCGGTTTCTACGCCGATAGCTCGTATAATTTTAATCGCCGCATCACGCATTATCTGATATTCTTTGTCGGTAAGCGTCTGGGCTGGAGCAACCGTGATACTGTCGCCGGTGTGAATGCCCATCGGGTCCAGGTTTTCGATGGAGCATACGATAACGACATTATCTTTTTTGTCCCGCATTACCTCCAGTTCAAATTCCTTCCAGCCGAGTACAGACTCTTCAACAAGAACGCTATGGGCCGGAGAGGTATCAAGGCCCCAGCGGATATATTCCTTGTACTCAGCCATATTATAGGCGACGTTGCCGCCCGTGCCGCCTAATGTATATGAAGGACGGATGATAGCCGGCAAACCGACATCATCAATAATTTTTTGTGCCTCTTCGACGGAATGAACGTACCTGCTTTTTGGCACGTCCAATCCCGCGTCGAGCATAGTTTTTTTGAAAAGGTCTCTTTCCTCCGCCTTTCTGATTGAGGCAAGCTTTGCCCCCAAAAGCCTGACATTATATTTTTTCAATACACCATTGCGGGCCAGCTCAACGGCGGTATTTAGACCGGTTTGTCCGCCCAGCGTAGGAAGTAAACTATCGGGCCGCTCGGCGCGAATTATTTTCTCGACTATTTCTGGTATAATCGGCTCAATATACGTCCTATGAGCGACAGCAGGGTCTGTCATTATGGTGGCGGGGTTGCTATTGACAAGAACTACCTTATAACCTTGTGCTTTTAATACTTTGCACGCCTGAGAGCCTGCATAATCAAATTCACAGGCCTGGCCTATTACAATTGGACCGGAACCGATGATTAATATTTTCTTTATCGACTTATCTTTTGGCATTTGTGTTTTGGAAACTGGTAACTGGAAATTGGTAATTGATAATTACCAGTTACCAATTACCAATTACATTTATTTTATGTCAGCATGGTATTCCTGCAGTGACTTTACTTCACCTTGCTTTTTCTTGAAAGCCTCTATACCTTTTGCAGCCGCAGCGGTTGCAGCAGCGGTTGTAATGTAAGGTATCTTATACTGAATAGCTGATTTACGAATATAAGAATCATCATATTTACTTTGCTTACCGGTGGGTGTATTGATGATAAGCTGTACTTCTCCATTTTTTATACTATCTACGATATGTGGCCGGCCCTCGTACATCTTTAGAATCTTTTCTGATTCCACCCCACTGCTGCGTAGAAATAAATGTGTCCCCTCAGTGGCTTTGATCTTAAAGCCAAGATTTTGAAACTGTTTGGCTGCGCCAAGCACAGAGGATTTGTCCTTATCCGAGACGGTAATAAGAACAGCTCCGCTGGAGGGTAATTGCAGTTGCGTTGCCTCCTGAGCCTTGTAAAAAGCAAGTCCGAATGAGTCTGCCATGCCTAGTACCTCACCGGTCGAGCGCATCTCAGGGCCTAATAAAGGATCAACTTCAGGAAACATATTAAAAGGAAATACAGCCTCCTTAACGCCAAAATGGGGTATGGAAAGTTTCTTTAAATTCATATCGCTAAGCCGCGCCCCTAACATAAGCTGCGTGGCAATACGTACCATCGGGATATTACAAACCTTGGAAACAAGCGGAACGGTCCTTGAGGCACGCGGATTGGCCTCCAGAATGTACACAACATCATTACAAATGGCATACTGAATGTTCATCAACCCAACTACATTAAACTCAATGGCAATTCTCCGATTATATTCATATATTGTTTTGAGATGTTTCTCAGGAATGCTAACCGGCGGAAGCACACAGGCAGAGTCTCCTGAATGGATACCTGCAAGCTCAATATGTTCCATAATTGCAGGCACAAAGGCGTCTGTGCCATCGGCGATGGCATCCGCCTCCACCTCGAGGGCGTTCTCAAGGAATTTATCGATTAAAATGGGCCTTTCCGGAGAGACATCCGTTGCCTGTACAACATAAAACTTTAGCATTTCCTCATCGTGAATCACTTCCATAGCACGTCCACCGAGCACATAGGAAGGCCTGACCATTAACGGATAGCCGATTTTATCTGCGATTTTTAGCGCCTCATCAAGAGTGCTTGCCATGTCGGACTGTGGCTGAGGAATGTCGAGTTTTTTCATTACTTTGCGAAATCTATCCCTATCTTCAGCAAGGTCAATACTCTCCGGAGAAGTACCGAGGATTTTTACACCGGCCTCTTGGAGCTCTGAGGCAATGTTAAGAGGTGTCTGACCGCCGAACTGGACAATAACGCCGATGGGTTTTTCTTTATTGTAAATACTCAACACATCTTCAACAGTAAGCGGCTCAAAATACAGCTTATCTGAGGTATCATAGTCGGTTGAGACGGTCTCCGGATTGCAGTTGACCATAATAGTTTCATAGCCTAAGTCGCGAAGTGCGAACGCGGCATGCACACAGCAATAGTCAAATTCAATGCCCTGGCCGATGCGATTGGGCCCGCCGCCCAATACCATCACCTTTGGTCGGTCACTGACCTTAACTTTATCCGGTGCATTATAGGTGGAATAATAATAGGCGGCATTTTCAACACCGCTCACAGGGACAGCATCCCAGGCCTGGACCACACCAAGAGCAATCCGTCTCTGACGTATTTCTTTCTCTGGAATACTCAGCAGCTTGCCCAGATATTTATCTGCAAATCCATCCTTTTTTGCCTGAATTAGAAGCTCGTCCGGCAGTTTTTTGCCTTTGTACTTTAAGATTTTTTCCTCGAACTGCACAAGCTCTTTCATCTGCTCTAAAAAATAGGGCTTAATATATGTCTTTTCATAGAGCGTATTGACGTCTGCGCCTTTGCGCAGGGCTTCGTACATAATAAATTGACGCTCACTAGTAGGCTCTTTCAAAAGCTCCCACAGCTCATCTAAGGTTTTCTTATTAAAATCTTTGGCAAAGCCCAGGCCATAACGGCCAATCTCAAGTGAGCGGATAGATTTTTGAAAGGCCTCTTTGTAGGTCTTTCCGATGCTCATCACCTCTCCTACGGCGCGCATTTGTGTGCCGAGCTTATCTTGGATACCCCTGAATTTTTCAAAAGCCCAGCGGGCAAACTTTACCACCACGTAGTCTCCTGATGGTGTATATTTTTCAAGTGTGCCGTCACGCCAGTAGGGAATCTCATCCATAGTAAGACCGCCTGCAAGCATGGATGAAACCATAGCGATGGGAAAGCCGGTTGCTTTGGAGGCAAGCGCCGAAGACCGCGAAGTTCTTGGATTAATCTCGATGACTACAACCCTGCCGGTCTTGGGATCATGTGCAAACTGAATATTGGTTCCCCCGATGACGCCGATAGCTTCAACAATATCGTATGAATACTTCTGCAGTTGTGCCTGGAGCGAAGGCGCTATGGTTAACATAGGGGCGGTACAGTAGGAATCGCCTGTGTGAATGCCCATAGCATCGACATTTTCTATAAAGCATACCGTGATCATCTGGTTCTTGGCATCACGCACAACCTCAAGCTCCAACTCTTCCCATCCGAGCACCGACTCCTCAATAAGCACCTGTCCTACAAGACTAAAGGATAGACCTCTCTCGACAATAGTACGAAACTCTTCAATATTGTAAACTAAGCCGCCGCCCGTTCCGCCTAATGTATAAGCAGGGCGTATTACGCAAGGTAAACCTATCTTCTCCAGCACCTTTTCGGCTTCCTGGAGGTTATGTGCAATCTGGCTTCTCGGCATCTCGATACCAAGCTGGTTCATGGTATCCTTGAATGCCTGGCGGTCTTCCCCACGCTCGATGGCGTCGGCTTTGACACCGATAATCTGGACACCGTATTTGTCCAGGATTCCTCTGCGGGATAGTTCCGAAGAGAGGTTAAGGCCCGTTTGACCACCAAGATTTGGCAGCAGTGCGTCCGGCTGCTCTTTTGCAATAATTTGCTCCATAGTTTTGACATTGAGCGGCTCAATATACGTTACATCAGCCATACCCGGATCGGTCATGATGGTTGCAGGGTTTGAGTTGACAAGTACGATTTTGTAGCCCAGTTTTCGCAGGGCCTTGCACGCCTGTGTGCCGGAGTAATCAAATTCGCAGGCCTGCCCTATCACGATTGGCCCCGACCCGATAATCAGTACCTTATGTATATCTTTACGTTTAGGCACAACTCATCTCCTTCCTCGATCCTCGTTTCTCGTCGAGTATCGAGCATCAAGCATCTAATTTTTGAGATGTCTTGTACCGCAGGTATGCCTTGTTGTCAATTGTTATTCGCCAGCCCGCCAGTCGTAAGGCGGGCCAGCCACCGGTCGATGGCTGCTGCGGCTTGCCCGCCATACGAGACTTTGGGCAGGCGGGCTTTATCCAGCCATGCTCGAAACCTCGTTCAACAATTGGCTCGACTTTGCTCGCTACCCTGAGCTTGTCGAAGGGTTGGCACTCAATTTACGATTGCCGATTGCCGATTGAAAAACGTACGCTGGGAATCGAAAATCCGCCGTAAGGCGTCCTGTGGAGAAAATCGAAAATCTCGTTATCACCATAGCTGGTACGGTAAAAGGGGCCGCAGTCTATGCAGCGTGCCGCCTGCTGACGAATTTCGTCCGGTGTAAGCGGCAAGTCCAGCTTGCGAAAATCGTGAATCCGCTGCTCGATAGGCCGATGAGCTACCTCCTGGCGCTTATATTTTAAGAAATCTTTTACTTCGCCCATATTTATTAAAAATATCGAAATTCGAATCTCGAAATCCGAAACAAAATCTTTCGAATTTAGGATTTAGTGCTTCGTGTTTTTGATTTCATATTTCGTACTTTATTACCTAAAAACTTCTTCTGTGGCCGGTGTGGTTTCTGTATCTCGCTGTTCTGCTGCCCGTATCTTCTCTAAGGACAAGCGATAATCAATCGGCATCACCTTTACGAACTTGCCCACCATATCCTGCCAGGCATCAAACACGGACTGACACTGACGTAACGCAGACTGACACGGACGTCTGTGTTCGTCCGTGTCAGATGACGCCCAAGCAAATCTTACAAAACCTGTTTATCTTCTTCTTTCCAGACACTTTCCAACTCCACTATATCGAGATTGCAAAGCGTGTCGAATAACTGCATCTCATCGAGGACATAGGCTATGCCGCCGCTCATGCCGGCGGCAAAATTACAGCCGGTCTGACCAAGGACAACAACCACTCCGCCGGTCATATATTCGCAGCCGTGGTCGCCGAGGCCCTCGACAACAGCTGTTGCGCCGCTGTTGTGGACCGCGAACCGCTCGCCAGCCATGCCATTGATAAAGACCTCGCCGGCGGTCGCACCATAAAGCAGCGTATTTCCTACAATAATATTTTCATGGGCAATAAACGGTGAATTCTGCGGCGTCTGGACGATGATTCGTCCGCCGGAAAGACCCTTACCGAGATAGTTCGAGGCTCGTTGGACGTTGACGAGTCTCGTAACGAGCCTCGAGGCCCGAAAAACGAGGCTCGAGCTTCGTCTTTGGCGGACCTCCGCTCTGTCCCGCCGAACCGCGAAAAATGGTTTCCAGCGTACCTTCAGGCAGACCTCTGCCTTTTACGATTTATTATTGACTATTTATTATTTTGCAATTGTAAATTGAAAATAGTAAATTGCCCTTCAAAAGATTGTGTTCAATTGTCTCTTTGGCCTTTTCCAAAATCTGCCAATCGAGATTGTCGTTGATTAATTTTGACCCCGCAATAAATTGCGGGGCTAAATATTTAGCCCCCAAATTTATTTGGGGGTTTTTCGGCTGATGGAAGATGGCAGAAAAATCCAGGCTTTTGGCCTTGAAATGCTCAATTGCTTTTCGGGTTTGCAGCCTGTCAACTCTGCCAACCATGTCAGTAAACCTTTTAAAGCCCAGCTCAGTCATAATCTGGCGGACTTCCTCAGCCACAAAGTGCATAAATCGTTCAACATATTCGGGTTTGCCCGCGAATCGTTTTCCAAGCCCAGCGTCACAAGAGCTGCCGTGCCGAAGCCGAACCGCTCAGCTCCCAGCAGCGCTGCCACAACCACATCTGGGCCGAACCGCGAAGCGGGAACCCTTCTGCCGGTCTTCAACTGGCCGTCAACCTGCACCCTGATTCGGTCGCGAAAGCCAACGAAGAGGGACTTGATTTTTTCTCGAAGCGCGGTTTTCAGAACGAGTTTCGTTGGACGTTGACGAGGCTCGTAACGAGTCTCGAAACCAGTTGACGAGACTCGAACTGCGAAAGGCTTTGAGCACGTCCTGATGGCTTCTTCTCACCTACACTCCCAAACAATGACCATCCCAGCCGCAACCACTCCCGACCTGCGACAGCCGGGAGGCGGTTTGTGTGGGAGACCGGGACACCGAGGTTGTGCGGAACTGTCATCACCATGCAGACTGCAATGCGCATTATCCAGCGTAGTTTGTCCTATCGAATCGAGTATCCGCATTGCAAAATCTCACGCCATAACTCACAGCTCCCAGCCCTCCCTGTACTCGCGATACAGGTATTTGTTGGCTTCGGAATCGTTGGTGATTTTCATTTTCTCACTATCGAACAGAACCTTCTTACCTGCGCGGAGAGCGACCGTTCCCAGGTTTACCGTGTCTGTGATCGCAGCCGTGTTAAGGAAACTGCCTGGGGAAGGATTGCCGCCCTGGCAAGCCGCAAGCCACTGGCTCTGGCGATCACCTCTTCCAACATCTCGCGACGAGGACTCGTCCATTGGAAAAGGTTTATTCTGCCCTTTGGCGAACAGCCGCGGATTCTGCCCGTGGAAGCCAGCCATAATCGTTCCTCTATCACCAACGAACATGATGCCTTCTCTATCTATCTCTACGTTTTGTGCTTCGACCTCCTTGGGCAGGCGCGGCTTCATGCCACCGTCGTACCAGAACAAATCCAAAGCAGGCATGTCTGCCTTAGGGACGAACTGGAAGCGGATGGTGCAGCTATTCGGATAAGAGAAGTCGTTTTTCACGGGCTGACTGACGTGATCCACGATCGAACAGGTGTGCGTTGCCCTTGCCTCGGCGCTTAGCGGAGTGTCAAGCGCAAGCGCGGTGAATATAGGCCAGAGGCTATAAATACCCATGTCCGCCATGGAGCCGCCGCCGAATTCGTACCAGCCGCGAAACACCGTGTGCGTGTAGTGCGGATGATAGGGGCGGTACAGCGCCGGTCCCAGCCAAAGATCCCATTCGAACCCCTTGGGGATAGGCAGTTGTTCTTTGGGGATTTCCGTGTACTGCGGCCACACCGGCCGATTCGTCCAGTTGTGCACTTCAAGCAGTGAGCCGATTACTCCCTCCTTAATCCGTTCTGCAATCCGCCCATTGCCGATGCCGCTTCCGTAGGCCAGCAAGTGCGTGGCCCTTTTTGTTTGGCGCGCGGTCCTAAGAACCAGACGGCCCTCATATAAGCGGTTCGCAATAGGCTTGTGCATCAGGACGTGTTTGCCCTTCTTCATAGCAGCGATGGAAATGGTCGCGTGCAAATGATCCGGCGTCATGATCTTGACAGCATCCACGTCTTTCTCGTTTTCCAGCAGCTCGCGGAAATCGGCATAGGCGGTACAGCCTTTGAAGTTCTCGGCGCCCCGGTGGTTCGCATAGTACGTGTTAACGACTTGCCGGCCTACTTCTCGGCCTCCGGGGCAGCCACTATCATTCTCTCGCCACGACGGATTGTCCAGGTACGTCCTGATTCGGTTTCGCACGCTGTGCTTGCTCCATTCCACGTAGTCATTGCTGTCGGTGTTCGGGTCGCACACCGCCACGATCTGGATCCGGGGCTCAGCGAGCAGGCCGCCCAGCTCGTTGAACCCTTGCGTGCCCATGCCAATGTGGGCGAGTGTGATCTTGTTGCTGGGAGCGACGTATCCGCTTCCCCCCAACACATGTCGCGGTACGAGGGTGAAGACGCCGGATGAGACGGCAGATCCCAGAAATTTGCGACGATTAATGTTTGTTGTCATTAGAGGACTCCTTAATTACGTGAAGCTGCGCAGAACTCAAGGCCTGCTATTTCAGTTCCTTGATGAATATGTTCTTGAACTGCACCAGGCTTGGTGGACTGTTCCATTGGCCATTACGTTTGCTACCGTGGTGCTGCAGGGCGATGGGGCCGCTCTTGGCAATGCCCGGCAGTTGAGCATTGTCAATAACCTTGATTCCGTTGAGCACGACAGTGACCCGGTCGCCCCTGAGTGTGATCTCGAAGCGGTTCCACTGGCCCACGGGCTTATCAGCCTGGTGACGGGGAGTCACACCCGCCCGGACTTCCGGCGGCATTGTTTTGTCCATGCGGTAGCCGTAGAACTCACCCGACCCGATGGGCCAGCACCAAATGTTGACCTGGTTCTTGCCAGCACCGCGCAAGAAAATGCCACTGTCGGAATCGGGCAGGGCCAGCTTTAGCTCCTTGCCCTCAATGTCGCGGGCGTGTGTGCCGTCGGGCAAAATGTAGGAGATACGCGGATTGATGTAGGGCGTATCCTTTATCCGCCAGTCTACACGGAGCACGAAGTCCTTGAAGTCCTCTGTGTGCCACAGGTTCTTGTCGTCCCGGGCCTCGCTCTGGGCGTCATAGTCGATGACGCCGTCTATGATCTTCCAGTGCCCGTTGTCACCTTCGGGGACACTCCAGCCGGTGAAGTCCTTGCCATTGAACAGGGCCTGGAAGCCTGGCGGCGGTACGTTGTCCTTCTCCTGCTGCGCCGTTATGGCTTGACCGCAAATCACTATTGCGAGGACCACCGCCATCCATGCCATCATTGCCACGGTTTGCTTCGCTGCCATTTTCGAACCTCCTTTTCTTTTTAAGCGCTGTTCAACCTAAGCACCTCTGTGCTTGTCTCCATTCTAACACCATTTTGCACGTAGCCTACTCCTTTTTTTCGCTTGATTCACACTCCCTAAATTACGATAAATTTAATGTTATCAGAAAAGTCTGGATTTACAAGAGAAAAAATATCAAGGGCTGGTGGGTTGGCTGGTACGAAAGTAGCAAGCGCAAGGCTATTTTAGATTTACAATTTACGATTTTCGATTTGCAATTTTCAATCGGCAATCGGCAATCGAAAATTGGGATGTCTTTACAGGAACCGTCACCGTCGATTGGCAGCAAATGGTTGAAGAGTACAGACACGACAAACAAGTAGCTGGTATTGTCGAGGATTCACTATATGAAGTAGCCCTCACTCTGCGTTACTTTGAACGATTGGTAGGAAAATGCAACTCAAAGCAGATTACACAAAACACCATTGACACGTTCATACTCGAGAGAGGCAAGGAAGTAGTACGCCCAACGCTCAATAAAGACATCAGGAACCTGAAAGCGTTTATCAACTGGTGTAGAGAAAATAGGTACGTCAACGGAGAAATCAAGATCAAGCTATTAAAGGAAGATGAGAGACCCGTAAAATCCCTGCCCGCCAGACGTAAGGCGGGCCAGCCCGTCCGGCAGGCGGGCCTGACCAACGTAAAGAAGCTATTTTAGATTTACAATTTACGATTTTCGATTTGCAATTTTCAACCCCCGACTGGATCGGGGGCAATCGGCAATCGAAAATTGGCAATTATCACATTCTAAACCATATAAGACGGTAATGTTTGCGATTCTCGTTTAAGGTTATGGATACTCGTATCGACGCCCGTCATAGAAGCTCGAAGCTTGTTTTTTTCGAGTATCCAGTTTCCAGCTTCGATACGAGCTTCGACACCAACGGGCCTATGAATTGGTGATTTGCGATTTTCGATTTGCCCCCTTGCCTTCTACCGAAGGCAGAAAAGGGGGGCAATTCATAGGCCCGTTGTGTTCTGCCAGGTTGTGGATTCAGAGCCGTCCGACTAACAGTTCCCACTGTCGGGCCTGTAGAGGGCTTTCGCCTCCAAGTACATATGCCCTGCAGGACACGCAAAGCAACCGGGGCCTATGCAACTAAGCATAGGCCCCGAACTTGAATCAGAAGTCAGTAGTCAGTATTCTGAATCTTGACTGTCGTCAGACAAGTTCTGTCTTCTGTATTCTGTGGTGCCAAACCACTGATCCGCCAACATCTTTTAGTCAATCTTTGTTATCACAATGGCATCCAGCAGTGCACCATCCTCTCTGTAGGCAATATCGAGGCTGTACGTCCCAGCAGCCATAGTCCACTCCACTTCTTTATTGCCGTCATCGCTGCTGTGGACCACGTCCCAGTGCCAGTCGGAACCACCTGCTATGTCATTCCACCTGACCCAGCCGCTACTGTGGTTCTTCGTCTGGGTCGTAGCTGCCTGGATCCGAAGCCATAAGGAGTCATCGCTTGTAGTGGGAGCGATCACTCGACAGTTGATCTTGTAGATTCCTCCCTTGACCGTAAAGACATAGGTCGCCACACCTGTGGCAGGCGGTGCCCCGGTACTATTGTTGCCAAGCTCTACCGCAATGTACTGACCACCGGAAGCTCCGGGAATTACAGAGAATATCTGCATGGGCGGCGTAATCGAATTAGCAGCCTCTGCCTCGAGCCAAATTTCTTCCAAAGGTGCTGCAGGAGCCGAACGATACAGAAGAATATCGTCGATGAACACGATGCCCTTAGCACCAACACCATCAATGCCGATACTCAGCGAAGTTACGTTCCGCAGGTTCACACCAAGCGATGCAAGGTCGATATTCCACTGCTTCCACAGCGGTCTGGCTATGTCAGACGCATTACCGCCATAGACCGCCTTAGAGCCGTTGACTTTCACATACAACTGCCCCGTGTTGCCCGAAGTGCCGTGGAAGTACAGCAACAATGTCTTAACACCGTGCTCGGTCCAATTCTGCGGAATAGCAAAGGTGCGTTCGGCCTGCGAATACGTTGCGCCAGCGGTGTTGTCGTAAGATAATGGCATCGACTGCTTGCCTCCGTGAACGGTGGTCCGCTCAGCAAAAGGAGGCGTAGCGTAACCTACCTGTGAGCCGTTTGCAGGGTCGGCCCATCCGTCTCTCCACGTGTCAAATATCCTGTCAGGCTCAAAGTCGTTGTAGTCCTCAAAATTGTCCACGACCAGATACTTCTGTGTGCTAAAGTTCCAGACATCGCCTTGCCAGGTGGTAGGTGTCTTGGATTCATTGACCTCGTTAATCTTCCAGTAATAAGCCTGGTCTAAATTAAGCGGTCCGGCATCATAGCTTGCGTAGCTTCTGCCGGCAGGGACACTAACAGGACTGACAGTTTCATCTTTCACCGCCTGCTGGTCGGTGCTAAAGTACACATTGTGCTTAGCTGCCTCTCTGCCTGCTCGCCAGCTAAGAACTGCATCCACGTCCATATCTATTGTGCCGGAAGCTGGATTTGGCTCTCTTGCAAAGACCGGTATGT
>Ga0315312_1001408_pt1 | contig 18915 bp, 18 predicted proteins | sample TDP7_MG_FD_203629 | JGI IMG/M metagenome (GOLD analysis project Ga0315312, IMG submission 203629) | Freshwater sediment microbial communities from Lake Towuti, South Sulawesi, Indonesia - TDP7 | ecosystem: Environmental > Aquatic > Freshwater > Lake > Sediment | place: Indonesia: South Sulawesi... | reverse complement strand
AGATCCCCGGTATTGAGCAGGAAAATGTCCTTACTGCGTGGGAAGCCCTGATAGATCCAGAAAGAGCGGGAAGAAACGTAATTGTTATAGGGGGAGGGGCCGTAGGTGCGGAGACAGCCGAGTTTCTCGTGGATCTCCAGAAAAAAGTAACCCTCATCGAAATGGTCAAAGAGATTGCCCTCGACGCTGAGAGGACTCATCGCAAACTTCTTCTCCGTCGCCTGGGAGAAAAGGGAGTGAAAATCCGGGTGATGACTCAAGCTAAGGCCATCCGCAAAGAAGGAGTGGAAGTGGAATTCAACGGCCGCAGGGAAACTTTAGCCGCTGACACTGTTGTGCTGGCCACGGGGGTGAAAGAGAACCAGGAATTGGAAGAGACTTTAAAGCGAATGAATATAGAGTTTTATAAAATTGGAGATTGTGTGAAGCCCCGGAAGGCAATTGAGGCGATCCATGAAGGGTTCCAGGTAGCCATGAAAATATAGGCCTAAGAACAGGTGATAGCTGATAGCTCAAAGCTGGTAGGTAGTAGTAGGTGATGGGTAATAGGCAATAGGAGAAAGGCAATACGAGAAAGGCTTTAGGCAAAAGGCATTAGGCTATTGGCATAGAATATTGGCAGAATACCCCTTTTCCAAATATTTCGATTCCATTCCTCACGATAGGCTTTTAGGTTCGGTGGCCGAGCGGGTGGTGGGCAAGAATATTCTTCGGCTGATTAAGAGGTGGCTGAAGGCGCCCGTGGTGGAAGAGAATGAGGATGGGGAGAGGACCACTTGGAAGAATCCGAAGGGGACGCCCCAGGGGGGAGTGATTTCGCCGTTGCTGGCCAATATTTATCTCCATGTGCTGGATCGGGTATGGAAGTTGAAAAAGGTCCAGGAGAGATTCGAGGCCCGGCTCATCCGCTATGCGGATGATTTTGTGGTCTTGTGCCGAGGGAATACGCAGAGGGTGTTAGGGGGAATCAAGGTCGTTCTCCGGGAATTGGAGCTAAGTCTGAATGGGGCGAAGACCCGGGTGGTAGATGCCCGGAAGGAGAAGTTCAATTTTCTCGGGTTTACCATGGGAGTCGTTACGAATCCCAAGACGAGCAACAAGTTTCCCTTGATACGGCCCTCGAAGAAGGCTTTGGTGGAGATTAAGGCCGAGATCAAATCCCTGACGTGCCGGCAAGTTCTGTGTCTCCCCACAGAAGTGGTGATTGGCAAGCTCAATGAGGTAGTACGAGGGTGGGTAGGTTACTTTTATTATGGGAATTGAAGTCATGATCTTTCTGCCCTTAAGAGTTTCCTCAATGAGCGGGTACGGATCTATCTGCGGCGCAAGCATGCGAAGAAGAGCAGGGGATATGAAGCCTATCCGTATCGGTACCTCTACGGCAATCTCGGTTTATATCCGATACCCACTACCGCTCCTTGGACTCAGGTGGCGAAAGCCTCTGGATGAAGATGATCGGAAAGTCCCGCCATGGCGGGAGAAAACTGAACGTCCAGTTTGATGAGGGGGAGCTGGAGATAGGGCAAGCCTGAGCTATTGAGGCAATGCCAGACGAAAGGGGCAGAAACAGATAAGCTCAACCTAAACCACTACGCCAGCTCTCTACTCTACCCTCTATGATTATTCCCAATGGCGCTCAGCTTTGGCCCGGCCACCGATGATGGCTTGGACGATATCCAAGTTATTGGGTGGGCAGCCTTTGACGTGACGCTTACTTCTTTTTTGGTCGGGGACACACCGGCCTACGGTTACTAAGCTATCTTCGGGAATGTATTCCGGTATTTCTGGATCCCCGGTTATAATCGTGACTCCTGGAAGGTATATCAGTTGGTTGGCTACCTTCATATCAAATAAGGAACTCATGATACCCATCCGGCAGCCAGAGCAGGTTATGTTCCCGTAAATCAGATTAAGCCCTTCAATTTTGAGCCGCTCATCCTCTAACACCCTCATGAATCGCCGATATATTGACTCAATGGGTTCCCCTAATACTTCGATATTCTTCCGGGTAGCAACTCCTAAGCCCCGACTGGCAGCTTCTGCCGTTATGGGGACCTCCTCCGGCTCAAACCCGGTGATGTAGCCACAGGTCGCATCCACGGCCACGGCATCTCGGCCAGCCACAATTAAGTCCATTTCCACCGGTTTGCCAAAAATTGGCCCCAGCCCCTCCTGGCAGTAGATGCCATCTACGACAGAAAGAGGAGGTCTTAAGGCATTATACCAATCCACACACCCCTCGAAGACACCCTGTTGATGGAACTCTCTCTTATACTTATCCGTCAGTAATCCTTTCAACTTCTTAATAGTCAGTGTAAGATGCGCCTGGTCATGAGTCTTGAGCTTGGCTACTGGTATAATGGCATCGACTTCTTTAACGAGCCTGTAGGTTTCGACCTTCTTAAAGACCTTTCCATTTTCTATGGGAAACATGGCGGATTCTGTTTTCTTCAGGTCAATCACCTCATAGCCCATACTTCTCAATTGCTGATACCCAGACTCAACGATCACTCTTTCAGTATCTATTCCCATGGCCGATGATTCTGCTATGATCGGCCTTGCTCCCGCATCCTTGACGATATCGGCGACTGCCCGGGTCACTTCGGCAAGTGTGATGACCGCCTCCTCCCGCTTGGTCATCGTTGTTACCCAGCTCGGATTGATCAAGATCTTTTGTCCAGCCCTAACAATGTCTCGAATACCACCCAGCAGATTCATGGCCTTCTCCATGGCCGCGCGTACCTGATCATAATCGGGGTTTGGCGGCGTTTTTACAAGGGCGACTTGGCTCTTCACCATGGGAAGTATCCTTCCTTTCTTATCAATTCAGACAAGATGTACCCTGAAAGTAGATAGTCATCTTTCAGGTCCCAGCCTTGAGCATCATGTTTTGGAGGTCATATTGAAATTCATCGCTCCAAACGGAATTCCCGCAATAACCCCATTAACCAAAAGCGCAAGGGGTTTATTTATCGGGCAAGGAGTTTAGGTTTTTCACATTTTTAAATTCTGTCCGCAATGGGGGCAGGTCTTTGGATCGCCCTCGTAGTGCTGGCCGCAGTAAAAGCAAGGGGGCAAGGTGGAAATGGACGAAGCCTCCCTCTGCGCCTGAGCAAAAATTTTCTCCCTTTTTTTTCGGGCCACCAGGTAAAGGGGAAGAAAAACGATTAAAAGGAGGAAAACCCCTATGGCCCAGAGGAGACCGCGCCACACAGTATATCCTCGTTTCTGGGAGTCGTAAAAAACCCAGATGGCCACAATCAGGCTAACTAACGGTGCTAAATAGCGGAACATCAAGAAAGCTTTCAGCGATCAGCAACCAGGGGCAGCGCTATTTTTTTAAACTATCATACCAAGCCAGATTTTTCTTGATTAACTCCGGAATCGCCAATTGATAGGGGCAGCGCGGCAGGCAATCCCCACATTCCGTACAGCTCCGGGCATTCTCGACTACACCTTTTATCCATCCCATTCTCTGCGTGTCCAGGCCGAACCTTTTGACGACAGACTTAATTCCCATGGCCAGTTGAATGTTGATATTCTGGGAGCAGGGCTGGCAATAATCGCAGCGGCGACAGAATTGGCGGTCGAATTCCTGCTTGATCTCGTTGATGCGGGCTTTGTCCACCTCGGTAAGGGGAAGCCCCTGGGCAAAAATCTTCCAGTTCTCCCTCGCCTTCTCCAGAGTCTCTGACCCTGGAATGGGCACGATATCCGGCGTAGAAAGGACAAATCTCAAAGCCGGACCGGCCTCTCCGATCACACCGCCCGAGAACGGCTTCATCGTGAGCACCCCGACGTCTTTGGATCTGGCCAAAGGAAAAATCCTCCTGGCCGCATCGGGCTCGAGGAAACTGTAGCAGGCCATGATCACATCAAAATGATCTTCTTGGAGCACTTTTTCCAAAAGATCCAAGCTGTGGCTGGTGAGGCCGATATGATCGATCAACCCCTCTGCCTTAGCCCGCCTTAACCCTTCGTAGGCACCTCCAGGCTCCATCACTTTTTGATAATCTTCGACTTTGGAAACATTATGCAGATGGTAAATATGGATTTTTCTTACCTGCAACTGCTGGAGACTCACATGCACTTCATCATAGATTTTCTCCGTCCTTACGGGCGATTTCGAAGAAAGGATGACGGGCTTGTTTGTTTTCTTCAGGGCCAACCCGATCCGCTGCGCGCTGTTGGTATAAGCGCGCGCTGTATCCAAAAGCTCCACGCCCATCTCCACCACTGCCTGGATGACAGAAACGCCTTCCTCCTCACTCACCCGCTGGATGGGAATTCCGCCCCATCCTAATTTCTTTACAATAAGGTTAGTCCTCCCCAGCCTGACTTTCTGCATTCAAACCTCCGGCTATGTGCTTAAAGTGCCCTAAAATGATCCCGCCATGGCGGGACTAAAGTTGATGAAAAACAAATTTTAATTAATACAAACGTAATAAATAAAGTGACATCACCCCCTCCTTTACCCTGTGGAGTAGAGGAACTTACTCCACAGGGCAAGCCCTCCCCCCTTGAGGGGGAGGGGAGGGTGGGGGGTAAGATAAATTAATTCGTTTGTATTAGTTAGCGATCAGCTTGCAGCAAAAAATACCGTAAGAATGCTAAAGATCAATGGCAATTTTTTGCTGAGTGGATTCCTCCAGTGGCTGATTGCTTATTGCCGATAGCTGGAAGCTTTTTTGCACTTTTCTCGGATCCCACTTCGACGGGTCCCACTTCCCTTGAAAGTATAATATGGCCAAAATGACGAGGATTCCGATCACAATGAAAAGAACTGTGCGCCAAAAACTTGAGGGAGGATGAATGGCCTTCCCGATGGAGGGCGCAGAAGGGGCGGTAACCACGGGCGGGTAGGATGGTTGGGGGGCAGCAGGAGAAGGAATGGGAACGGGAGCTGCCGGCACTTCCATCAGGACTGTCCCCAGGGTGATCTGATCTTTTCTTACCCCCTCGAGCAGAAGGCTAGCCCGCTGCCCGGCTTCGGCTTCCTCCACCAGGCGCCGGGAGACCTCGATTCCGATCACCCGAGCGCTGATCCACTTTCCATCCGTCCCGAGGAATCCTATTTCTTGGCCTACTGAGATAGATCCCTCTTCCACCTTGCCTGTAACCACGACGCCCCGACCAGGGATGGAAAATACCTCTTCGGCAATAAAGCGAAATCCACCCTTTTTATTCATACTTCCCTTCTTTCAGGAAGGGTTCAAGCCGTGAAGGGGTCAAGAATGAACCTTTGAATCTTGAACCCTGGAACCCTCGAACCCTTGAACCCCGTATTTTTAACCTGTCTCCACCGTCACGCAGGTCATGGTCCGGGAGATTCCCTCCACTCCCCGAATTTTGGTAAGAATTACATCGCCCAATTCGTGGAGGTTTTTGGCTTCCACTAAGAGGATGATGTCAAATGGTCCAGTCACCGTATGGGCCATTTTTACCCCTTTGAGCTTGGCCAGGTTTTCAAAAGCACTCCTCGTTTTATCCGCCTCCGTCCGGATCAACACAAACGCTGAAACGGCCATAATCGCTCCTTTCTCCGCTAGGGGTACCATCAAAATCTAACCACAGAGGACGCAGCGCGGCATCGCCGCAACCAAACTCACCCCCTCCCTACCCTCCCCCCTCGAGGGGGAGGGTGAGGGTGGGGGGGCAGATTTTTTGGTTAATAAAATTTTAAGAGTTTGCAAGTTAGTAATACAGAGAATTTCTCTGAGAGCTCTGTGGTTCCATATGTTGTTACATCGGCAAAAACAGATAGATCAAAGCAACCAGGACGAACATATATAATGTAGCCAACAGGCAATACCCCATGATGTTTCTCATCTCCGTTCCCGTAGCGCCCAGAAGGGGAAGGGCCCAGAAGGGCTGGATGGTGTTGGTGAGCACCTCACCGGCTGTGAAAGCCATCACCACCCGGTTGAAGGCCACTCCCAATTTGTTGGCTGCCAGAATCATAATTGGCCCCTGGACCATCCAGATTCCACCGGAAGAAGGAATGAACATGTTGATGATCCCTGAGCTAATCTGCGTGACCAGAGGATAGAGGAACGGCGTTGAAATGGCCACGAACCATCCAGCAATCACCTTCAGCAGGCCTGTGTAGGCCATAATGCCAAAGATCCCCGCATAAAATGGGAACTGCATGATAATGCCGAATGCCGCCTTGGAAGCCATTTTCACGGATTCTACGAAGCGAGCCAAATTTTCGTGCAGCAGCATAGCAATCCCGATGAAAATGAAGTTGTACATATTTAAATCCAATTGAACGAAGGATTTCTCCCGGAACCAAAGAACCATGTAAGTGAAAGCCATAATACATATCAGGATCCAGAGCGTCCGGCTCCAGTTTAACCTATCAGCCAGAGCCATCTCCTTGGGCTTTTCCAATTTGAACTGGGATTCGGCTGCCAATTTTTCCAAAGCTTCAGAAGAAATGGGCCGACTCCGCTCTGGAGTGGGGTGCATCAGGTAGCAAGTAAGCACGGCAAGAATGGGCGTCAGGATAAGGCCGAAGAGGCTCGCTTTGGCGTAAATGGTCTGATCGAAACCCATAGGGGTCAATTTTCGCCCGATTTCTTTCTCAATGGTGGGAATGATGTCGGGAGACCATCCCCAGCCAGGACTGTTAAGAAGCAAGGGTTCGGTGATCGAGATCGACCAGGTAATGGTAGACATGGCCCCGATGTATGCGCTGGCTACAAGCAAGGGCCAGTGGATTCCTTTCACTCTCCTGGCAGCTCCAAGGCACAAAAAGATCCCTCCGATCAAACCCAGCCCCCAGTTAATGGCTCCCAATATAGCCGCCACCGCGGCTACCACAGCCACAGCTTGGGCAGGAGTTTTAGCAATACCTGTGATGGAATCAATGACCTTCACGCCCACGCGAGAAATAGCCAAGGAATAGCCAAAGATCAGAAGAACGACCATCTGCATGGAAAAAGCCAGGTAGGCCCAGAATCCTCTATACCAGGATTCAACGATTTTGACTGGAGAGGCCTTAACGACGGTCAAGGCCAAAATGAAAACGATGAAGGTCAGCAGGACGGCAAAGATAAAGGAGTCTGGCATCACCTTCTCCATGGCGAAATGCCACTTTTCCGCCGTATTCCGGACAAAATTTCTCATGGCCCGTTTCCTCCTTTTCCATTAAAATAATTGGAACGCAGATTTACGCTGATCTTTGCAGAAAATTAATTTATCAAATTATCAAATATTTTAAGTAACAGGTTCAGATAATTTCTATAAGAAAAAAATCATCCTCATCTGCATTTATCTGCGTCCAAAAAGGAACTCCCTTACCGGATTACACCTTCCTTCCTCAATCTCCCGATCCCCTCCTCGGTGTATCCCACCCCTCTCAGGATCTCTTCCGTATGCTCCCCAAACTCCGGAGCGGGGCTACGAATTTCCCCCGGCGTTTCCGAAAACTTTATCGGCACTCCGATCTGTCTGATCCGGCCAGCCTTGGGATGGGTTGTCTCCACGACCATCTTGCGATGGAGGATCTGCGCATCGACGAAGACCTCTTCAAGGGAATTGACTGCTGTTAAGCACGTATCTTCTCTCATCAGAAGATCAATCCACTCCTTTTGGGTCCTGCTGAGAAAGATCTGAGCCATTTCTTCTTTGATTTCTTCGCAGCGGCCATCTTTCTCTTTGGGAATTTTTTCTGCCCATTCGGGCTTGCCGATTCCCCGGCAGAGGTTGGCCCAGAATTTGTCTTCCAGAGCACCCACCGCAAGATACTTTCCATCTTTGGTCTGATAAACATTGTATTGCGGCAGGCCACCGGTAAGCCTTCTCTCTCCGGCGCGCGGTGATACTCCCTCGGCAAAGAAAAGCGCTGCCTGATCCGGAATCAAGGAGACCACTCCGTCAAGCATAGAGATGTCGATGAACTGACCCCGTCCTGTCTTTTGCCTGGCGAGCAGGGCGGTCAGAATACCTATGACCGCATAAAGCCCTCCACCAATGAGGTCGGCAATTTGAGTGCCGGGGATTACCGGAGAGCCTCCTTTGAGCCCGGTAACCCCCAGAATGCCGCCAATCCCGATATAGTTGATGTCATGGCCAGCAACATCCTTGTTAGGCCCTTCCTGTCCAAATCCTGTCAGGGAACAGTAGATCAATCGGGGATTGACTTTTTCCAGATCCTTATAGCCCAGCCCCAGACGATCCATAACCCCGGGCCGAAACTGCTCGATCAAGACATCCGCCCCGTTCTCGACCATTTTCAGAAAAATCGCTTTTCCCTCGGCCATCTTCAGATTAAGCGTGATACTCTTCTTGTTACGATTTAAAAGCAGGTGACGGGAGCCAATCCCGCTGATGTGGGGCGGGTACCACCGCGCATAATCTCCCTGCTCGGGCTCTTCAATTTTGATCACTTCTGCCCCCAGATCTCCCAGGAGCATGGTCCCGTAAGGACCGGGGAGTAGCCGCGTCAAGTCAAGTATTTTTATCCCCTCTAAAGGTCTCATCCGTCATCCTTTAAATTTAATGGGACACAGATTCACCCTGTTAGATGCTCAATATCTAACAGGGTAAACGCAGATAAAATCAGTGATCAGCGTCAATGTAATTATCAGTTAATAATTATGAAAAATCCGGATTTATCCGTGTCCCATAATCTCTTTTAAAGTTTTACGTTTTCCTGGACGTACTTGATGATCGCATCCGTCGAGGTTCCGGGGCCAAAAATATCCGCAATGCCCAAGGCCTTCAAGGCCGGCACGTCCTCCTCTGGAATCACCCCACCCCCCAGGACCAATATATCTTTCACGCCCCGCTCCCGCAAAAGGTCCATAACCCGTGGGAACAAGTAATCATGCGCCCCGGACAGGATGCTCATCAGAAGGGCATCTACATCTTCTTGGATCACCGCCGAAACAATTTGCTCGGGAGTTTGCCGCAAACCCGTATAAATCACCTCCATCCCCGCATCCCGGAGTGCCCGGGCGATCACCTTGGCCCCGCGATCATGACCGTCCAATCCCGGCTTGGCCACCAGCACCCGCATTTTTCGCTCTGCCATCTCTCCAACCCCCTGTCGTATATTAAATCTTCATGGGACGCAGATTTTCGCAGATATACTCAGATCGCTATTTTCCCAAAAAATCCTCTCAAGTCTGTGATAACGCATTCTCGGTTTTCATTAGATTCAATATCCTGCCAATCTGCGTTTACCCTGTTAGATAGTAAACATCTAACAGGGTGAATCTGCGTCCAAAAAATATTATGTTTTAAGTTTACACTACGGCAATCGGTTCATATTCCCCAAAAACACCCCGCAGGACATCACACATTTCCCCCAGGGTACAATAGGAGCGAACGCAATCAAGGATGGGAATCATTAAGTTCCCATCTCCCTTCACCACTTTTTTCAATTCTTGCAGGGATGTCTCCACGCGTTTCTTATCCCGCGAGGCCCGAAGCTCTGCAAGTCGCTTTATCTGAACCTCGCGCACCCGCGGGTCAACCTTCAGGAGCCCTTTTAACGGGGGCTCTTTGATCTCAAATTTATTTACCCCCACCAGTATCTTTTTTCCGGATTCGACTTCCCTTTGATACCGGTAGGAACTCTCCTGAATCTCTTGCTGAATGAATCCTTTTTCGATGGCTTTCACAGCCCCGCCCAGCTGGTCAATTTTTTCGATGTAATCCATGGCCCGCTTTTCGGTCTCATCGGTCAGGGCTTCGAGATAGTACGAACCGCCCAGAGGATCTACGGTATCAGCCACCCCGGATTCGTAAGCGATGATCTGCTGAGTGCGCAGGGAGAGGCGGACCGATTCCTCGGTAGGCAGGGCATATGCTTCGTCATATGAGCAAACAGCCAGCGACTGGCAGCCGCCAAGAACAGCGGCCATCGCCTGAAAGGTCGTCCGGATCAGGTTGTTGAGTGGTTGTTGGGCGGTCAGCGTACATCCACCTGTCTGGGTATGGAAACGGAGCATCCAGGAGCGCGGATCCTGGGCTTTGAAACGCTCCTTCATGATTTTTGCCCACAGGCGGCGGGCCGCCCGAAACTTGGCCACCTCCTCCAGGAAATTGATATGGGTGTTAAAAATCCAGGAGACTCGCGGAGCGAAATCGTCGATGTCCAGCCCGGCTTTTACCCCGGCCTCCAGGTAAGCAATGGCAAAGGCAAAGGCGAAGGCTACTTCCTGAGCTGCGGTCGATCCCGCTTCTCTTATATGATAGGCTCCCACGCTGATCGTGTTCCACTGCGGGACTTCCTTGGAACAGTATTCAAAAATGTTGGTGGTCAGGCGCATCGAGGGTTTGGGAGGAAAGATGTAGGTTCCCCTGGCCACGTATTCCTTAAGCACGTCATTTTGGATCGTCCCCCGCAGGTTTGTCAGCTTGACTCCTTGCTTTTCAGCCACGGCAATGTACATGGCCATGAGCATCGCGGCTGTGGCATTAATGGTCATGGAAGTGCTCACTTTATCCAGGGGAATCCCGTGCAGCAAGATTTCCATGTCGGCCAGGGAATCGATAGCCACCCCTACTTTTCCCACCTCGCCCTGGGAGATCGGATGATCCGAGTCGTAGCCGATTTGGGTGGGCAGGTCAAAAGCGACAGAAAGACCTGTCTGCCCCTGCTCCAGGAGAAATTTATATCGGCGGTTGGACTCTTCGGCAGTGGCAAAGCCGGAGTACTGGCGCATGGACCACACTCTGCCACGGTACATTGTGGCCTGGATCCCCCGGGTAAAGGGGTATTCCCCCGGAAATCCTAAATCATTCAGGTAATCGAATTGGGTTGTATCCGCAGGCGTGTAAAGGACCTGGATGTCCCTTCCCGAAGTGCTTTGAATTTTTTCCGGCGCTTTCTTTACGCAGCGGGCTTCCCACTTTTTTTTCTCTTCTAATATTTTTTCGTCCATCCTGCCGTATTCCTCCGTCTCTGCCATCCTTCTAAAATAAACCCTCATAATCAGTGCGCGACTTTTTCTTAATATTGTCGATATATTAATCCACGCCGAGAAAAATTACAAGGGCCTAACAAAAGCATTCATTCTTAGCCGACTCAAAATTTTTCTCTCAGTCCTTTTCTTTTTCCATCCACCTCCGAATTAAAGCTTTCGCCCTTAAAAGCTGGTCTGGGGAAGGAACATGGCTAGGAGCCCCAAACGCTTCCTTCTTACATTGGAGACTTCTCCATGGGGGGGAAGGCTACTGCTCAGCGGTTAAACCCTCTTCCGGCTGGCCGACCTCGCAAAGGGCACTAATAGATATTATATCCCGAATTTCAGCGAAAAAGGATTACCCGGAATACTTCTGAACTTAGAGTCCATTGTCTGAAAGCAAATGAATAATCTGCTATTCAGTAGCCGGGCTTGGAGCCACTTTTCATTTTTAAGAGGGTAATGACCCCCCTATAACGAAATGAAGAAGGTTCATTATGAGTTTAGGATAAAGGCCCAAGATGATTGATACACAAGCCACAAGTAGAAGCGGAACAGTCATCGTTAACGGTGGATCCTTGATTTTTTCGCTCGCCAGGTTAGCCGACAAAGCGCCAAAAAATATTCTCTTCATACCCCAGAAAGTGTAAGAAACCGTTAAGGCAATTGCCGAAACACCCAGAATCGCCGCTACCATTGCGGTGGTATTCTGCGCTCCTTTCTGAAAGATACCTGTAAACATAATCCATTCTGCCGGAAAGCCGCTAAAAGGTGGAAACCCTGAGAGCATCATCGAGCCACAAGCCCAAAGCAGCATGGTTATTGGCAGCTTGGATCCAAGCCCGCCCATCTCCCTGATATCCCTCGCGTGCGTCGCATAGACTAACAAACCAGCGGTGGAGAACAGAATGGTTTTACCCATAATATGACTCAGGAAGAAGAACATTCCTCCTTCCACGCTATAGGTTGTGAGCGCTGCTATCCCAAAGAGAGAATACGATATCTGGCTTACCGTTGAGCAAGCAGCGAATCGCTTCACGTCATCTTGGGCCATGGTAAGAAAAGAACCATATACCATGGTCAATAGAGCCATGATCATGAGAGGAATACTAAAAACTCTGAAATCATCAGCAAGTGGCACAATGAGAACCCGAACCATGATATAAGCTGCTATGTTCCCATAGACTGCTAACAACCCAGCTATGCATGTGGGATGCTCGGCGTGGACCCAGGGCATCCAAGAGTGAAAAGGAAATACGGCCATCTTTGTCAATAAACCGATGAGAATCAAAAAGATAATCCAAAAAGTCTTTGGATTTCCTGTAATAGTGTGTACCTCCGAGATATTAAAGTTATTCGTCTGAGAAAAAATTAACAAAATCCCGCTCAGAAAAAAGACTGCCCCCACACTGGCCCATATCAAGCACATCAAAGCAATTCTAACCCGCTCTATATATCCATAATAGGCCATCAGGAAGTAGAGCACAAGAGGTAGCACTTCCAGGAAAAAATACATGGCTATAAGGTTTCTCACAAAGCAAACGCCCATAAAACCTACGGGAAAGCCGAGGAACAAACTGTAATATCCCGCGTAATAACTAAGCCACGTTTTCTCATCCACCTCGCCATATATCACCTCTATTCTATATTCGACATAGTGTATCGAGTAAAATGCCAGAGCAGCACAGAGCAGGTTTATTATCAATCCACAGGCGATACTCAAACCATCGCCGAATAGGTCAAAACTTATATTCGGCCCAACAAAAGGGTATTGTTCAGTGATGATCTCTCCCTGATAAACTTTTATTCCCGCTATGAGGAGAAGAGCACTCGTGAACAAAAGGCTGCCACCTGCTATCCAGCCTGCCCTCCTACCTGTTTGATATCTGGTCAAAAATATGAGTAAGGACGCCACAGTTGGCACTACTATTGATAGGAGAAGAATATAAGACATCATTTTACCATCCTTTACGGCGTTTCCTGGGTTATGTTAGCCTACAATTTGGCGATGAAGTAAATGAAACAAAATATTAAGAAAAATATGAGAATATATCCTACATTATATATCAACTCCTCAGCCTCAGTCTGAAAATGCTTTATCACGTTATAAACTCTAATCTTGACAAGATTGGGAAGTTCCATATGATAAAACCGATCTATGGGGTTCTCAATAAACCAGGCTACGAAACTACCAAACTTAGTAACTGCCTTTACAAATTTCTTGTGATAGGCGTTATCTAAGGAATTATCGATATACTGGGCCACGATGGTACTTAGCTTTATCGATCCGTCTACCCAAAACCTATTATAAAAATCTTCTATACGCCATCGATTCCAAAAGAACCCATGAAACACCTTTAGGGTTGGATACTGCTCCATTATTTCCTCAGGGACTAGTCTTCGCGATATGTAAAGGAAATAGGCGGGCACAGCGCCCATAAGTACAAAAATTACGGAGAGAATAGGGACTGCCTGATAGCCCGAATGCCCATCAACCTGAACTGGCAGATGTAATGACCCGGTTAGGTTATGTTGGAATCCGTCTTGTAATAAATGCTCTACGCGGGGACCTAATATGCCCATTAGAATAATCATGATAGCTAACACACCGCATGAACCCCACATTGTACAGGAGCCTTCCCCCACAGGGACGCCCCTTTGCTTTAAATTCTGCACATTTTCGCTCTCCCCTCCATGAAAAACCATTCCTATAAAACGTATGGTGTAGAATGAGGTTATGCTTACGGGAATTAAAGCTAAGAGAAATAGTGGGCGGCTGGCCTTTAGAGATGAAATAAGAACGGCGTCCTTACTCCAAAAACCGGGCAATGGAGGGAATCCGATCAAAGATAGACCTGCCACGACCATGAAAATCCAGGTATACGGAAGGGACTTTTTGAGAGCACCCATATCTTGCATATAGATCGAATGGGCCGCGTGAAGTACCGAGCCCGCACAAAGGAAGAGACAGGCCTTAAACAGAGCATGACTTATTAGGTGAAATATTCCTGAGGTAACGCCTTCTACTAAAATAGAAGCACTGAATCCAGCAACTCCTAATCCAAGCCACATGTAACCTATCTGACTAACCGTAGAATAGGCCAGCACCTTTTTCAACTCCTGAGCGACCATACCTTGGGTGGCGGCCACAAATGCTGTAATTGCCCCTATCCCTGCTACTAAAAAGAAGAAGGAAGAAGCCTCGCCGCACCCGGCTACCCAGTAGCCATTGTAGAAAATTGGGACGAACCTGGCAATTAAATATACCCCACTTTTAACCATGGTGGCTGCATGAATCAGGGCTGAAACTGTGGTCGGCCCTGCCATAGCTTCCGGAAGCCATTCATGAAGTGGAAATTGGGCAGACTTACCCACAGGACCCGCCATAAGGAGAAAACTTACCAATAGGATTATTCCGGGAGTTTTAGCCATTTCCGGTATCCATACTGAAGAAGTCTCATAAAGTTCCATAAAATTTAAGGTCCGGGCATAGAAAAACATTATTAGAATTCCACCCAATAGCAGAACATCCCCCACTCCCGTTACAATCAACGCTTTTAAGGCTGCCCGGGAAGGCGTCCAGTAGGGCGAAGGATAGGGGCCACCTATCCAATGTTTCCTCTCGTCCTTATAGTAATAGCCTATCAATCCCCAGCTACACAGACCTACCAATTTCCACCCTATGAAGAAAAATAGCAAATTATTGGCAAATACAAGGAGAAGCATGCTTCCAATGAAAAGGTTCATAAACATCCAATACCTGGTTAAGGAAAGATCCCCCTTCATATAACCTAAAGAGAATACCATTATTATGAAGCTGATCACGGCAATTACATTTGCTAAAACTATGCTTAGATGATCTATCAAAACGCCGAACTCCACTGCGATAGGAACGCTAAGCCATGCAAAGGAGCTTTCGATTGGCAACACTGAAGGATAATGGAATAACAGCGGGATGAGCTTCATGCTGGCTAAGGCAGCAAGGAAGGAAAAAAGCACTGCTCCATAATCTCTGAGCTTAGGATGGATCCTGGCTAGAAGAGGAGTTAGAGGTACACCTATTAAAGGAAAAAGTATACATAACCAGGCAAATTTACTCAACTTATCCCCCTCCTAAATACTACTGGGGATGGCAAATTGAATCACCCCGGCGATAATATCAAAGTAAAAGATTCCCGATATCAGTATTCCTGCGGCCATAATAAGTATAGGAATAAGCATACTTAAAGGGACTTCATTCATGCCTATGGGAGCCGCTTCTTTGACAATTTCCTCATAAGTTCCTCCATTAGCATAAACAACTTTTAAAATCTCCTTCTCCTTTTCGGTGGCCAGCTGCCGGGGCTTAAAATAGGCAATCTCTATAACCTTGAAGAAATAAATAACATTAAGGAGAGTGCTTATTAATATTACTGCTACAAAAACCCACTGTCTGGCCTCAATTGACCCTAAGATTAAATATAATTTGCTAAAAAAACCACAGGTGGGTGGTATCCCTACCATGGAAAAGGCGCCCATCAGAAAGGCCGCCATAGTAAGGGGCATCCTTTTAAATAAGTTACTAAATTGATAGATATCACTTGTACCCAGCTTATACACTATTGCCCCTGCCACTGAGAACAGACACCCTATCGTAAAGGTTTCGTTGAGGATATGGAGAAGAGCGCCGGTAAGGCCGGCTCTGTTGGCCAGTCCTACACCTAAAACTATATACCCTATCTGTGCCACAATAGAATAGGACAGCATTCTCTTCAGATCAGATTGGACAATGGCAAATATGGAACCCACAATCATAGCAACAGCCGCTATCCAGGAGAGTATGGTGGTCACGGGTATTAATTCTATGGAGAAGTAGGGCTTAAATACGGTAAACATAACTCTTATCATAACGTAGCACCCTACCTTAGTCATCAGGGGGCCGATAAAGGCACTCACTGCTGAAGGGGCGGAAGTATAAGCATCCGGAAGCCATACATGCAACGGAAATAGGCCTATCTTGATGGATAGACCAATTACGAAAAAAGCCATGGCGGTCAAAACGACCTTGGAGCGGTAGAGGGGCGGGAGCAATTGTGCCAGGTCGGCGATGTTCAACGAACCGGTGACCATATAGAGGTACCCCACTCCCAGGAGGTAGAAGCAGGCTCCAATGGTACCCATAATGATGTATTTGAAAGAAGCCAGAGGAGCCTCTTCTTTCCCGATGGCAATGAGGGTGTAGGCGGTGAGAGCAGCGATTTCCAAAAAGACATAGAGGTTGAAGACATCCCCCGTCACCACAATGCCCATCAGCCCGGTGAAAAGGAGGAGATAAATCGTATAAAACCGCACCTTTTTTTCAGGGAGCTCTTTTTCAACACTCTTTTTTGAAGAAAGGGTCACCAGGAAGCTGATGATACAAACCACCACGCCCATGAACCCATTCAGCGGATCGATGACGTACTCGATTCCCCAAGGAGGGAGCCACCCCCCTAAGTGATAATGGATCGTTCCCTGCGTCAGAACCGATGAGAGAAGGATAAGCGAGCAAACCAAAGAGGCGGCGATGGCCAGGAGAGCGATGAAATAGGCAGATCCTTTCCAGCGCCACCCAATGAGAGGAACCGCGTAGGAGGACATCAGGGGGATCATGATGATCAGGATCGCAGCTTGGGCCTGGAAAGTATTCATCGGATTGATCTCAAGATTTCATTCTCTTCGAGGGTTTTATAACGGCGGTAGATCATCAGGAGAACGGCCAAAGCCACTCCGGTGGTGCTCACCAAAACAACGATGGCCGTGAGCATCAAGACATGGGGCAGAGGGTTCACATAATCCGCCGCCCGGGTGGCTCCTTCCATGAAAACGGGGAGGGTTCCCCCTTTTTTTACCCCAATGGAAATGAAAAAAAGGATAATGGCAGTCTGGAAGATGTTCATGCCAATCAGCTTCTTCATGAGATTCCTCTTCCCCATCATGCCGTAAAAACCAATCATCATCAAGACGATGTAAATCCAGTAATTGTATTTGCTGATCACGTAATCAACCATCCTCGCCCCCAGTTTCATATGAAGCAATCGCCAAGAAAATGCTGATCATGATGGCCATGACCGCCATCCCTACCCCAATTTCAATCCCCAAAATCCCCATGGCCCGGATGGTTGCGATGGATGATATAGGAAGGGGAAGTCTCCCATAGTCCAGATAATTCGCCCCCATAAGGAGACACAGAGCTCCAATCCCAGAGTAGAGGAATAGCCCCAGGCAGGCGTAAATCGTCAAGGCTTTCAGGGATATGCGTCGCCGACTCTCTTCCAAACCGTAAGCAATGACCAGCAGAATAAAGCTGGCTCCCAGGATCACTCCTCCCTGGAACCCCCCTCCCGGACTGTAATGGCCGTGCATGATCACATAGATGGAGAAAAGTTGAATGAATGGGATCAACAGCCGACAGACAGTCTTGATGATGACGTTTTCATACTCGATGATCACTGGCGGTTTCTCCTGAGAAGCAGAAGGCAGGCAATCCCCGCTGTAAAAATCACCGTCGTCTCCCCCAAGGTATCATAGCCCCGGTAATCGGCCAGAACTGAAGTCACCATATCTGGCGTATCCGTCTCCTCCATGGTCTTCTCAATGTAACGCGGAGAAACATGAAGGCTGGGCGGAGAATTAGGGTCCCCCCATCCGGGCATATCCTCTACTCCATATATCAGCAACCCCCCTGTCAGCAAGACTGCCAGAAGAGCAAAGGTCTTCAATCCTTCGACCTCCTCGTCGTCTTAAATACGGCAGCAATAAAAAAGACGGTACTCACGCCGGCTCCTACTGAAGCCTCTGTGAAGGCCACGTCCATAGCACCCATTTCGCCCCAGAGCAAGGCCATGAAAAAGCTGTACGCTCCCAGGAGGATGACCGCGCTCAAAAGATCTTTCACCGTAATCGCGGCGATCCCGCAGATCACCACAAAAATCAGCAGAATAAAATCCAAGGACCAGATCATTTATTTTTCTCCTCCTTTGTCCAGGGCTGGACACGGTTTACCAGGGCCGCTCGACCGATGGCGTGCGTGGCCGTTGGATTGGCTAAGAAAATGAAGATCACGATGAAAATAATCTTCAGGCTGACGAGAGAAAAGCCGTTATAGATGGCCAGACCGGTAAGGGTTAAGAGGGCCCCCAACGTATCACACTTTCCCGTGGCATGCATCCGGCAGTAAAAATCTGGGAGGCGCAGGAGTCCCACGGTTCCCGAAGTAAAAAGAAAAATTCCGCATCCCACGAGCAACACGGATAAGATCTCGACGATCAAATGGCTCCCTTCCTTTCCAGGTACTTAGCTGCTGCCAGCGTCCCGAGGAAATTCAGCAGGGCATAACCTAAAGAAGTGTCCACGAAAATGTCGATACGCTGGACGATAAAACCCATGAGGGCCAAAATCACAACGGTCTTTGTTCCGATGACGTTGATGGCCACGATCCGATTCAAAAAGCCTGGGCCCCGAATTCCCCGGTAGAGGCATAACAAAACCAGGAAACCCAGAATCAAGCTGCTCACCAGAAAAAAATTACTCATCGACCCGCCAATCCTCTTCCCCGTAAATTCTGCCCACCCGGTCCTGCATTTCCCCTGCTAACAAATCATCAGCGACCTTTTTGCTCAGGGCATGGACGTAGTATTCGCCCTCGCGAATATCCAGAGTGATCGTCCCCGGGGTCAGGGTGATGGAATTGGCCATGGTTACTAAGACGAGGTCGCCCTGCCACTTGGTCTTGAACCGAATTATCTTAGGGTCGATGGGCATTCTGGGGTGCCAGACCAGATAGACAACATGGACATTAGCTAAATAGATCTGATAGATCAACCAGGGAATGTAGGAGACAAAATTTTTCGCTGTAACATGCCTTTGGCGCAAGTTGGTCTCGGTGAAAAGAAGGTCATGGGAAGCATAAGATACCAAGGCAGAACAAATCACGCCCAAGGAAAGATGGAACAAATCGAAAAAACCTGAAAGGAGC
>Ga0315312_1001407_pt1 | contig 18935 bp, 27 predicted proteins | sample TDP7_MG_FD_203629 | JGI IMG/M metagenome (GOLD analysis project Ga0315312, IMG submission 203629) | Freshwater sediment microbial communities from Lake Towuti, South Sulawesi, Indonesia - TDP7 | ecosystem: Environmental > Aquatic > Freshwater > Lake > Sediment | place: Indonesia: South Sulawesi... | reverse complement strand
GGCCTTGCGGCTCCACACAATGGGTTCTGCCTACGCAGCTCATGAACAAGATATGAGAGGATCTATCGAAGTGGGGAAGAATGCTGACTTCGTCGTCTGGTCGGACGACCTGTACACGATACCTACAGACAAGATAAGAGACGCAAAAGCAGAGCTGACCATCATTGAGGGTCAGATCGTCCACAGGGCAAGCGACACAGAGATAGAAGTAGTCCCCGGTTCACATTATGCAGAAGGATGAGACGTGATTTCCCCCCATCCCTAGGTGTGGGTTACAGGGTTCGTTTAGATGGATCAACACATACCTAGTACTAAGCGGAAATCTGGCGCAGATGGAAGGCGTAGCTGTTAATCGTCTCTGAGTGTTTCGCGAATCAGCCGCTCGATCTCCTCGGCCGAGAGGACTTTGATGCTTGGATAGCTTAAATACGGCTCCCCGATATTAGCCGCGACCACGCTCAGAAGAATATCAGCAACCGAATGGAGGAGGCAGATTGGCCGCTCGTAACTTCTTGGCATCCGCGAGAAGGCTACTTCACGTGACGACGCGGCCTACCCGGACCGAGCTGTGGCTGATGGTGAGAATCAGCTTTCTTGGAATCGCGATAGTAGGCGGACTCGGCTACGTGGTGCGTATGCTCTTTCTGTTCGTTGGCTTGCTTCCCCAAGGACCTTGAGGTATGCTTCGTTGTCAGATCAGAACCAGCAGCAGAGGAAGAGCGCCATTTTTGCCATCAGGACAACCAGCGGACAAGAGAGAACCGCAACCGAATTGATAGCTTCGAAAGCTGGGATGAAGAAACTGCCGGTCTTCAGCATACTGGCACCTGAAGTGATCAAAGGATACATATTCATCGAGGCGGCCGGAGCCCATTTTGTTGATGACGTGATCTCGGGCGTCCGACACGCAAGAGCTCGAACGAAAGGAGTCGTATCTCCTCAAGCGATTGAGAGGTTCATAGTCACAAAGCCTGTCATAGAAGACCTGACGGTTGGGGATTCGGTGGAGGTTGTTGGAGGCCCGTTTAGAGGCCTCAGGGCGAGGATTACTCATGTGGACAAGGTGAAGGAGGAAGTTACGATCGAGCTGCTTGAGGAAGGGTTCGCTACGCTTCCAGTCACCGTACACGCCGATTACGTGAAACTGGTTGCGCGAGGAGGTGGAGAGGCTGGGAGAGAAGAAACAAGTTGAAGCTCTCCTGAGCGGCGGCGAGGCTACTGCGGGTCCGCCTCTTGGACCAGCCCTCGGACCGCTTGGAGTGAACGTGCTTCAGATCGTGAACCGGATCAATGAGCTGACGAGCGCCTACGCAGGCATGAAGGTCCCGGTCAGAGTCATCGTCGACGTTGACACGAAGGATTTCGAAGTCGAGATCGGCACCCCGACGACGAGCGCCCTGATCGTGAAAGAACTCGGCATAGAGAAAGGTTCAGGCAATCCAAAGGCAGAGAAAGCCGGAAACCTGACTGTGGAGCAAGTCGCGAAGATAGCTATGATGAGACTTCCAGGCAGCTACGCCTTGTCAAAGGCTGCCGCGGCCAAGGAAGTGCTCGGATCATGTGTCAGCATGGGCATCACAGTCGACAGCAGAGACCCCCGAGAGATACAGAAAGAGATCTCTGAGGGAAAGTGGGACAAACTGTTCGGGACGTAGCGCAAAGAAAACGTGGTTAGGCATTCGTTCTACTCGATACCGAGCGATCTCGTAATCGCCATCAATTCAGGGCCAGTAGTCAGCGGCCCCACGACGGCACCTCTACTGTTCGCCAGAAGACCTGCCCTAATATAGGGGACCCCGCCGTTGACGGTTCCTGGCTCCACCGGTACCCTCAGCGCTTTCTCGATCACTGCTCGCTCGCGGTCAGTTATGGAGTGGTGAGCTAGGACTCCTCTGTTGGTCGCCACAGCCAACGATCCGACGTACGGAAGCCCACCTATTGAGGAGGAGACAATGTCGACGTTCAAGGTTTCCGCGACGATTCTTGCGAGAGATTCCGAGGCGCCAGGATGAATGATGGCGCCGTTATCATTGGCTAGGATCAGGTTTCCCAACGCCGTCCACCGCTCTTGAGCAACTCGAACTGTGGTCTCGAGCGTATCTCGAATCAACTGCAGCTCGTGGTCATGCACAATATGCGGCAGGACAATTCCGTTTGAGTTGGCCGCTACCAGCACGCCAACGAGCGCGCAGCCTCCGATGTTTGTCACGCATAGTTGGACTCCGAGGCTCTGTCGGAACCTGTCGACCTTCTTCTTTGGCAGGCCTGGCGGAAGGATTGCGGTCTTCTCGTTGGAATGACAGTACACTCCGATGTTGGGGCTTCCGTAGACGTCAGCGCGCAGAATCCCCAACTAGGAGATCACCGGCGCCAACAGATCTGGCCACATGTCTGGCTTCTCGGAGCTTACTAGGGCATGAGTACTCGGGATGAACTCTCGCACACCTAGGCGGCTGTTGCACGGTATACTATGACTCTTCCTTCCTTGTCCTTGACCAAGCGTACCTTGATCTGCCTGGGCGGTTTCTTGATGCTTCTGGCCCAAAGCTCCTCATTTACCTCGTTGCTGATCTCTACATTATCGGTCTTCATATGACGCTTCACGAAGTCTCGGAGCATCCTTGAGGCTCGAGGGGTTCGCTTCCCTCTCGGCGTCGCCCATACTCTGCGAAACGGAATTGTGTATACGCGTTCCTCAACAACCTCTATCTCCTCTTCCTCTTCTTCTCCTTCTGCCTCCTCGGCCTCCTCAGCTTCCTCTGGCTCCTCAGGTTCTTCAGCAGCAGGCTCTTCTTCTGCTGCTGGCTGCCCCTCCTCTAATTCCTCCTCCGCTGGCTCCTCAGGTCCTTCCTTGCCCTCTTCCTCAGAAGCGACTGATGCGGTCTGCTGTTCCTCTTCCAGGGGTTCGTCTTGATCGGATGGTTTCTCGCTCAACTACTCCACCACGCTATGCGTTCAGGCGGCTCTCACGCCAGCTCTTCTTCTTCGGATGGGTCCTGACCTGCCCCCTAGTCTTCGCAATTACCCATGTGGGCACGGCCTTTCTCATTCGATGAGCCCTTGCGAGACGCGTCTTCTTCGCGGCGGGCTTGTGTGTCGCCAAATCATATCCTCCTTATCTTGATCTCTTTTCTTTGGGACTGAAGACGGACAAGCGCGTCCTTGAGCTGCGAATCCGATATCGGCAGCTTGACCTTGCCTGATTGCGCAAGCTGGATGAGCTGAAGCTCAAGCTGTTCTGCGAAGTCAGGCCTCACCATCTTTATGTTTGTCAGCCTCTGCCTCGCTTCCATTGTGAGTATTCTCTTCAGGATCGCCTGTTTCTGGACCTCAACCTGCTGCTGGACTTCGGCTTGCCGCTCTTCCTGGGCGGCTGCTCTCTGAAGCTCAGCGAGTCTTCTTCTCCTCAGTTGTTGTAGCTCTTCCTCGCTGATGCCATCTCCGCTCATTGCTTCGAGCCTTCCCCGGAGGCGCTACCCTTCAGTATCTCAGCGGAGATCTTGTTAAGCAGGCTCACGCCTTCTCCTGAGAGCTTTCTGCCTTTGGAGCCTTCCCGGGCCACTAGACCGGCTTTCTCCAGCTGTTGGAGTGGCTCCCTAATCGCTGACCCACCGCTGTCCTTGGTGTGCTCTATGCTTGTTCCCTTTCTCTTCCTCCCGCCATACTCGACGCGGAGCCTTTGGGTTCCGACCGGTCCGTGAATGTACAGCTTCCTTAGAAGGGAGGCGCATCGAACGTACCACCAGTCTGGATTCTGTGGCGGACGCTCCTTGTGTGGGCCAGTCTTGGATGTGAGGGCCCAAGCTGGCGGCGTTACGTCGCCGACGTTCTCTTTGAGGTACTTCGCCAGCCTCTCGACGAGGGCCTTGGCCTCTACGTCATACGCTGTAGGCAACGGTGGTCTCTCCGATTTTTCAAACAGTCTTGCACTAGGGAACTTCAGCCAAAATATAAGCTAAGCTACTACCGAAAACCGTCTCTGCGGCCTTGCCTATGCTCATCCGGACTTTCTTGACTTGTAGACTGTGAATGTTCGTCCTCTCACGTCGACAATCTTGGACCGGGTCTCGTCGGCTATCTTTTCGGCGATCTGCTTGAGCTCGGTCTGTTCAAGTGAAGTCTTGTGAACCTTGACCTTGATCATCTCTTTTGCTTTGAGCTGTGTGCTTATCTGACCCAATAGTGGCCTCGTAACGCCGTTTCGTCCGACCCAGACGGTCGGCTCCCACTCCGCCGACTGACGCTTGAGCTGCTTCATCCTTTTCTTCTGAGACGTTTCTCCCTCACCGCCGGATACCGCTTCATCGAACCACATTCCAGACATGTCACGACTACGTGAGTCCCGTGCTCAGCACGCATCCTGACTCTGCAGTTGACACCCGGAACAAGAGCTGTTCCGCACTGCTTACATATGAACTGCTTTCGTCTGCGCCCCAGTCTAACACCAGACCTCATGGCAATTCTGCGCGCCATCTCGACGTACCTCCTCGAGAGAGTCGCGTCAAGTTTCACTATCTCTCTGGCCAGACTCAAGAGTATGTCAATTCGCTCTCCCGCGATTTGGCGCAGGTTATCGCTCTTTGGACGAGTCAAGTCTCCCCCAGTACCCTTCCACCCAACTCATGCTAGGGCAACTATGCCTCCGAGGCATCTATGATTTATGCAGACATCTACTCCGGAGAATCGTAGCGTATAGAGAAGGCCTGCTCGCGAGAGGATTTCCATGTTGACGCTGATTCTTGCGGAGTCGTCGATCGAAAAGGTACCCAAGCAACTCGCAAAACACCCTTCAGTCATCGCGCATGCCCGAAGGAGAAGAAGAGATCCAAGCTCACTCATCCTTGACCGAACCTATCACCATTCAGCGATGAAGACTCTGGAAGGACAAGCGTCTACCCCGGATATGTCGAAACGCGGAAGACCCGATATCGCGTTCCACGTCCTCCTACAGGCTCTAGGATCCCCACTGAACCATGAAGGACTGTTGAGAGTCTACATTCACACAGTCGACGACAAAGTGATAGACGTAGACCCGAATCTGAGGCTGCCGAGAAACTATGATAGATTCATCGGAATACTCGAGCAGCTCTATGAGACAGGGAGCGTGCCTCCAGGCGAGACTCCCCTCTTGAGAATTCGAAAGTGTACGCTTTCAACTCTTGTGAAGGAGTCGGGAACGTCAATGACTGTCGCTTTCAGCACTACTGGAAAACCTGTGACCATGAAGGATGCGTGTTCTTGGCTTGCGGAGACTCCCGCACCTGTGGTCCTCATCGGCGGTTTTCCTCGTTCACACTTTCAGCAATCGACGACCGAGCTTGCCGATCGCGTCTTTTCGATCGACCGAGAGTCGCTTGAGGCGTGGATTGTGACTGGAAGAGTCATTTACGAGTACGAGTGTTCGATCGGTCTGCCCGAGAGAAGGCTGCCGGTTTGAAGTTGTGCACTTAATAGTGAGTCGTCATACTACTCGCGCTGCCGTGAGGGGTCTGTCATGTCCGAGGACGGTGAATTGGAGCGTCTGAAGGCTCGTAAAATACAGGAGATCCAGCGGCGTCTCCGCGAGCAAGAGGAGCAGAAGAAGACCTCGGACCAGAAGCAGCCAAGCTCACGAGAAGTCCTGAAGTCGATCCTTGTTGGAAGAGCGTGGGAAGTGCTCGATGCTGCTGAGACTCAGTACCCTGGCCCCACACGTATGCTGGAGAGAGAGCTGGCGAGGCTGGTCAGCGAGGGCCGGCTCAAAGGCCCTGTCAGCGCCGAGCAGCTGTTGTGGCTGTTCCGACGCCTCGGCATGAACGTAAGACTCGAGACTAAGATTCAAGTCTACGAGAGCGGCGAACTCAAGTCCCTTGCTGACAAGTTCAGGGGACAGTAGAGACTCGCGTAGACTTGTCACTATGCGGTCGCAGCAACTCTGCCCATGTGACTATTCGTTGATTATGTCGCGGATTCTTTGCTGGACCATCTGTACGTCGAAGGCTGTGTTTACTAGGTAGCAAGGAGCCAGCCTGAATAGCCTCCTGAAGAAGTGTTTCCTCACTTCCACCTTCTCATCGGTCTTTACGATCAAGTAGGGGTTCAGGAACTGCTCCGGCTGGACGACCAAGTATTCAACCGCCTCTTCAATCTCAAGTCTGCGAGAAATCTCAGCATCATTCCTGTCGCGTTTTAGGAGGATCACCTTCATCGCGCGAGTTGTGTCAACGAACTTCTCCGGGCCGGCTATCCACAAAGGATCCAGCATGGCACGTGAGTACTCGTGCGCGACGTAGGGATCCGCCGAGAGGGCTCTGATTTCTTCTTCGCTCATACCCTGTGCTCGAAGTTTCTTGGCTTGCTCTGAAGAAAGGGGCTCTACGTTCTCAAGCTTCGCCCTATCAAGAAGTGGCCGGATCTCCGGGAAGACCCGGGCTATGTTGGTTCGGATGTAGAACTTCCTCTCGCTAATGTCAGCGCTCGCTCTCCCCTTCTCTCCGCCAATGAAACGGACATAGACCCAATCGTCGCTGTGAAGCCTTGCCCCCTGCATGTTCAAGAGAGCGTAAGAGTGAGTGCTCTTTCCTGTTCCAGTAGGCGCGATCAGAACTATGCCTTTGCCGTTTACTTCGACGCAGCTTCCATGAATGCTGTGTATGTCATGCTGGTCTTCTGCTATGTCGCAGGCGATGCCTAGGGCCCAGCTCTTGACCTGGCCGTAGTATTCTGTGTTGAAGATCACCGCAGTCTTCGTGTCTGGGTTGTAGAACGCATGAGGCTTGCCTTGTTGAAATGTGGGGTCAAGAACGGCGTAGAGTCTTCCGTGCGATCTTACCTCAGGCGGCATGGAGAACCAGTTCTCACGCCAGAAATCATCCAAATGGCTGCTGTTTGTGAAGAGCTGCATGCAGAAACCATCGATACTTGCCTTCCAGCCGTAACTTTCGTGGCCAAGGACCTTCTCTGCTCGGGCGACGAGTTCGTTCCTTTCATTTTTCCCGACGATGCTACTTTCCACTCGTCCTCTAGTCTTGGTAATGTAGTTGTATCGGTTGCTCGCCTGCATTCCCCGGCAACCAGCATAGACACGAAGCCTGATGTCTAATATGACCACCTGCCCGGACTTAATAGCACCGCGGAAGCGCAGCCTCCGCGGTCCAATCATTGAACATATCGCGGACACTGAGCTCCAAGTTCCTCCAAGAGATTCCCGAACGCCTCGAATGAAGAACCGCGGCCGAATCTGTCGTCCCCGGATCCGAGATGCGAGATATACTTTCATGGCTGTTTGCGTCTTTGAACATGAGGGCACCGGATTGGGCGCCTCAAGACGAGTCCAGTCGATTGAACCGTCACCAATACGGAAGATTATCGACCTTTCCGAATCTAGACCTGACATCATCGGGCTTCATGCAGGCGAACCTGACTTTGCAACACCGAAGCGAATAGTCGAGGCTGGAAGCCGAGCCCTGCAGGAAGGCTACACGCACTACACTCACGGCGCTGGGTTACTGCAACTTCGTGAAGCGATATCACGGAAACTTCTCGAGGAGAACGGGATCGAGGCAGATCCGAGGACAGAGGTCACAGTCACCGCAGGCGGGTTTGCTGCAATATTCGCAGCCACCCAGGCGATGATCGATTCGGGGGATGAGGTGATCGTCCCTCAACCCTCATGGCCATCCTACCCCGGCTTCGTCCGCCTCGCTGGTGGTGTCCCTGTAGCGGCCCCCCTTCGCGGTCCAGACTTCGAGCCTAAACGCCAAGATGTCGAACCGCTGATTACCAAGAAGACAAAGATGATCGTGATCAACTCTCCCAACAACCCGACAGGCGCGGTATACACGCGCGACTATCTCATGGACCTAGCAAGGTTGGCGAATGACCGAGGCCTCTTCATTGTTGCGGATGAGGTCTACGAGAAGCTGGTCTTCGGCGGAAACAAGCATTCCAGCATAGCCTCACGATCCGAGTTCAAGGATTCCACGATAACGGTGAACTCATTCTCGAAGACCTACGCAATGACCGGTTGGCGCGTCGGATACGTCGTGGCCAATGAGGCCGTCTCGACCAGCATCCGAAAGATACACGGCTACATGGTGTCTTGCGCTCCTGCATCCGCGCAGAAAGCCGCCCTCGAGGCCCTCTCGGGACCGCAAGACTGCGTCACCGAGATGGTTGAGGAATACCGCCGTCGGCGGGACTTGATCTTACGGGGACTGAATGAGGTTGACGGCTTTGAATGCAGTCCGCCTAAGGGGACGTTCTACGCCTTCCCCAGCGTGAGAAAACTAGGCATGTCCTCGGGCAAGATCGCGGAGGAACTCCTTGAGCAGGCAAAGCTGGCAAGCATTCCAGGTAGCGCCTTCGGCGAGGCTGGGGAAGGCTACCTGAGACTTTCATTTGCTACGTCTCAACAAAACATACAGGAAGCCGTTGCTAGGATCAAGACTTGGCGCTCGCACCGCACTTGAAGGTTGCTCGCATATGCCGCCCGCGCGGAAGATGCCGTAGCAGTTGGAGGACAGCAGGTTCGGAATTCCTGCAGCAAAGTGAATGACCGGATGGTTGGTTTGAGTCGGAGTAGAACAGTGGCATTGGCTGCGTTGTTTGGATCGGTCGTATTCATCTCTAAAGTGCTGCTTCCGTCACCCTTCGACAAAGCCCTCGTCGTGGTTCAGGCGATCTTCCTAGGATTAGGCGCGATCATGTTGCCACCTCTCGGAGCGACGTTTGTTGCCCTCTCCGGCGGGCTCCTGACAGCGGCTTGGAGGGCGCCCATGGCAGTCTACACGGTATCTTTTGCCGTGATCTACGGCCTGCTGGTGGATTGCCTCTGTCGCTTGCTGAAAGTGCAATCCATCGAAGGAGAGATCAGCAGAGCTCGATTAGTCGCTGCCGTCACCGTGAGCACGGCGCTAGTGGGGATGGCTAGCTACTACACGACAGTGTTCGCGTTCCAGCTTCTGCCGCGCAATCTCACTCTTGAGCTAGCTATCCTGGTGGGGGGCACGATCAGCGGCTTCGCTGGTGGATACCTCGCGACTGTCCTTTGGCAGAAATCAATCCGTCATATCGTCAGGCCGTCCTCCAACCGAGTCCGACCTGCCGCATGAGGCCAATAAGTGTGGCTACATCCATAGCTGCGGAGCGCTCGAAGTTAGGGTGTACATCACCCTGTTTTTTTCTTGCGTCGTTTCTGCCCAACCATATGTAGAATCAGATCCCTCCGCGGATGGATCGGGGTGGGCCTGCAGTAAGTGATGGGCCAGCATCTGTGAACTTGCTGTGCTGCAGGGCCGCCGGCGACCTCCTTGTCCACATTCCAGTCTTCACCTACCCACAGCGCCACTACCGAGCCTTGAATCACATGGATAAAACGGGTCGCTCTCTGGTGTACTATTGCCTGTGCCTTTTTTGGGCCCACGAACGCATCGCGATCGGACGTAGATGGCTTTTAGACAACCGGCGGCGCGCATTCCCGTGGGCAATGAAATCCATTGAAGGCCGGAAATCACAGACACAGACGTTTCCCAGAGGACTTGGCTTTCACACTGAACAACCGAATCAGAAGATTCCTAGAACCCCCAGAGCGACTCATCTCAAAGCTTCACCTCAAACCAAGCGATGTGATCGTGGACTTCGGGTGCGGCCCCGGTTTCTTTGCTGTTCCTCTCGCAAAGGTGACGGAAAGAACCATCGCAGTAGATGCCTCTTTACGGATGCTGGAGAAGGCCGCCTCCTATGCGAAGAGGAGCGGCGTGATTGTGGAGTTCTTGAAGAGTAATGGAACCAAGATTGGGCTGCCAGATCAGAGTGTCGACATGGTCTTTCTGAATCATGTTTTCCATGAAATCGACCACAGACCGAGAGTTCTCATGGAATTTCTGAGGATCATGAAAACGTCGGGGAGGTTGGTTGTCATTGAGAAGACACAAGGCAGCAGACTGCTGGGAGGGAAACTCGGTCCGCCGGTCATCGATTCACGGGAAGTTGTTCAAGAGATGGAACATGCAGGCTTCATCCTCATGCAGATGATCGCTCATGGAAGCGATTCGATCATAGTCGGGCAAAAGCCGTGGTAGGGAGAATACTGAGATGTGGGAGGTGCTGATGGCCACACTGTTGATTCGGCGGATAGGTCGGGGAAAACAATAACGTTCTTATGGCGGCACATCGATGTCCCGAGACAGATGATGAATGCAACGGGAGGGAAAGAGGAGCCATGAATGGTGAAACCAAGAAAGAGATCGCGCTCGGCGTCATTGCGCTCGGCGTTGGGGTCGCCCTAGGCGCCGTCTTAGGCAACGAGCAGACCAAGAACTCTCTTATTGACAAAGGCAAGAACTGGTTCAATAGTCGTCGACAGAGCTAGACTCGACCAACGGACCGACTCACGCTCCTCGTCTTTTTCATTTTCTCAGTTTCGACAAAGTACTAGTGCTCGTCGGACGGCAGAAGGTACCCGTCCGCCCCCTTCGAACGGCTGGATGATCATTCTTCGTTGGTTAAGATGTTCTGTGGTTTCCATCTTATTTCCCATCAAGGCAGGAATAGAGAACTCGCGAGTGACAATTGCGTCGAAGCTGGTCGCCGGAAAGTTGTCACGCCCACTCCCAGTCGCACATCGCCCTAGAAGTTATCAGAGCCGGCCTGTGCAAGTCTTGCATGCGCAGTCCATTCATTTCGAAAGCATGAACCGTTGCGCATGGAAATTCCTTGTCGGCGTCGAGGCTTTTAGGTGGGCTCTAGCTGTTGATTTGCAGCGGTCACATTGGGATATGTCAGGGTAAAGGTCAAGGTGAGGAATCCTCAACAGCGGACGCTCGAGGCCCACGTCGAACTTCTCGCAGACACAGGCGCCATCTATTCCGTTATTCCCTCCAGGACACTGGAGAGTATCAAGATCGAGCGAAGAAGCATGCGCCGGATGAGACTCGCGGATGGAAGAGTCATCGAGAAGTACCTAGGGATCGCCGAGATCGAGGTAAGCGGTGAGACAGCGCATAGCAGTGTGATCTTTGGCAAAGATGAGGACGCCTCAGTGCTTGGTGTCACGGCGCTGGAAGAGCTGGGACTGCAAGTCGACCCGCTCACAGGTGAACTGAAACCTATGGAGCTACTTCTTCTGCCAAGACTCTAGCTTTGCAGTTATCGAGTTCTCCAAGGATTTTTGTCCACCATCTCTCGAATCGGCCCGCTGAGGATAGGAACTGCGATGTTGCCTCAACGCTGTGGGGTTCCAAAGGATCTTCTTCGCTCACGTTGATATCAACAGGAACCGAACTTGAATGCATGCTGAAATCCAAAACTTGCGGGAGTCAGGTGGTCGACAGCTTGGCCTTGAAGCTGAGAGATGTCAAGACCGAAGTGATCCGAGAGGATGCCGGAACTTGCGCGGTTGCATGCTCGGCGCTAGGAGTGTATTCGGTAGGGAAGAGCTTGAGAGAGGCCAAGCGGAACTTCGAGGAGGCACTCGACTTGCATCTCTCTGTACTGAGGGAACAGGCGAGAAAACAGGTAGCCGCCGTCGTGGCGCACCACTGACCCTGGTTTGCCAATTGCCTCGTCTAAGGCCAATTGAAGGAAAGGACCTCGTCAAGATCCTCTGCAACAACTTCGGCTTTGTCAAGGCCAGACAAAAGGAAGCCATGTGACTCTCCAACGTGAGGGCACGTTCGTCACCGTTCCGTTGAAGGAGATAAGAGTCGGCCTTCTCAACAGAATTCTGAAGGACTGCAACATAACGAGAGACGAATTTCTCCAATTCCTGTAGCAGGAGCATCCGGAGCGCCTGCGACAGCATCAGTGACTCGGCCCGGACGCGGTCTGAAGATAATGACGGACCACAGCAAGTTTCATCTTCATTGTCGCCGACCCAGCATTGGATTGTTCTGGCTGAGCTCTAGATATCGATCCAGAAATCGACACCAGACAGTTTCAGACACCAGAAGAAAGTTTGCTCGTGATTCTCTCCCACAAGTCCGCTATTTCACTCTTCCACCCAGGGAACAGTTCAGCGGAGCGTCTGTGGACCAGCAGGTAGTATCCATTGATTCTGGTTATGATGTCTTCTGCCAGAATCCACTCGTCCAAGATGGCGAGATGGCCTTCTTTTGGCAGCATTACGCGTCCGTTCTCTCGCCTTATGTGGCTCGGAATCATGTATGCAGCTGACTTGCCGTTCCATTCAACCACGACAAGGCTCTGGCCATGTTTGAATTTCAAGTATAACTGGTAGTGCTTCTTGTAGAACTCGTATATTGACCTCAAGTGATCCGTCGAAGAGGAACCGACTCCCTGGCCCAGTAGTCTACACACCTCTTCCTGGTCTTGAAGAATTGCTTTGAAGAAGATGTGGACGCTCCCCGCTTTCCCCTGCCTGACAAGTCTGGGATGTCCGAAGTCTCTGACGTGTTCGTATATTCGGTCCACTCCCTCTTCGAGAGCCTTGAGGTACGCGTAGGCATGACAAGCGAAATCCTCGATTGCCTGGACGGTGAAGGTGATAATTCCAATCTTGGCGTAGGTCTTGAGTAGTGGGTCTTTTGAAAGCGTTACATCAGAACTGATAGAATCCATCCATTTCCTTATGGCTATAACGAGCCAAGATTTCGAGTGGACATAATGTCCCCGCCATAGTATCTCGGCTGCTCTGCGCTCATCCATCCAGTCGTCAAGGAGAAGCACTTCGGTAGGATTTCTCTCCAACCGGTGTCGACCGTTGCTTGGAGACACTTGCTCGCCGAGCAATACACCTATCGTAGGACGCCTAGCGACTGTGCCGATCTAAGCGGACTTGGGCCAAGCGGCGTCCTCTCGCGGAACAAGACAAGTGTGAAATGTGTGCGGCGGCCGGGATTCATACCCAATCAGGTTCAAAACCAGCCAAATCCAACCTGAGGGCACAGTCGCGAGATCTATCTCACATCTGCATGCATGCTGATTTCCGGAATTTGCGTCTCATCGTGATGAGGCCCCCTTGCTCGGAGAACGTGCACGATAAGAGGGCCGCTACCCGAAGCCTAAAATTCTAGGTATGGTTGCAGTTCAAATCAACGAGGTCTGATCGATGTCGTCCAGTCTCAGAAAAGCTCTCGAGAGATTTGATAGACTCTCTGAAGCGGAGCGGGCACAGATCGCCCGCGAAATGATTCGTGGAGCAATTGAGATTGAAAGAAGAGGAAAGACGCGAGGTTTGCAGAAGGCTTAATGTCATCGAGGCGGACCTAGCGGCTCAGCTCTTGAACAGCTATTCAGGAAAAGTACCTGTCGAGTTCTGGACAGCCGTTGAGAGATTCAAGCTCTTCCTTGAAATGAGAAAAGCGCTCTGCGACTAGAAGACTTGCCCGCTGATGCGGGCGGCTGCCAGCTGTGAGCGATATCTCGTTGGGGATAAGGCTGGTCATCATTATGCCAAGCATCTTCTTTGTGTTTTCGCAGCTACTTGGGTATGGTCTGAAGACTCGAGCCAGGAAGGAACTAACGACTCTCGCGCGCAGTGCCGAATCAGCTTGGATCTTCACTCGCGTGAGCGAGCAATCTACTGGTGAATATCGCTGGGAGTTCTTCATCGACAGCGCTATCCTTGCAGTGATCAACGGCCTGATAATGATCTTCGAGCTTTCTAGGACGGAGTATGGAATTGTCCTGTTGATAGTAGGAGTCACTATTGCGTTCGCAGGGCTTGTCGCAACTGAGGCGAAGTCCACATCTACCGTAATGATGCTGATTCTCTTGCTGGCGCCGCTATTTCTTGGTCAACTAGGATATTTCTGGGTTTCTGGGAATAGATATGAAAATCATGGGGTTTAGTCTCCTGCCCAAGCATGTCTTCTTTCTACCCTTAGTCGCCCTCCTCACACTCATCATCTTGGTGACCTTGCTCCGACGAAGAACTCCTTCAGGTCATTGACTCACCGCTCGCAAAAGAACGGATGCACCAATAAGCTCAAAATCATGAAAGAACACGTCGCGGATACGTCTAGCGAACGGGATGATTTGATCAATGCTGTGTTTATAGGCAAGCTAGAGGGGCAGGTTTGGCTGAAAGCTCTCAGACCTATTGGTGAAGGAAGTACCAGAACCTAAGAAGTGATCCTTGCTTGACTGAGCCCTACTTCGCAGCGAACTCAATACGAATATACAATGAGGACATTCTCAGGATACAGGAGATTGACAACGTAGACCTAATTGTCACATCTCCCCCATACGACATTGACATCAAGTACGAGAACTATGATGACAGCATTCCCTACAGCGAGTATTTGGAATTCACCAGGAGCTGGCTGGCTCAGTGCTACAGATTGGTGAGACCTGATGGAAGGCTCTGCCTGAATGTGCCCTTGGACAAGAACAAAGGCGGCCAGCAGAGCGTCTGTGCCGACATCACAACGACAGCTAAACAGGTCGGTTGGAAGTACCATTCAACAATAGTGTGGAATGAGCAGAACATCTCTCGGCGCACCGCTTGGGGTTCGTGGCTGAGTGCATCAGCGCCCTACGTGATAGCTCCGGTTGAAGTCATACTGGTGTTGTACAAGGAACGATGGGAGAAGAGTCGGAAGGGCAAGTCGGATACTACCAGAGATGAGTTCCTTGAGTGGACAAACGGTGTATGGAACTTCTCTGGGGAGAGTCGTAGCAAGATAGGTCATCCTGCACCGTTTCCCGTGGAACTCCCACGAAGATGCATCAAATTGTTCAGTTTCGTCGGTGATACGGTCTTGGATCCATTCATGGGAAGTGGCACAACTCTTGTCGCGTGTCTGCAGACCAAGAGAGTTGGAATTGGCGTAGAGATCAACAGGAAGTACTGTGATCTGGCGTTGAAACGACTGCAAGCGCACGGTATCTTCCAGAAACGTCTCGAAGAGGTTCTAGGTACGTCTCCTGATGTGAATTCTTCTTAGACTCTCTTCCGCCCATGCTTTGAGGTCTGCTGGAAGTTCGTCTAGAGACCTTACTATGCCGCCCAGTGCGGTGCCTTGATCTGAGGTTATGCCTTTGCAAAATGCCTCCACGTTCTGCACGTAGACGCCATCAAGATACGACTCCGCCAAGAGTCTATCTTTAGTGGGTTGTTCAGGCGCGCCCCACTCAGACCTCCACTCGTCAGCTCCGCGGCCCCCATCAGGGGTAGCTAGGACGACTCTGATGCGTGAAAGCATTCTGAAAAGCAAGCTCCAGAAGAGGGTTTCAGTAAATCTTCCGTGCAAGCTTACCTTGCAACTGATCACGGCGATAGGAATGTCTGCTTTCACTGCGACTAGGTCAATGTCGCCCCAGATGGAGTCCTCGAGAGTGGAAGCCTTGAGTGGAAGCGAAAGCATCCTCCACAGTTCTGCGCTCCTGTTCCTTATTGCGTCCTCACTCCTGCCATCGATCACCTCTATGCCGGTGTTCTGCAATCTTTCGTCCAGAAAGAGCCTCACGTAGTTCTCCCATTTCCCGCCTGCCTTGACAACCCTGGACTGGCGTTCCCTCACCGTCTCTTGGTCTATGCCCATAGGTAGTGTGCTTGAACCAGTCTCAACTTAACTGTTTTGAAAACGAAAGCATCTCCAATATGCAGCCAACTGTAGACTCGTGCAGAAGGAATTCGTGTCGCCTACTCCATGCAGCCGTCATGAAGTCGGCGCTGCGCTTTGGTAGACCATACAACGGTACCGCCAAGCCCGGAATCATATGGCGTCCCTAATTGACATAGTCTTTCAGAATTCGTTTAGGTCTTCAATTCATCTTGCATGCAATTCTGTACTTCGCGTGTGGTGGGATCGAAGCCCGAGAGATCCGGACGCTTGTCGGGAGCCGCATCCACAGCTTCCTCTCAAAGTTTAGCCTTGGCCTTGCTTTGACGACAGTCGCTGTCGCAATCCGCCTGACACGAGCCCCATTGATCGAAGCTGTTTCGCCTTCCAGATCCCCCTCAGCACTCTATCGGACATGAGCTTGTCTTTGACAATCCGATAAGATGGATTCGCATCAAGAAGAACCGTTTCCGCTTCCCCCATGTACCGCTGTGGGGAACGATGTGGATGTGTGCGGCCGCCGGGATTTGAACCCGGGTTTCTTCCCTACTGGTGTAGGTCAGAAGCGGTCCGCCTGGCGTTGGCAGGCTTGCGGCGCGTTGATGCACGCGTTCCCGTCCTAGACCAGACTGTCCCGACACTTCTACCGTCCCGAGTGCTTGGAGCACTCGGGAAGGGTGTGTAGTCGTCTAGACTACGGCCGCACGGCCCAAGAAAGAACCTTTCGACCGCTAAAGCCTTACTGTTATGGGGCTCCGAGTCCGTCGACCGCGTGCACTTTCCAATCGAACCTCTTGGATCTTCTCAGCTGTGGATAGCAGTACGGGCATGTGGGCTGATACTCTGAGAATGAGACTCTACATTTCGGACGGTACCAGCTCAGAGGGAAAACCGCGCTAACGCAGGAATGGAATTCGCGCTTTCAGGGTTTCCTTCGTGGTCGTCCGTTTCAGGGTCTCTATGAAGCGTGCTGGGTTCAGGCTCTTGGGGCACGCCTCTGTACAGTTGAATATGGTGTGGCAACGCCACAGGCCGTCCTCTGAACCGACTACTCCGAGGCGGTCACGGATTATGCCGTCACGTGAATCAGCCGCGAATCTGTACGCCTGCAGCAGTGCGGCGGGCCCTAGATACTTCTTCCCTGTCCACACGCTCGGGCAGGACGAGTAGCAGGCCGCACACATTATGCAGTCGGTCGAGAGGTCGATCTTCCTTCTATCCTTGGGGGATTGGATCCACTCCTTCTCGGGCAGCGGCCTTGTCGGCACGACGTATGGTTTCACGACCTCGTATTTCTCGAAGAACAACGTGAGGTCGACGACTAGGTCTTTGATGATCGGCATATGAGGGAGAGGTTGGACGATTATGTCACGTCCCACTTGAGAGATCAACGTAGAGCAGGCAAGCCTATGCCAGCCGTTGATGAACATCGCGCAGCTTCCGCAGACTGCGCTTCTACAAGAGTATCGGAATGCGAGAGAGTGGTCCTGATTCTCAAGGGCTTGGAATAGGGCGTCAAGAACGGTTGTGTCCTTGGTGGCCTTGACGGTGAAGGTCTGATAGTAGGGCTCACCGCTCTCTTTTGGATCATATCGTAGCACTGTGAGAGCAATTTCGTCTTCTTTCCTCTTCGTCAATACTTCCTTGCCTCCGGCTTGTACCGGCTGATCTTGACCTCTGAGTAATCCAGTCTCGGACCTGTGGGCGCGTAGTGTGCGAGAGTGTGTTTGAGGAAGTTTTCGTCGTCGCGTTGCGGGAAGTCTAGGCGTACGTGGGCTCCCCGACTCTCCCTTCTGGCCAATGCTGAGGCTGTAATGATCTCAGCCAGTTCGAGGGTCGCTTCCACCTCGAACGTCCGTATTAGGTCTAAGTTGAAGACCCTGTCAAGGTTGATGGGTCGGAGCTGAGAGAATCTTCTCCTCAACCGCCGTATCTGATCCAGTGCGGCTTCGAGGTCAGTGCCTGACCTGAACATACCCACCTTCTGGGTCAGGATCAAGCGTGCTTCGTCGCGCAGCGCGGTCGGCTCTTCGGTTCCGTTTCCCTTCTGGAGTGCTTCGACTCTTTTCTGTTCTCGTTCCAAGGATGATTCAATGAGTTGCTCGTCCGTTCTGCTAGGGAGTGATTTGGCGAACTTTGCGGCTTTCTCGCCGGCGACCTTACCGAAGACTACGCAGTCTAGCAGTGAGTTGCCGCCGAGTCTGTTGGCGCCGTGTACACTGATGCATGAACATTCCCCGGCCGCGTACAGGCCTTTCAGCGGCGTCTCGCAGTTCGAGTTGCAGTCTATTCCGCCCATCGTGTAGTGCGCGGCCGGCCGGATCGGGATCGGCTTGTCGATCGGATCCAGTCCAGCGAACAGAAGGCAGAGCTCACGTATCCCCGGCAGTCTAGTCATGATCTTCTCCCTGCCTAGGTGTCTCAGGTCCAAGTGCACGTACGCGTTCTCGAAGGCTCGGCCTTCATCGATCTCCTTCTGTATCGATCTACTGACGATGTCACGCGGCGCGAGCTCCATGGCCTTCGGCGCGTACCGCTCCATGAACCGCTCCCCTTTGCTGTTGATGAGGTAGCCGCCCTCGCCTCGCGCTCCCTCCGTGATGAGAAGACCGGTTGGATACAGCCCGGTCGGGTGGAACTGGATGAACTCCATGTCCTTCAGCGGCACGCCTGCCCTGTACGCGATCGTCATTCCGCTACCTGTGTTGATCATCGAGTTAGTTGAGATGCTGTATATCCAGACAGCTCCGCCCGTCGCAAGGATCGTCGCCTTCGCAGCGATCGGAACAAGTTCGCCGGTCTTGATGTTGAGCGCGATGACTCCTCTACAGGATCCTTCATCGATGATAAGTGAGGTCACGAAGTACTCTTGATACTGTTTGATCTTTCTCTTCACCGACTGCTCGTAGACCGTCTGCAGGAGATAGAGGCCAGTTCTGTCCGCTCCGTAGCAGGTCCGAGGGAAGCCTGCTCCCCCAAATGGGCGCTGAGCTATCTTTCCCTCGTCGGTTCGGCTGAAGGCGCACCCCCAGTGTTCAAGCTCGAATATGCATTCGGGTGCCATTCGCGTCATCAGCTCGACGGCGTCTTGGTCTGCTAGGAAGTCGCTTCCCTTGACCGTATCGAACGCGTGTCTGTCGGGAGTGTCATCTCTGCCCCCCTCCGCGTTTCCGAGCGCGGCATTTATTCCGCCTTGAGCCGCCTTCGTGTGCGATCTCAACGGGTGGACTCGACTTATCACAGCAGTGTCAGCGAGTGCTGAGCTTTCAATGGCTGCCCGAAGTCCGGCAAGGCCACCGCCGACAACAATCACGTCATGCTGGAACATCGCTCATCCTCCAACGATCAGGGGCCAAAGTCCGTGCATTCCGAACAAGAGTGAGGCCGCACCGAGAAGCAGGAGGATCGCGGTCACGAGCTTTCGGCCTT
>Ga0315312_1001404_pt1 | contig 18970 bp, 22 predicted proteins | sample TDP7_MG_FD_203629 | JGI IMG/M metagenome (GOLD analysis project Ga0315312, IMG submission 203629) | Freshwater sediment microbial communities from Lake Towuti, South Sulawesi, Indonesia - TDP7 | ecosystem: Environmental > Aquatic > Freshwater > Lake > Sediment | place: Indonesia: South Sulawesi... | reverse complement strand
GCGGAGTTTATCTCGCACCAAGCTTCGCTTGGTGCGAGGCTCCCTCGCGCACTTTCAAAGTTAATAAAAAAGCGACACTTTCTTAATTTTACAAACTCCCAAAAATCTGACAACTGTGGAAAACCCAATTAACAATCTATTGATTTACGAAATCGATAGATTAAAATAAATTAAGCTCGGGGGAACAAAGCGTTGTAATTAGCCCCTATTCCTTATAAACAATCTAATAATCTTATGAAAATAATAAATAGACGAAATATAGTTAGTGGAGAGGTTTTTCATGTTTTAAATCGTGGCGTGGACAAGAAAAATATTTTTTTAGACGACAAGGATTACTTCCGTTTTGTCCACAATTTATTTGAATTTAACGATACGAATCCGGCCCTTAATTCGGGTATTTTTGGGGTCGAACCCAATCTATCGATTTACGAAATCAATATGTTGAAAGGAAGCCGCGAAAATTAATTGTTGAGATTTTGGCTTTTTGTCTTATGCCTAACCATTTTCATTTACTTTTAAGGCAAAAGGGGGGAGGTGGCATCACAAAATTTATGCGCAAATTAGGTGTCGGTTATGCTAATTATTTTAATGAAAAATATAAGAGAACAGGAACATTATTTGAGGGAAGATATAAGATAATTTTGGTAAACCAAGATACTTATTTTACTCATTTACCATATTATATTCATTTCAACCCGCTCGATTTAATAATGCCTGGGTGGAGATCGGGGGAAATTAAAAACCACCAGAAGGCAATCGGGTTTTTGGAGTCCTATCGCTGGTCAAGTCATTTGGATTATCTTGGCATAAAAAATTTCCCTTCGTTAACCCAAAGGGAATTTCTTTTAAAAATATTTGGAAAAACTGAAAATTATAAAAAGGAGGTTGAAAATTGGCTGAAACAAATGAACTTGGAAAAAATACAAAAACTGATTTTAGAATAAGAGAATAAGTCAATCTATTGATTTACGAAATCAATAGTTTTAAAAGCCAAGGAAGTCGCGGATTTTTTTTATTGAGATGGTGCTAACTGCTCCTTCTCTATCAATTGTATTTATCCCCAAGATATTTCCCTCAATATTAAACAAAGGGCTTCCCTTAAGATTATTTTTTTCAAAGATATTAGTTTGAATAAAATTATTATCGAAAGTTTTAATAATTCCTTCATTTGTTGTCTTCTTTGGATTATCCCCTTTTTCAAAAATTATTCCTACCAAAAAAACTCTCTCCCCTAATTTTATTTTATCTAAATCAGCAAAGCCAACTGTTGGCAAGTTGGATTCTTCCATTTTTATTAAAGCTAAATTTTCTTTTAAATCTTTTTTTAAAATTTGAAATGAGATTAATCTCCCTTCCCAAAAAAGATTTATTTTCGCCCCAGAGGGAACCAGCTCGGCTAAAGTAACTACCAAGCCATCTGAAGAAACAATTAGGCCTGAACCTTCTAAAGTTTTCCCTGCTTTTATTCCGACCACTGTTTTTTCCACTTTCTCAATAGCATTTTTTAGGGCAGTATTCTCTTGAACTATGGTTTCTTTTTTTTCAGTAACATAAATTGGGGCCTGTTCTAACCGATATTTATAAAAAAGAGGCCTTTCTACAAAATAAGGCCAGAAAATTTGGTCAGCGAAAATTCCGCCGACCATTCCTAAAATAAAAATAGCTATAATTTTCAAGATGTTTTTCCCCATTTATATTTAAGTTTTATCTTGCCAAAACCTTTTCTCTTAATTTTTTGGTTTTAATTAGGCCTTGAGGAGTTTTAAAAATAATTTGATTTTCTACTTTATCAATAACAACCCTCTCTCCCTCTTTTATTTCTCCAGAAACTATTTTTAAAGAGAGGGGGTCCAAAACTAATCTTTGAATAACTCTCTTTAGGGGTCTAGCACCCAAATTTTGGTCAAAACCTTCCTCAGCTAAAAATTCTTTACAGGAATCAGTTACTCTAATTTTAATTTTTTTTGCTGCCAATCTTTCTTCAACCTTTTGAAGCTCTAAATCAACAATTTTTTTAATTTCTTCTTTTGAAAGATAATTAAAAATAATGATTTCATCAATTCTATTTAGAAATTCTGGTCGGAAATTTTCTTTTAAGGCAGCCATTACTTTTTCTTTCAGAGTTTCTTTTTGAGACCTGGCCTCATCAATAGTCACAAAACCCAAAGAGGCCTCTTTGGCAATGATATCTGAGCCAACATTGGAAGTCATAATTAAAATCGCATTTTTGAAAGATGCAACCCTGCCTTTAGCATCAGTCAATCTACCATCTTCAAGAATCTGAAGCAAAATATTGAAAACTTCAGGATGGGCCTTTTCAATTTCATCAAGCAAAACCACTGAATATGGTCTTCTCCTAATTTTTTCAGTTAATTGACCTCCTTCTTCATAACCAACATAGCCAGGAGGCGACCCTATCATTTTGGAAACAGTGTGTTTTTCCATATATTCTGACATATCTAATCTGACCAGGGCATTTTCGTCATTAAACAAAAACTCAGCCAGGGCTCTGGCAGTTTCGGTTTTCCCGACCCCAGTTGGACCTAAAAACATAAAAGAACCCAAAGGTCTTTTTTCTTCAGAGATTCCAGCTCTTGAGCGGCGAATAGCATTAGAAATGGCTGATATCGCTTCAGCCTGACCGATTACCCTTTTTGAAAGAACTTCTTCCATTCTTTCTAATTTTTTAGCTTCTTCTTCTATTAACCTGGTCAATGGAATTCCGGTCCAGCGCGAAACTACTTGGGCAACATTCTCCTCTGATATTTCTTCTTTTAAAATTGGCTTATTTTTCTGTAATGAGGCCAATTTTTTTTCAGTTTTTTTAAGTTCTTTTATTAAATTTGGAATTCTTCCATATTTTATTTCAGCTACCTTTGGTAAATTTGCCATTGTTTGCTCTTTTTCTAATTCAAAACGGGCTTCCTCTATTTCTTTTTTTAGATTTTTAATTGTAGTAATTGTTTCTTTTTCTAATTGCCACTTTGCCTCAATTGCTTTAGCTCTTTCTCTCAAATCAGCTATTTGCCGCAAAAGGGCTTTTTTCTTAGCCGGCTGCTTTTCATTTTTTTTGGCTTCCATCTCAATTTCTAATTTTTGAATTTCCTTTTTCAGATTATCTAATTCGGTTGGTTCTGATTCAATTTCTAATCTCAAAGAACTCATTGCTTCATCCATTAGGTCCACTGCTTTATCTGGCAAAAATCTATCAGTAATGTATCTATCTGCCAATTGAGCGCAAGAAAGGAGGGCTGAATCTGTTATTTTTACTCCATGATGCAACTCATATTTTTCTTTAATTCCTCTTAAAATCGAGATTGTATCTTCAATCGAGGGTTCTTGAACATAAATTGGTTGAAATCTTCTCTCTAAGGCCGGGTCTCTTTCAATATATTTTTGATATTCTTTCAAAGTTGTAGCTCCAATTGCTCTTAGTTCACCTCGGGATAAAGCTGGTTTCAATAAATTTGAAGCGTCAATTGCTCCTTCAGCTGCTCCAGCCCCAACTAAAGTATGAAGTTCATCAATAAATAAAATATATTTACCAGCTGCCCGATTAACTTCTCGAAGTAAGGCCTTTACTCTGTCTTCAAATTCCCCACGATATTTTGTGCCAGCCACAATTGCTCCCAAATCTAAACCAATAATTTCTTTTTCTTTTAAAGATTCTGGGACATCTTCTTTGACGATTTTTTGGGCTAATCCCTCAACAATCGCTGTTTTACCAACCCCGGCTTCACCGATTAGAACCGGATTATTTTTTGTTCTTCGCGACAAAACCTGCATTAATCTCCGAATTTCATTTTCTCTGCCAATCACTGGGTCAAGTTTTCCTTGACGAGCTAAAGATGTTAGGTTTCTGGCATATTTTTCAATGACTTGATATTTTGATTCAGGTTCTGGGTCAGTAATTCTTTGGCCGCCTCGAATCTGAGATAGGACCTTCAAAGCAGTTTCATAATCTAATTTGCCAAATTCTAAAGTTGCGGGTCCTCCACCTGGCTGTAAAAAAGTGGTTTTATCTAAAATTTCTTTGGCTTTGGTTTCAGTAGAAAGAAGGCCTAAAAATAGATGCTCAACTGAAATAAATTCATCACCCATTTTCATAGCTTCGTTTCTGGATCTATCTAAAACCTTAGCCATATCCTGAGTTAAATAGAACTGGCCGAAAGTTTGTGGGGTAACCACTAGAGGAATTTTATCTAAAGCTGCCTCGGTCTTTCTTTTGAGTCCTTCAATATCAGCTCCTAATCTTTGAAGCAAAGTTAAAATCACGCTTTCTTCTTGGGAAAGTAAGGCATATAAAAGATGCAGGGCATCAATTTGCTGTTGTCCCCTTTCTTGAGCTACGCTTTGAGCCCGCAAAATTGTATCTTGAGCTTTGTGGGTAAAATTAGCTCCAGTCATAATCTATTTTATTTTAACAAAAAAACAAAAAGCCCGCAAGGCAAAATGCCTCGCGGCTAAAAGTTAAGTTTGATTATAAAGCGAACCGCATACACGCTGTGTTATACGACGCCGGATGTCTCTCACGAACCTGTTTCAAGTATAGCATGCACTTGTTGTTCGAAATCTTTTCCAGCATCAAAAATAGGCAACGATTGTGCTATTCCTGCTTGAACAAGAGCGTCGCTTCCGAGATATTGTGCCAGTTCACGATATTTTTTGTTCTCCGACCACACCACAGCATAAACTTGGCGTCCTTGCTGGAATGCTAACCCTGCAGTATGGACAGCACCACCTGCCGCCTCAGTTTCCACAACGATCACAATATCTGCAAGGCCACTCGTAATTCTGTCACGAGCCATAAGATGTGTATAGGCACGCTCAGCGTTCACATCGTCCAACTCTGACACGAAAATTCCGTTAGACAGAATATACCGCTCCAGCCCTGGCTTGCAAGGTTCCTTCTGGAGTATCCCTGCCCCTAATACAGCTATTGTAGGTGCTTCGGTATCCATGGCACCAATGTGGGCAAAAGTATCAATTCCTGTAGCGTAGCCGCTCACAATTGTATAGCCTAATTCACCGGCGATTCGGGCGGTGGTTTGCGATATTTCCATAGCCTTGTAGAATGGTGAACGTGTTCCTACAATGGCCACCGCTTTAGTAGGATTCAGTGACCCGCTGCCGTGTATCCAGAGAAAATCAGGTCTATCAAGTATCGTTTTCAAACGGTATGGGTACTCTTCATCATTAATGGAGACCTTTCTCGCATTAGCCATTTTGTTCTCCTTTTTTCACACCCGATATCGCATAACTCGTTTTATACGGACCCCAGTTTCTCATCTTCCTCTCCTCCTTCTGGCGGTTAGTTGGCTCCGAACAGCCGATTTAGCCACTCAGAACCACCATCACCACCACAAGGAGAATAAATTGTTAAAGAGCGTTTGGGCTAATTTTGTTTTATTCTTTTTTAAAAAGAAAGTCAATGGTTCGGCAAGCTCACCATAAACAAAAAGCCCGCTTATGCCTAAAGCTTCAGCGGGTAAATCTCGCAAGGTTTGATTCCGATGGAACTGTCCCCTATTTCCCTTCCCCAATCAAGTTACAATCTCAAGTCTTGAGGCCGAAGGCTTTCCTATTTAATCTTGTTTAGATCCCCGTTTAATATTGTTGCATCTAATCCCGCAATTTCTTCATAGTGGGGGTGGTCTTCTCCAAATGGATTTAACCAGAAAATCTTTTTACCTAGGTAGAAAGCCACGGCAATCTCCATCAGAGTATTCGAACCGAAATAACCTTCAATACCCTCTCTTGTAAGATTAACAACTAGAATTGCATCAGAATTTTCAATTTTTTGAAAATGTCCTTGAGTAAAAAGTGGTTTCCTTTTAAGGAGTTCTTCTCTGCCATATTTTGCTGCCCACTCTGATTCAGCCATCAGTGGCTCAGGCAGCAAACATTGATGTCCTTTTCTAGAGCAATCATCAGCAATTTCCTTTAACTTTTCGTAGAATTTACTACTTCCACAGAGCGTGATTCTCATCCTCCTCACCTCCTTGGGACGCTCTGCGTCCCTTTTGTTTTCGGTTGTCAAAGAACAATTGTTCTAATTCTCTTTTACTCTTTTCAAATGAGAAAGTCAAGAAGAAACGAAAAGCCCGCAAGGACAAATGCCTCGCGGCTAAAAGTTATCGCAAAATTCCTACTTCAAAAAGTGAATCGTCCCCGTAGGCAATATTGCTTTGCCGAGAAATTCCGCTTCGCGTGGATCAGTAGACCAAATATAAACATCGGGTAAGTCTTGACAATTAGGTTGGGCAATCTTATGTCTTTTGCCGGCCACCATAAGAAGTCCTTCTCTATCTTTTGAATAAATACAAGGGTTGTTATAACCACAACGACACTCCGCTCTGCCGAATGCCATCTCCTCACCTCCCTGGAACGTCTTGCGTTCCTTATGACGGTTGTAGCCAACTCCGAACAGCCAGAAGCCACTCAGAACCGCCTTCACCGCCACAAGGATTCGGAAAACTCATCTTCAATTTTTAAAGAGCCTAATGAAATTATATTTCTTTGAAAAAGAAATGTCAAACAAAAAGCCCGCAGGAACAAATGCCCTGCGGGGCAAAATACTAGGTTGTAATCGCCAATTTTTGCTTTAGAAGACTTATCTGCTGTTAGACTGGAGATCTTAGGGATTAAATTTGTTTTTGGATAAATTAGAAAAGCGCGGGGTGCGCGTGGTGCCCTGCGCTGGGCTGATTGAGGTAGAAAGATAGAATTTATTGTTTGGGTTTTTTGAAAATGTAAACTGGACAATCAGAGATCACTGCCAAATTACCAAGGACTGTCCTTTGCTCTTCAATTCTTGGCTCAATACCTACCAATTCCCATCCTTCTTCACCAAGTTTGTTCAAGGCCTCTAATTGACTCTTCGAAATTTTTCGCTCGGAACCATCTGGTTTATATTGGCTCCAACCCCCTTCTCCTACTACCTCTACTCTAATTGTTCCTATAGCGGCTCTTTCCGTCTCTTTCAATTGCCAGATACAATATTGCAAGGTACAATACTCCCACTTTGGCATCGTCCTCACCTCCCTTGGGTATCTGAATAGAGGATACTCAGTGGCTTGCACTAACTTTTCGCAGGAGTCTGTTTGCTTCTTCCCTAATTACTGTTAATCTCCTGTGCATTTCATCTAACCAGTCATTGACAGGGAGAGTAATCATTTTATCACCTTTTTTTGTAAGCGGCGAAGCTCCCAATAGTCGAACGGGTTCAAATATTATTTTCCGCATTGCTTCAGAGACTTGCCCTACACCAATAGAGACAGATCTCCCAAGGTCTACGCTATATCTTCTGGCAAGTTCTAACACGATTGAATAATGCGGATCACTAGGATAGACCAAACCACTAACGTTGCCTTTTGGTAATTTTTGTAGAACAGCATTAAGAGCATTCTCCGCGTCGCCCCACAAAGAAATAGTTCTCTGTACTTTCACATACCATTCATCAAAGTATCTCTTAATTTCCCTTCTTTCAAAGCCTGTTTGTTTAATAAGCCCCGAAAAAAAGGCAAATAATCTAGCTATATTACCATCAGTTAGATGATTGGGATCATCGAATAAATAACGTATACTTCTTAGAAGTAAAATACTATCCAATCCGGCAATTGCTTCATCAACATCTCCTGTCTCAGCTAAATAAGTAGCGAATCCAATTCTTTCTTCAACTGTTGGAAAATATAACCCGCGTTGTGTCATAAATTCCCAAACTAAATGATGGATGGGAAAGAATTGCTCCTGATTTCTTAATCTTTCTTCATTATAAAAACCATCTGCAATGCTTTTTCTAACAAGATTAACATCAGATTCCCTAATTGGTGGTTGGTAAAGGTACATCTTGGCTTTTCTGCAAAACCCAACCGCCCCCTGTGGATTACCTTGTTGATAGGCTATTTGAGCAGCGGAAAGAAGTGCCTTAGCTCTAAGCTCGTAGTCATGTTCTGGGCTATGGGCATCGCCAGGATGTTCAGGAATAATCATCTTCACGCCTCTTTCTATCTCATTTAGAGCTTCATTAGGCCTATTCTGGCGATGGAAAATAGTTGCTCTTAGGAGATATATCCTCGGATCTATCGGAAACTCTCTCTCTGCTTCATTCAACCTTTGTAGTGCTTCTGTCTGAAATCCGACATCAGCTTGATGTTGAGCAATTTGAATCTGCTCACTTATCTTTGTTCTGGCCGGCGCCCTAATCGCATTGAGTAGTTCCCCTAAATAGTAAGTCTGTTTTCTTTCCTCTGCCAATATTTCCTCTGCGATTCCTTGAATCTGGATTAAGCGGTCAACAACGCGACTAATGTGATATTCAATCGCCCTTTCCAAATCATAACCAACGGCGGCCAGATCTTGGGCAAGAAAGGTGATATCAGAAACTCCCACCCCGCCAAGCGGATAGGCGGCTAAACTACTTCCCAATCTTTCTATAGCTCCTCTGGTTTCTACTTGAGCTCTAATTACTGCACAATTGGGGCACTGAATGCCAAGAGTTGGATTTTCATACCCACAGTTCCAGCAGTAGACAGCCATCTCCCTTACCTCCTTGGAATTGGTTCCTTGCGACGGTTAGTCAGCCCCGAATAGCTTTTGCCACTCAGAACTGCCTTCACCGCCACAAGGATTAGAAATTCATCTTCAATTTTTAAAGAGCGTGTTATTTCCTTTTACTCTTTTCTGCCTTTTTAATTTTTTGATAAAGACTTTCGATACTTTCTTTTAAAAATATTTTTTTTCTCAATTGGGTATAGTCTCTTTTCCCGTAACCTAAAGATGTCCAGAATTCGCTGGCTTTAGAAATACCCAATTTCTCAATTAAAGCTTCGATGGCTTTTTCCATTAAAACTGGCTGAGGTAGGTAATTTGTTTTCATAATTATTTGGATTGAAAAATTTTAATGAAATCTATTGGATTTATAACCCTTAACTCTCCCTTATATTTTCTAATTACATCATAGTCGCAAGTCAGAAAATAGTCAACTCTAACAGCTTCAGCCGAAGCTAAATGTAAACTATCAATTGGAGGAAGTTTTAATTTATTAATCTCTTTTGCCCGCTGTTTTACTTTTGAATTAAGTTTTTGATAAAAAGTTGCTTTAGAGAGATACGTTGAAATCCAAATTTTCCGCTCGGGAAAGGGATTTTTAGAATTTTCATACTCGATGACTGATGAATTTACTAATTTAATTTTCCGATTTTCTATTAGTTCAAAAATAAAAAATATTGCGACTGTCTCTAATCGGATCTCTGGGATAGATTGGTCATCAAAGGGTCTATTTAAGACGCTATTATCTAAATAAATTTTCATAATTTTTATTCGCTTCTTTCAGCCAAGGCTACCTCAATAGTTTTCTCTTGACCCTTTTTTAAAATCTTTAAAACTACTTTATCTCCGGGATTATATTTCATAATGATTTTTGCCAGAGAGTTTTCGGTAGTGATTTTTTCACCATTAAATTCTAAAATAATATCTCCTTCTTTCAAGCCAATTTTTTCAGCCGGGGAATCCGGGAAAATAGCTGATTCTCCTCCCTCACCTCTGATAACCCAAGCTCCGTAATCCACTGCTAAATTATTTTCTTTCTGAATTTTTTCATTAATTAAAACATATCTCACTCCTAAAAAAGGATAGACAATCTTTCCCAGGGCTTTAACTTGCTCAATATCTTTTTTGGCTTTGTTAATTGGAATGGCAAAGCCAATATTTTCTGCTTCCAAAGCCATGGCAGTATTAATACCAATCACTTCTCCCTTTAGATTTAAAAGTGGACCTCCAGAATTACCCTTGTTAATTGCAGCATCGGTTTGAATAACATCTTCTAAAACCTCGGCTAATCCTCCTCCTGAAGCAGTAACTGTTCTTCCTAGGCCAGAAATTACTCCTACTGAAACCGAATTTCGAAATTCTCCCAAAACATTACCAATGGCAATTACGGTTTGGCCAATCTGTAATTTATCTGAATCACCCAATTTAACAGGGGTTAATCCATTTGTCTTTTCAATTTTAATTATGGCTATATCTTGAGCTGGGTCTTTTGCTAAAACTTTGGCTGGGAATTTTCTGCCATCATTGGTTAAAACAGTATAATCTGCTTCAGTATCTAAAACTACGTGTTTGTTGGTTAAAATCATTCCGTCTTCAGAGACAATGAAGCCCGTTCCCCCGCCAATTTCTTTTTTCTCAACGCCCTTTTGGCGATATTGGGGAATTTTAAATTCAAAAGGGCTAGGCCCAAAAAATTCTTCAAAAGGATTAATATAATACTCTTCAAGGATGGGCAGGTCTTTAGAAATAATGATTGAGACCACGGAGGGCGAGACCTCTTTAAATGCTGAAATTATCATCTCTTCTTCAGAGGTTTGAGGTAAATATTCTTGAGCTTCTTCTTGAGGACCTCCAGTTTTTAATTTTTGGAGATAATCTTTTATTTGAAAATCAAAAAAACTACTTGAAATAATTCCTCCAAGAAAACCAAAAAAAGAGGAAATTAAGACAATAGCCAAAATAACTAAAACTTTTCGCCAAAATTTTAATTCGGGAATTTTAATATCAGATAACTTCATATATGATATTATAACAAAATCGCTTAAAAAGAGAAGGGGTCGGTCTTAATTTCTTAATTATTTTCTAAATCTCCTTGATTCTGACAATTTCAACACCGGGTGTTGAATTTTTGTTAAATTTCGTTTATTTTTTAATTTTTTTGATTGGAGGTTATATTTGAAAATGTCTGATTTAATTGGGCCAAAGAAAATTAGGTGAAGTTCGGCTAAAAGATATTTAAAATAAGTTTTAAACCAGCCCTCTTTTTCAAATCTTCTCTGGGAATAATAAACCTTAGCTGACCTCAAAATACCGAATCTCCCAAAACGGGCCGCCTTTCTGGCGTAAACCTGGTCTTCAGCTAATTTTATTTTTTCATCAAAACCACCAATTTTTTGGTAAAGCACCTTTTTAATTAAAATTGCACCGGCACTGTGAGGCAAAATTTTTTCCAGAATTAAAATTGGCCAGTTGTAAAAAAAGTTGTATAAAAATTTAAGAAATTTGTTCTTTCCCCAGGGCTGTAATAAAAATCCGGCAATATCTAAATTTCTTTCTTTAAATTCCAAAATAAAATTTTCCAAAGAATTTTCTGGTAAAATTGTATCAGCATCTAAAAATAAAAGGAATTCTCCCTTGGCTATTTTTGCTCCCTCGTTTCTTCCTCGAGCTGGTAATCCGCCATTAATAACTTTACAATCCTGACTTTTAGCAATTTGAGCTGTTTTGTCACCAGACTCTGCATCAGCAACAATAATTTCGTATTTTCCGTTAAAATTCTGTTTTGTTATTGAACCAAGCAAAAAAGGGAGATATTTTTCCTCCTCAAAAGTTGGAATAATTATACTTAAATTCATAAAACTTTTTCCTTATTATTCTATCAAAAAAGAAGAGGCCCTGCTATCCACTTGGGACGCAGGGCCTTGCGCAATATCGATGGTTCTTTTGTTATACTTCCCTAATTATCTGGGAATGTTGACAGCCAAAATCGGAATGTTCGCTCGCGGTTGCGCTGGAGGCGTTCGGCGCGGCGCCGCCGACCCTCGCGGAAATCTCCATAGACCTCATAAATCAACGAGGCACCGCCAGCGAAAAAGCCAAATACCATCAGAAGAAAGATGGCACTAACTGCCACTTCTGGTGACATCTGCCCTCTCCAATCAGGGCAGATAAAGGTTAACCGCCGACATATCTCGGCTAACCCGAGACAAATCAGGCCAGCTAAAACCTTGCCTAGACCCTTGAGCCACGACATTTGCTACCACTCCTTTCTACATCTCTTGCTTCAGATGCTTTATTAATCTGAAACGAACTCCTATAAAGATACCACATCCGAAAGAATTTGTCAAGTTTTCACTTCTCTAACTATTTCAAGGCCTTTTCTATCTCGCCCAGGACTTGAGAAATTGAAAGTAAAAATCCTTCGCTCTCGTCATTTTTAACCATCTCCAGAGACTCGCTCAATTTCGGATCATTTAAATTATTTACCCTATTCTCAAGTTCCACCATCCATTTAATTTCATCCTTAAAGGAAAAACGAGGAGTGGCGCCAATTTCTTTTAAGGCTGGCCAAATTAAAACATCAGCATATTCAGCGTAAGACAGGCCTTTAGCTTTGGCATCTTTTAGGGTTTTGACTTCTGATTGGGCTTTGTCTAAATCAGCTTGAAGAGTTTTTATTTTATTTTGGCCATTAATGTAAAAATAAACACCCAAAACAACAGCAATTATTAATAAAACTCCTAAGATAGGGGTTAAACTATTTTTCATAATTTTTTGAAAATTTTTCTTTTTTCGACCTTTTAGATTAGTACTACTCTTTCTTTAAATAATAAAGAACCAAAATGGAAAGAATAACAATCGGAGATAAGGTTATTAAAGTCGTTGTTGCTACGTTGGAGCTAATAATAATTCTCTGACCCATCATTAGAAAATTCGTTATTATCGAATACAAAGAAATTAAGATAGAGTAGATAGCTAAAATTTTGATTGCTTTTCTCATATGCGAGAAGAACCTCGTCTTCGGCGAGGTTCTTTTGTTAAACCTTACTTTTCTCTTGTTCGTACTTTCTCCAGGCCTCGGCAACCGAAGGTTCAACAGTGCTTAACTCACTAAGAATTTTTTCTCTAATTTCTGCTGTTGGTATCTCTTCTTTACCAGCTGCCAGTTGAAGTACTACACTTGAAACTTGTTGTACCACTTCGTTTCTGCGCTCATCTGAAAGTTCGGTTCTCTGGGCAGCAGCTACAATTGACCTTCTAACCTTTTCAGCATCAAAAGGCTCTTTCCGACCGTCTTTTTTTATGACAAAGTTAGCCATAATTAATAAGAAATATTTTAATTGATTAATTCTCGACCTTTGTTTATTATTCCTCTATTATTCTAACATAAGCAGTCCAGTAGTTGAACCAATTAGACAATTATCTTTTCCCTAATTTTACTAATATAATCTTACTTTCTCTGCCAAACTACAGCAAAAGCATTCTCTTCCAAAATGCTCCTCAAAGGATAATATAATTGAAATGGGATTCTCGGGTGTAGATTTCAAAATTGCTTCCTGGGTTTCTTTGTTAATATAATCTGGGCTCTGGGTGTCAGCCGTAATTTTCCCTTCTTCCAAACATCCTAAATTAAATCTATAATTGCCCTCGTCATCTTTATAATTTACTGTATTCCCCATTTCAATCCCTTCCTCAATGCTCTTTTTAAATCCCTCATCTAAATAATCAATTATTACGAAATAAATACTGGCTCTTTCAATCTCGGGCTCTCCCTCTTCGCACTCGATACAAAATGGTGCTGTTTCAGTCACTGAATAACCACAGACTACTGTATCAAAAGCATCATCTCCAAAAATTCCGTATTGAGTTGTTTTTCTAAGATTTATTTCTTTTGAGAAATTGCATTTTTCTTCTAGTTTTTTAACCCCGGGTAACTGATAAGGTAATTCTTGCCTTAATGAGCACCATAAAGCTACTCCACCAACAATAACAGCTAAGATAACTACAATCAAAATATATTTCCAATTTGTTTTACCTTGAGCAATAAGCATCTTATTCAATTCTACCAAAAAATCGCCTTTTCGGCGATTTTTTGGTAGCTTATTTTAGTAATTTTCCTTGTCTATCTATTTCTCCTTTTAATATTTTGGTAGTAGAGATAGGTTCTCCATCTTCAGCTAAAACGAACTCTATTTTGACAATTTTTATCGGCTTTTTATTTCTTTTTTGACGCGCTTTATTAATTAGTCTTGCTGTAGGATAAGTGGCAGGAGAAACTACAATATAGTCGAAATCTTCTTTTAGGGTAGGGCCAAATTTATCTTCAATCTTTACAATCTCGGGCTTAACTTTAAACTCCTTAGCAATAAAATCTTCTAATTCTTTTTTTCTGTATTTGAAATCTTCGACCTCTCTTTTCTTCATCTTGCTTGCCATAATATTAGAGGTTAAACCAATGGTCAAGCCACCCAACTTAAAAGCTTTTCTTAATAATGCTTTATGCCCCTTGTGTAACATATCAAAGGTTCCACCGATAACCACTTTTTTCTTTTTTATTATCATTTTTCTATCCTAACAAAAAATCGCCTGATTAGCGATTTTATCGGCTCCACAATTCAAGCGACTTCCGAGCTTCTCTATCACTTTGCCAAATCTTATCCACCAATCAAAGAAAAGGTTCCCAAAATACTGAAATCCTTAACCCCGACTATATACACTTTCAGTGTTGTTTCTATTCTCTCTTTTGGTTGGCTCGGTCGCTCGCTTCGGCTCGCTCCCTCGCCCTATTTCATATTCAAAAATGGGTTAAAAAGTAAAAAATCCTTTAAAAATCTCGTCTTTGACGAAAAGGAAAACTCGGCGTTGACCCTGCGTTCTAGAACGCAGGGTTTTTAGGCCCCATTTTCCTCAACTTCGGCCTAAATTTTGATAAGTTTTTAATTTTACACTATTCAATTTTGTAAACCCGTGACAAGTCTTTACAACTCTTGACAACCCTTTTGGGTTTGCTATTATATAATAAATCACGCCCGAGAGAGCAATCTCTCGGGAATTTTATTTACTAATGAAATTTCGTAATTTTCTTACATTACAGATATACAAACCTATGGGTATAATCCGGTATTCTTTACCTAAACTACCTGGCTGAGCAACAATAATGGCTTGCTTTTTGTTTTCAATACAATATTGGACTAAAGGTTTATAGTCGCCGTCTCCGCTAAATAAAATGAATGAATCAAAATTCTCTAAGTTTCTAAAAACGTCTAAAGCAATTTCTATATCAAAATCACATTTTCTTCTTGGAAGTGGTTGAGACAGTAAATTCTCTAATTCTTTAATGTGGGTACCATCAATGTTTTGTTTCTTTAAATCCATTGCTAAAATAATCTTTTTGATATTATTGACTCTTGATCTAAGATAAGATTTATCCAAATCTACTGGTACGTATTTTACTTCCTTTGTTATTACTGAAAATCGCTTCTCTTTCTCTTCTTTTTTCTGTAATGAGCTAATAAAATCTTGGGATTCTTGCGTAATGTCAGTGCCAAAATAAAAATTGACTTTAAAAATTTCTTTATAAGATAGTAAATATTCAATAAGTTTGTCGGCACTAATCTTCCAATCTAAATTTTCCTGCCAGCCATAAACATTCGCCCAATCAATACAAACTAATGTTTTTCCCTTTAATTTGAACTGAAATTTTTCTTCTTTCATAATTTTTTCTAATTTTTATTTTAAAATTCTCTCAACTTCGGCTTGCCCGCCGTCGCCGCGGCGACGGCGGGCCTAAATTTTGGTTATTTTAATATTAAAATTGATTTTTAAAACATTCCTCGATTTTTTTATCTAATTGTTCAATTTCTTCTCTAAGAGATTTACATTTTTCCGCTTTTTCTGGGTTCAGAGCGCTTATCTCCCCTCCTGGCCCCACCCTACTTGCTAAACAGCCCTCTTCTTGAAGCCTTCTGGAAAGCTCTTCTCTCTTTGCTAAAAATTGTTCACATTTTTTAGATTTTTCTTCATCCATAATTTTATTTTTTACCCCGTAGTCAGCTTCGCTGTACTTCGGGGCTCAATTAATGCCTCGACTTTTTGTTTGGCTTAATAAAGAATGTACACGTCCCTATTTTTCCATTTTTCTCACTCGATTCAATAATCTCTTAAACTCTTCAAATTCTGTACGGGGGGAATTTTCATACTCTAAGGCAAAAGCGGCAGCATTCTCAAAATCACCTCTTTCTGCATGGAAATTTACTAAAGAGAAATAATAATAAATTCGGAAAAGAGGAAACAAAATCTCAACATCCTCTACATTTTTTAATAATTCTAATTTTACTGAATCCCAAAAACTAATAAAAATACTAGATTTAGAATATCTTCCGGCTTTTGCTGCTCTAATAATTTCTCCATAACGACTAAGCCCCTCTTCAATTTCTTTTTCTAGTCCTTTTATTATTTGTTTATTGATCTGTTTTTGTTTATTGTTATTTCGCCTCTCTTTTATTAATTCTAAAAAATAGTTGCTTCCAAAACCTATAAGCGCACCGACCATTAAAAATATGATGTTTTGCCAAAAAGAATTCATATATTTTCTATTAATTCTTCGACTTTTTGTTTGGTCATCTATTCTTGACCTCGTTCTTTTCTATTTTTATGAATCTGTCGATGTTTCCATTTTGGAATAACACGAATATTTTTAGGCGTATCCTTTCCGCCTTCTGCAAGAGGTTTAATATGGTGTACCTCCCAACCTCGAGGTGGTTCTCCATTTTTATATCCTTTTTTCTCTAAGATTTTTTGAATTTTTTCTAGATTTGGTTTTCTTTTTGCCATAGTTTTATGTTATAATAATATTGCGGGGGCTAAGGTGGCTACGGCCTCTAGAAAGCCGTAACCAATCCTTAGCTCTCTTTTTATTGACCGGGTGCTTTTGCGCTATTTATTATCTCTTGAGCCTCTTCCTGCGTTAAAAATCCTTTCCGTACTAATATATTTAATAGCGACTCAATCAGCTTCAACGGATCAATACCTCCTATAAAAACTGGCATATTATTTTAATCTATCCACCTGTTTATGAATTAAATTTAAATCACCGATGGCGTGATTCGTCTCCCGACCTTTAATTTTTAATTTATACAAAATGGGCTGTGGATAATTAGCTATTGACTTTCGGTTTTGTTTCGGTTACTTTATAATAAAGCCGCGGAGAATTCTTGTCAATATTAATATGTTAACAAAAAGGCAAAAACAAATTTTGGATTATATTACCAAGTATATCAGAAAAAATGATTATGCCCCCTCTTTAGAAGAAATAAAAAGGCATTTTAGATTATCTTCTATTGCTACAGTACATCAGCATATAGAAACCCTTAGAGAAAAAGAATATTTAAAAAAGATAGAAAATCAACCAAGGTCAATTGAGTTAAATAAAAAAAGAGGTAGATCAGATTTAGTAAGCGTTCCCCTACTCGGTACCATTGCTGCCGGTGAACCAATCGAAGCAATAGAAGACTCGGAAATGATTAAAGTCCCTAAGTCTCAAATATCTAAATCGGGCGAACATTATGCTCTACGGGTTCAGGGCGATAGTATGATTGATGAAGGAATTTTTGATGGCGATACTGTAATTATCCGAAAACAACCCGATGCAGAAAATGGAGAAACCGTTGTTGCTTTAATTAACGATAATGAGGTAACTTTAAAGAAAATCTACAAAGAAAAAAATGGGTTTAGGTTACAACCAGCCAATCCAAATATCAAACCAATTTTTACAAAAGAGTTAATAATTCAAGGAAAAGTCATCAACGTAATTAGAAATTTTGAGGAAATGAGAAGAATAACTGAACTTCCAGAAATTAAAAAGGTAGAAAGTTTATATCCCGATGCAAAACTTCTCAAAAGAGAACGAAAAGTCAAAGATCGTTCCCTTAAGGAAAAAATTAGAGGCGGAACAAAACATTATAAAAAATCAATAATCGTTAAAGAACAAGAGGGAATTAATGGATTTACTAATAAAATTATTTGCGGTGATAGTGAAGAAATAATAAAACGATTGCCAGATGATTCTATAGATATAATTATTACTTCGCCCCCCTATAATTTTGGCCTTGAATACGAAGAGGACAAGAAAAATGATGCTGTAAGATGGAATGAATATTTCAAAAAATTAAATGCTATTTGGAAAGAATGTGTCCGTGTATTAAAGCCCGGCGGTCGCTTTTGTTTAAATGTTCAGCCTCTATTTTCTGACTACATACCAACCCATCATTACTTTTCAAAACAATTACTCGATTTAGAACTTTTGTGGAAAGGAGAAATTTTATGGGATAAACATAATTATAATTGTAAATACACTGCTTGGGGAAGTTGGAAAAGTCCGAGCATGCCATATCTGAAGTATACTTGGGAATTTATTGAAATTTTTTGCAAAAAGACGCATAAAAAAATTGGTGACCCTAAAAATATTGATATTACGGGAGACCAATTTAAAAAATGGGTTTACGCCAAGTGGGATATTGCTCCAGAAAGAAACATGAAAAAATACAAACACCCTGCTATGTTTCCTGAAGAATTAGTTGCCAGATTACTCAAATTATTTAGTTATAAAAATGATATCGTTTTAGATCCTTTTAATGGTGTGGGGACTACAACTGCAGTTGCAAAGAGGTTGAATCGAAAATATATAGGAATAGATATCTCGAAAGAATACTGCGATACCGCAGCTAGAAGATTAAACGAGACTCTTTTTTAGCCCCTATTGGTATTTTTCTAACAGCTCCTTGAAAGTTTGTATGGCCTTATACAAACTTTCTTTTGTTAAGGGTTTATAATGCTCTGGTATATGGATGGGCTGTTTTACTTTTCTTTCTCCTAGAAGTAGAGTAATAATGTGTAAGTCAACACCGAATTGTGAAAGTAAGGTATGCGTAGGAAAACTTCCCAATGTTTTATCTTTTAAAGTCGAATAATCCCCTCCGAGCTGACTTTCTAATTGAAATAAAACACAATCCAAATTAGGATACGCTTTCTTCAATAACATAAAATCAACAAGTATTCTTTTCATCATTGCATTTTCAGTATATGCTTTGCATTCAACTACCATTACAAATTGGTTATCAATATATACATGTAGATCTGTTTTCTGAGAATAATAACACCTGTGTATATTTTCAAGGAGGTATTTCTTCACCTCATTATCTTTAATCTTGTTAATATAATCTCTCTTAATAGGGATTTTTATCTTATGGGTTGGGAAAGAGATTCTCTGTGAATTTTCTTGTAATAAAAGATTCCATGCAATTAAAATGGTTTCTTTTGCAATACTTTCTACTAGTTTTCCCTTCCCTGCTCTTATCACGCCGCCATAAGCTCTCTCTTTTATAGCTTGTGCTTCCTTATCTACTCCTAGTACCAAATATTC
>Ga0315312_1001403_pt1 | contig 18972 bp, 24 predicted proteins | sample TDP7_MG_FD_203629 | JGI IMG/M metagenome (GOLD analysis project Ga0315312, IMG submission 203629) | Freshwater sediment microbial communities from Lake Towuti, South Sulawesi, Indonesia - TDP7 | ecosystem: Environmental > Aquatic > Freshwater > Lake > Sediment | place: Indonesia: South Sulawesi... | reverse complement strand
CTTAACTTGTTGGACTTCCTTCTTTGCTATTGGCAATTTGACGCACCGTAGAACGCATCAACGCATTCTAAGTAGAACTCTATCTTTGAGCTTTCCGACATTGTGGGCAAAATGGCTCGTTGTATCGCATTTCGGCGCCACAGAATTTGCATTTCAGTTGAACAGCGGCCTGTTTCGAACCTCTGCCACCGTGTTCGGCGCAATAGTATCTCTTCGAGATTATTCCCTTGGAAATTGCACAAGCAGTGCAAAGGTTCTTTCCGCATATTTCACAGTTTTTACTATGGGATTCGCATGCTATGCCACCACAGTTCTCACAAACGAGAACCGGCGGGTTGCGGCATTGTACGCAGGAAGCGGTTTGGTCAAGGACAAGCCTACCTGTTGAGGCCAGAGATGTCCTAGTATACGTGTAATTTCTGAACCGGTAGGTTGCTGAGACAAATGGAATCTTGACGAGTTGAACATTCAGGATGTCAACATCCTTCTTTTTGGGCTTGAGAGCTTTTCTACTTGTAGTCCTCGCCGTGTGATACACATATTCAAGTGAGAGACTTTTGACAAGTTCGATCTTAGCCACATCCTTTGCACGTACAGAGTCTATTCTCTGGCTCATCGCTGACAAAGGTAGTTTTGTTGGCAGGTTGGCGCTTGTTATTGTCCGTGGCTGTATGCCTATACATTCAACGTATGGACCCATCTTCGGTAGTGCTGGTTCCTTGCCTGTGGCTGTCTTGGAATCAACAATTTGACCAGTAACGCCGTCTATTATCACGTTTCCCTTGCTTTCAAGGAGTACCGAATTGCCTGCCACCGTATGCTGAGAGAAACAATGGTAGTCCACGAAATAGTATGGTCTATAGCTAAGCTGCATAGTCTCAGAGAAAACATTGGAGTTCCTCAGGTGTCTAGGACTCAAGACACTGATCATGGTGAGGTTGACGGGTAGGGCGTCATGAATAACATCCTTTTGCGGAATCTCTAATTCTGCCAACTTGTCTTGCAGCGCCTTCGCGCCCCAGAGTTCGATTCCTACGGTACGCGCATATGATTCTGCGTCGGCGGTGAAGTCTCCCGCCGACACGGAGATTCCTTTCGTGATACCCAGCGCGGACAACTTGTCGTGAAAGTTTCTGATTTCCTTAATATCCACTGGAGTGCCGACGTTCTTGCATTCAACTGCTATCTGAATCGTCGCGTAGGCTTCTCTTTTCGAAGCCAACACGTCTATCTCATGGGACGTATCGTAGCGGTCTCTCATTTCTAATCTTGTCTGAACATCAAAGCCCTTACGTCGAAAATAGTCAGCAATTGAGTCTTCCAAGAAACCGCCTTTTTCCTTCATTGAAACTTGACTGGTTGGCAGACCGGTTGTCTTTAGATTAGTACCGCAAATAAGACAGAAAGATGCGTTGGAAGCCACCTTGGCGCCACAGTTTGGGCAGAAAGGCAACACTCGGTTCCCTTAAATTCTCGAATGCTCGAGGATGGCTAATAAAGAATATGCTTTTTAGAATACCCGGACTCTTCCAGATTAGGTCTCCGTCCTTGAATTGAAAACCAGCGCCCAAGCTTTCACAAGAAGAAATGCTCTTGGTGAAGACCGTCCGAGAGCTACCTCGCGAACCCCTTGCGAAGAAGCAGCTTCTAAACCTGAATAGGTACTGCTGGTCGCGGATGATGTGGCACCCGATATAACTGTGGACAACCCCTTTGAACTTGGGGAAGTGGCGCAGATCCTCTACGCCGAGAAGCTACCCACACTCAGACTATGGGTTCACTTCAAAGAGTACGTCATCGGCGGCGTACCCGACGGGGTCGCAGGCACTTACGTATATGAGATGAGATGCGCAGATTCGCTAGAGAGCTCAAGAGTTTAAAAGAAGAAGTCAAAGGTACTAGGATCTAATGGAAAGGAAACGTTTTCCAAGGGTGTCTAGACGGCAAAAGGCTCTAAATAACGGAATTGCCAAGTCTTTCATTGAGAGTCATGAGTGAAGAACGAACGAGAGCAACACTATTCCTCGAAAGGTTGCCCGACAGGATACTGAGAGATTTCGTGCGCCGATACAGAAAGAGATTCGGGTTACGCTGTTCAGTAGCTCGCCCAGAATTGATTCGCCAAGTAGTAGATAGAGTGCCAATCGATGTAGTTGAAGAACTATATGCTCAGTACGAAGACGCTGGAAACGTAACAACATTCCTGTATGGACATGCAGGCGGACTATTGAATAAAGTAAGGAACATCCAAGACCTGAATCATATTCTCATGAGGGTAGGCTTGGGATCTCAATTCAGACATCAAGAGAAAGTCAAGCTGAAACAATATCCGCAGCCTGTCTTCTTCGATGTCCTTTCGGCTGGTAAGAGACGCATCAAGACCCGATTTGAGTATGTCGGCGAATCGATGCCCTATAGAGATCCCGAGACTCGTGAACTCAAAGTCATCAGTCCTCTCAGAACGGTAGTGTCAGTTCTTCATCTGGCGAGCGGTTTTCTCGAGGTACGTACGCGAGACCAGGCTACGTCTACGAGAACAATTCGCGTGTTATACAGGCTTTTCGGAGGCCGATTCAAGAAATTGAAGTTTAGTCGACAACACTTGGGACAGTGGATAGAATGGGCGAAAACTCTTCGAAATGCTCGCTTTCGCCCATTGACAGGCGTTCTGAGCAGTCTATGGATGACAGCTCGAAGAGATCTTGATCTTCGTCAAGAAAAGACGTTTAGGGAATGGTGGACTAGAGGGGAACCCGTCAGTGGGATTTACGTCCAGTTCGAGCATCGACGCGGCCAAGTCGTCGGATTTGGGATAAACGCCCAGCTAGGCAAATTGTTCTTTAGATCGTTTGCCAGCGAGGATGTCATTACTCTTGTCGTAGCCGAGGCTGAGAGGATCCTTGCCGCGTAGTCCCTCCGGAGTTAAAGCCGTGCTTCAGTACCTAGCATCTAGAGCCGAAGTTGGCGATAAATACGCAGATCTGCAAGGACTCGTTGAAAGAAGCGGAATCTCAGAGTTAAGGTGGCATGAGACACTTTGTCGCGCTCACAGGGCCGGTCTGCTCAAAGTTAGCTACGAATTGAGATGCCCTAATTGCGATGCTGATGTGTTTGCCTTATCATCAAAACATCTAGCCACTGCAACGTACGCGTGTGATGTCTGCGGAGAAAGGTTCCTAGCTACGATTGATGATATTTCAACAGTATATGCGATTACGCGAGCTGGTATTGTCGCGTACCGGCGAATGTTTCGAAAACCTTACCCGAGGTTAGTTGCTGCTGGTCTAAGAGAACCTGTCTCCAACAGGGCGGGAGAAATATGGGAAATGGTCACTGTAGACGACATCGAGTCGTTCGAGAGAGTTAGGCGGATCTCATCACAACAGGTTGCAGCTTGGGTTCCAGTTCGACTTTCGGAACGACATATAAAAGAAGGGCTTGCGTCAATCCTAGGAGAGCGCTTTGTTCCGCTAGGCTGGGGAGGGGAACCATCAGACCTTTTTAGTTCCCGTCTATCGCTGCGAGGAAGGAGATACACAGCTGCATTTCTTCTCAAGGGTCCGGCGAAAAAAGGGCCGCTGACGATCGAAAAGTGCGGAAAAAGAGGAAACCAGATTCTAAGACTTGTAAAAGAGCCCGCTAATGTGTTCATAGTTCAGCATGTTGACGAAGTGAGCCAAGATGTCTTTGAGTTGCTGGAAATCGCTGTAGCCTACAAGAGCCTACGTGGCGAAAAGCTCTTTTACTGTATTTTGGATGGCACTGACACAGCAAGAGTGCTCTTTGCCTACGGAATATTGGGCCCGACCGTATCACATTCCAAATGAGAATATTGTAACTCACTGCCAAGACAGTTGCGGATATACAACGGTTCAACGAAACCGACCCTCGACTAGGTCGGCGATCGAGTTTGTTGCTCAGTCCTATCTTTAAGCTTCCGCTCGATCTTCTCGAGCTTCTCGATCCAAGACTCCAGGGCCTTGACAAAGTTGTCAAGGTACAGCCCAGGGTCCTCTTTCTCATCCATCAAGATGCTCTTCACTCTTGCCATATCTCGGCTGTTTGTGATAGGAAACGAGAGAAATCGCTTGAAAGCCGGTACATGCCTTTCTCTTTTCAGACTAGCCCGGCTGCCTTAAGCTTTTGAAGACAAGATTCGTAGTTGGAGACGGTGACATTGAACTTCTTGACTAGAGCTCTCCACTCCGAAGACGGGATCCGCTTTCTCGCCTTGATCTCACTGAGCATCTTCTCCGCAAGGTCGATTAGGTGAAGGTTCCTAGTGAAGAGGCAGGACAAGACCCCTCTCAACCCGTTCGCGCGTAACCATTGGTCCTGCCTCGCCTTGACCAAGAAGAATATCTCTGTCTTAGCCATTAGAGTTCAGCTGCCTCTGAAGTAAAAATGCTTGAATCTGGCGTCCTGTCCAGTAAGACTTGAGCTCTAAACAGGCTTGTATCCGTCAAATTATCCCGATGTCATGTGAAGAGGATTTCTGAACGTAGCTTATTGGAGGTAAACTCCAATGAAGCCCCAACAGTGCTAATCACTATTGAAGCCAACTGTTCTTACTCTATATACCTCAATTAGAATCCACGGGACAAATTGGGCAAATATGTGAATCTCTGTCGTTTTGGGATATGTTCTTACCAAATCAAACCTTTTTGGTTCCAACAGGAAGACGTTACAACCAACAAAGCATCTTTCCTTGACAAAGTATCTGACATCTATGTATGTTATTGCGCGCAACTTTTTCAGTCTGTAGGCAGAGGTCCATGTCCTCTTCGATAGATCGCCTGAGAAAGCGAATGAACCGATCTGGCACCTGCCCCTAAATTCCCTCAGCGGTTGAAAGGTTCCTACCCTTTGAGTCTCGCCATCTGTAGTCCAAAACACCTTTCCATCACTATGGTATGAAAGATGAATGTCGGCATTTTCCTGGCACCAACCAGCATAGACCCCGTTTTGTCTGATGTCTATCCAAAGGATTCGTTTCTGCATCTTTCCATCCGTTGCGATAACCTCAATTTGAGCCAACCTACACACCTATTCTAGCAGAACACATGAAATCATACAAGATAATACGCGCTTGATACTATTTCGCTTCTCGTTGGACGTGAACTCAAGAGCTTGAGAGAAGCCTGAGCAACGTCCAAGTAGACATTCATCTTTCTTTTTTCATCAAACACTCTTCTTGCTCATTGAGTTGCAACCTTGTTTGTAGGGAGAAATTGTTTCATCAATGATTTGATGCGAAAGTCTGCTTGAAGTTGAGAACACTTGTTCTCAGGACAATAGTTCTCGAGTACGACGGAGATGGCGCTGTCAACGATGAGGCCATAATCCTTGACTTGGAAGCATTCCGGCAGAGCTTGAATATGACGCTCATAGAAGCTTTCGATCAGCCTTCCAACATGATCCGAGATAGCGAAGTGCCTTTTCTTGTTGAATCCTAATTCAGCTAGACGTTTGGAGGCCCCGTCCTTCAGCCTTTTGAGACGCTCATCCATGCCCAGATGTTTTTTCAACGCCCAGAGCTTTTGCATGATTTCTCGATAGTCACGTTGCCTTTTCTTGAATTCAGGATTGGCGGAGTTTAGGGCGTGAACGAGCAATGCATCCGGATTACCCTGGCCGAGTCGATTGAAATTCAGTCTGTTGCTTGGCATGTACTGTTCAAGTTGACTTGCCTCCGGGACCACAAATCTAATTCTATGAGTATTTAGGGCAAAGATAAGCATTAAGTATGTCCAGTTTGGTCGCTTTGACTTATCCGCTCGGTAAGGCATCGCATGTCTATATCGATCCTAGGGCCCCGCAAGACAGAGCACTAGTCTGATTATAGTGCTTATGACCCTATATATCGAAACGGGTTAGTGCGACGAGATACTGAAGAACGGATTGAAAACCTGTTGGACCTAGGGCCAAGCTAGATCTGTTTCAAGGGTACAAATCGGAAATACTATAACATAGCAACCAAAAATCAATTATGCGCACGCTCGAATAATAGAAAAATTACGTTTAGTGGTAGGTTCTGAACTTGAAGTTCAACTCCCACACCCGGCTCCATACATCTGGTTAGCATCCTCTTCGTTAAGGAAAAAACAATAAGACCAAGAACATACAAATAGCCCAAATGGGGATGAGGCAATGCTCAAGAAAGCTTCCGATAGGGGTCTAAATACTATGATAGAACACGCAATAAATCCAAGGGCCCGTAGTCTAGCCAGGATCGTATCCGGTATCTTATCGGGCATATTCAGTTTTCCTTGGAAAGTCGAGACCATGTATCTAGCGGTGAATCCTAGAAGCTAAAAAATTATCGCCTACACAAACCATTTGCCTCACCTCTTTTGGAAATGAAATTGAGACGTTCTATAGCTTCAAGCGAGCCAAGAGGTCCTTTAGCTTCGTGCTTTTCTAAGCATCTTCTCTTTCTCCGGCTAGCTCACTTGACTCTTTCTACTATCAAACGCTTCTTCTTCGAGTCTATTCTTATGGTCACCTCATCCCCTTCGTGGAAGGGAAATAGTCCATCTCTCGCTATCTCAGTCGGCACATAGACGAAGAATTTGTCGTAAACCCCTTTACCCGTCCTTGTAGGTCTGTTGATGAACCTTCCTTTTCCCTCTATCACTTTGGTATCCCCAATTGGTGTCACAACGAATTTCCCTATGCTCGTTTCCGATACACACTCTGATAGCACATTTTGGTAGCACAACTCTTATCAGTCCTCGCTACTGAGATTACCAAGCAACAGTCTTTCAGCTACAAACCATCGCCTGAAAAGCGCGAGGCGTGTTGCCATGAAGAAGTTGGAGGATGAATATCTCACAATTCTGGCAGAACTAAAACAAGGTGTTAAGAGCGGAGCTGATCTTTCTGCCAAACTAGGCATCACAAAGCAGATTGCAGCTGGTCGCCTAGCTCCGCTTGTCAGATGGGATTGCATACGAGAAGCCAAATCCGGGCTCTACGAGATAACCGAGAAAGGCTTGGAAGCTTTGCAGACGGGTGTCAGGCCTCCGGTAGAAGGAAAGAGAAAGAAGCTGAGGATAGTTGGTCCTAGAAGTCAGATACCGGATCTGGTGTATGAGCCTGTCAATGAGCAGGGCGTAATCTTCCTCTTCGCCAAATACCATAAGGAACTCGGCATAGAATACATCGAAGGCATACAACAAGGCTTCCCAGACGCCTTCGGCAGAAGAAAGATTGGGAAAACAGAATACGAGCCTGTAGATATAGAATTTGAATACAGAAGCCTAGACTTCAAGAATCACCAACATGACCCAAATCAATGCGACATAATCGTCTGCTGGGAACACAACTGGAAAGAATGCCCTCTTGAAGTGATAGAGCTAAAGAGCACTATACCCGAGATGCCGAAGACCCGTAAATGTAAGGAATAAGCATAAGCATCTCCCTCGCTTTCTTGATTGATGCTTCAAATATCTATATATCTGGCTCCTGGAACGAATTTCGGCTGGAGGGCCAAGCTAACAGCCATCTCGAAGGCGTCCAGCACATCGCCGTGGTCTCCTCTCGGAAACTGGCAGTACTCGATGATGAAGTCTTCATGGCTCTTCGAGATTTTGATTCGACCGCTTTCAAAGTACGGTACGAGGCGTTGAATCCGTAGGATTTTGTCTTGAGTCTGTTTGATCTCTATGGTTGGAAGCATCATCGGCTTCATGAATTGGATGAGGGCTTCCTGGTAGGCGACTGATTCTATGCCGATCTGCTCGGGTCTCCAAGCAGCTGCCTGTGCTTCAATAGCTTTGATCTGAGCTGCCACATCTAGATGAGCTCGATAATAGTCGAGGAGATAGATGTCGCCTTCCATTGAGACTCCGATCGTGACGATTACGAAATAGTCGGCAGTTGACTTCTTGCCGATAGCGAGATCCACAGCTTGCAGGACCCGAAGCTTCTCTCGAGGTGGAGGATATTCATAATATTGAAGCCAATCAGCCTTAAAGACAGCGCCTTCCTCAAGAGTTGGATCGTTCATATATTGGCTCATCCAAGCGTAGATTCCCACTTCGCGTTTCTTCTTGAGAAGAGCATTGAGCGGCCAGATCTTGGGCCAGTAGCTCTGTCCAACATATTGTTTCCCGAGCTCCGTCTTCTCCGAGCCGATCGCTTCAACATGGATAACTTTGAATCCTCCTTCTCTAATGATCTCGCTGTAGAGGTCGTTGAACCGCCATCTAGTTCCTACCACGATAACCTGTTGATCTTCACCAACTGCGGGAAGCAATTCGTACTTGAACCAGTCTTTCACATCTTTGGTTTGAATGTCGCTGATGCTCTTCCTCCGATCTATAACGTCGTCAATTATCCATCGGTGAGGATGTTTTCCCACTAGGGCGCAGCCGACGCCGAGGCCCTCCAAACTCGGAACTTTCTTCTCGATCTTGCATTGGAGGACAACTTCGTTCTGACTTGACTTCATCGTCGCTAACTTGGCGGGACCGAAGGCTTCCTGGTAGTCTGAATTATAGTCGATGATATCCTTCGTGGCTCGGACGAATGCTTCACTGTACTTCTGAGTGTGAGTTACGAAGCCGATTGATTCGTTAGGAGGGTCCTGGCCTATCAGCCAAGCTGGAAGAATTGTGCCTGCAAGCGTTGATTTACCGGCGAACCTAGGTAACAGCAGCAAAGCTTTCTTCTGAGTCTGAACTGTCTCGGATATCAATCTCAGATGCCAATTTTCCCAATCCATTTGAGGAAACTGAGACCGAGCTAATTCCAACGGATCGCATCTGATCATGATCCTTTCTGTCATCCGGGTTGCCGGCGCTAATTTCTCTAGCAACCTGTTTTCTCCACTCTCGAAATATTTGATCCCGAACCTCTAGAGGTAAACTCCGAACGACCTTCTCCAAATCCAACTCCGCTTGCGTAGTCAAAGTCATCTGCGACTGGAAGACTTGAATCGGAACCTTGGTAATCCAACCCTTCATATCGCAGTACAGCCGAAGCATATTGTTAAGAGCGCCAGCAGCCCGAGCGTCCAAAGGATTCTGAGCCCAGAACAGCTTAACCATATGAACTATGAATGCCTCAGTGTTCTCCCGATCTTTCAGATGAAACTGTTCATTCCAGGAATGAGGTTTCCGACGTCGAGCATTCTGATTACCCAATTGGCCTCCCCGCATTCGTTTTCGTGGTGCACGACGGGTGCGACGAGCCTCACAGACTGTCAAATGGACTCCTCCGCTTTCCTGATTAAGGTTTCCAGCTCTGGGTCCCGTGTTTCTCTGGCTAGAGAGACCGCTGTGGGGAGGATCTTACCGATCTCTTTGAGAAAGCTAAGTTTGGTCTCCTGAGGTGCCCGCTCGAAGTTCTCCAGAGCTTGACGGAACTCCGCTTTCACGATGTTGAGCTGCGTCTTGATCAAAGTGACGTTCTGGAAGACGATGGGTCTGCTATCAGGCTTTATGAAGGTCTCTAAGCTGGCCTGATTGACGTTCTTCTTCACCCAATCGTGGATGGCTTGTTCAGCCGCCTCAGTCTGCTCCATGCCCAGTAGCGTACAAGTCTTCTCGAAGTCTGCTGCTAGCCCTCGGTTGATCCTGAATAGCTTCGATTTTCTTGATATCATACTGATATCCTGATATCTATCTGATATCACCTAAAACAGAGATAGGGTAGGGTATCCCAACTCCACTGGAAGTCAAGCTTGGCCGAACCGGAGAGAGATGAAAAGAGCTTTAGGTAGACCTTACTTCTGCGAGAGGTCACAGCTAGTACACTCATTTGCAGACCTCCTTCTGCACAGCCTCTAGCTCATCTAATAGCCAAGTAAGCAATCGGCGCACCTCCTCCTTGCAGCGCGGACAGAACTCCTCACTCATCTCCTTCATCTCTTGATCCTAGGAAGAGCTCAAGGTCCTTCTTGGTGACCTGTCGATCGAGCTTCATGCCGTGAGGCTTGATCAGAACCATCGGATTGACAACATCGCCTGGGCGAAGCTTCAAAAAACCTTGGCCAGTCAGGAGGCAAGGCAATACTAGTACTCTCGCCAGTTCTTCTCAGCTTTCTTTCGGTTAGTGCGGGCATCTTCCTACTTGCCTCCAATCTGTCCCCACGACCATTTTCAGCAGTAGGGCCACGTGTTGTCAACCAAGAAATCTTCAGGTTGAAAGCACCTCTCTCGTGCAGATGCTGGAGATTGCAGTTGATGACGCAACGCCTAGGGCCTTCTTTTCATCTAATGTTAAGTAGGAGAGTCCCGCAAGCTCTCTGCGGATAGCTCTCCTAACAAAATCGCTGACGTCTTCTCCCCTAGCCCTCGCAACCTTCCCTAGAAGCTCATACAGGTCGTTCTCCACTCTCACTCCTACTATCTTTTTAAGACGTATACTCACGTTAATCACGGTAGAACTATACGACAGCGTATACAGGGGTATTGGGCGGTCGATGAGAACAATAGCGAAAAAGAAAGTGGGCTCCAGAAGCCAGGCGATTTACAGGTCAAACCTGGACTATAAAGCCCTCAGCGATATGGATAATGGTTCCTATGGAGACTATTCAATAGGGCATACGGAAAGAGGCCTCGTCCAGATCTTGTCCCGTGAGGCGAAACGCTCATCGATTCAGGTTTCTTCATCTGGGACGGTTCAAATAACCTACACCGCGATTGAGGAACTCATTGAGGCCATCGGCATATTGCGAAAGATCGCTGGGCCGACTCTAAGGCTTGAACTGCGCAAGGTAAACGCCTCGTCCGATGAGATGCGTCGGGTATACAGCCTGTACATAACAGGGCATCTGCAGCATCCCGCTCTGTGTCCGGTGTGTATGAAGGAGCCTATGCAGTTAGATGAGAAATCCTTGGGTAGGAGGCAGCTTATCAAGCAGTATATCTCTGAGAAGGCTCAGCGGCAGATATCTGAAAGACGATGCTAATGCTGCAGTTGATTGTTGATAGGCTAGACTCATATAATTGAGCCTGAGGCTTTCTTTAGAAGGAACCGAAACTCTTTCGGCAGCTAGAACAAGAAATATGTCAAGGTCCTCGCATTTGGCTCTAGTGACTTGTAGAGTTCTGGGAGTTCTTGGTCGGTCATATGCTGGAAGTCAGGCATAGGTTTCTCCAGAGCAGGGACCTCGGGTGAGAGCTGAGAAAGCCTTCTGCTATCAAAATATGTTGGTATGCGTTTCGGTTACAAATCTAACGTCAGTCTTGATGCCGCTAGCGTTACACTAGGTCTTTCCTCTTCACAGCTACCGAAGATTCGTAAATCCCTTGAATCGCAGCCCGGTCAGCCCATAGCCGATGGGCCGTCTTCGCTCGGAAAGGGTCGACAGCGAAGGCCATGTCATGAGCTCCCAAAATCGTCATAACGTGAAGGAAGACAGACGAGACCCCATTTGTCAGTTGGGAGTATCTCCAAAATTGTTCGTATGGCAGCTTTTCGTTGTATACTTCGACGCCACTCGTGCCCTTGTCAACAAAACGCATTGCATCACTGGCGTCGTCGTACTCAATCCTCATGTGGGCTATTGCGTTCCGTAGATGGTTATCCTGCCAACCTAGAAAGAGAATTTCTGACTCACCATTGCTAAGTTGACGTATGTCATCGCGTATCTGCCGCAGTGAAAGATTTTCAATGTCACTCAACTGTATGCTCTGTCCGAGCGAAGCTTTGTAGAGAACGTAAAGCAGCCGACAAGCCTCGTCGAACTTTCCCTCTACATCCATGAGGTAAACGATGCAGCTTGCATAGAACCTCTCCTCCTTGGTGAGATTGCCTGCCTTGAGGAAGATTTCCGCTATTTTCTCCATAATAGTTGCAGCCTTGTTCATCTCTCTGATCTGAGGCTGTAGTTCCAGAAGCTTCGTCCCAAATCCTTGTTTCATACTGATGATAGAGTCTATCAAGGTCTTCTCGATAAAATCGTACAATGCAAGGAAACCGTTGTCCCCTTTCGCGTACTCGTCCCTATACGTCGAAAGAATCTCCAAGAAGACTTCTCCTGGCTTACCGACATCGCCTCTCTCTATGGCTTCGGCTAGCTCGAACAGCAACTCACTCGTTCTTTCGAAATGTTGGGCCTTGAATATCTCCGCCCTTTCGCGAACATTAGCCGCCCTCTTAGATGCATCACGCCACAAAGTTACTCAACCACTCCTTACCGATGTCCTAGGCCTTCACATAGATGTGCTGCACGCCTGATATCCTCCGTCAAACTACATACTGTTCTCTTATCTGTCTCCAGTTCTCTTCCAACTATTTCGTCAGCCTATCCGCTCTTTGGACATGTCAGATGATCCTTTTATTATTCAGGAAGCCAGCTCTACTTCTACGCGCAACCATTTTCCTCGATATTGGGGTCCTTGGCAGAGCGATCCAATGCTTGACTGGTACTCGCGCCTGCCAGGTTCTGGAGGTTCCTGACAAATCCGACTGTCTTTTCTACATACATGCAGAACTCATCGTACGTCAGAACTTCTATACCCGGACTCATACTCTCCTTTACTCTAATCCTATTCAGTCCATGCTCAGGAATCCGAAATCCAACAATCAGATAACATCTTGGTCGATCAAAGCTCAATCCTTTGCGACACAGATAATCCTTCTCTTCTCTCGCAAAATTCAGATACTTCTCTGCTTGATTCCACGCATCGTTAAACTCTGAAGCCAATTCTCCGTCCTTGCGCAAAATCGTCATGAATGGAGATTTGATCTCGATGATGTCCCTATTCTTATCACGGATCCTGACACCCGTGAAGTCCGGGATGTTTTTATCATCGAGTTTTCTGTGGTCTTGGATGGACTCGTACTGGGCCCCTAGTATCCAAGGGTACTTTTGAATCAATTCCTGATATTTGGATTCGTCCGTTTCACCCTTATTGAGCAGCTCCCTCAAGTCGCGGATGGGTCTTTCCAGATCGGTGATTTGGCTAGGAGGTATCGCCTTCACACTTGCTTTAAACTCCTCAATGCTTCGGAAGGCGATGTCTGGTTGACTTACTTCTTCTCCACCTCTTAAGTCCCGGGCTGCAACCGCATATCTTGCCTCCTTGTTACGATACAGTCCAATAAGGCCCGCGAAGGGCTCTTGACCCTCCAAAAACATCACTCCGTCTTGAAACCATTGAACGAAGTGGGGTGAGACAAAGGCTTCCACCCCGTCCTTGCGGCCCTTGAAGCTATAGTTTCGAGTAATGGCATATCGGATCAAGGCGAGCAGAGACGCTCTTTGCTTATTGGCAAGAAGGAACTCCGCAATACTTGGGTAATCTTTAACCTTTGAGGGATCAAGAATTGCCCTGAGGATGTCATTCATTGGACCCGTACCGAGTAACTTGCCCGCCTCTGAGTCCGAAAGCACGCGCAGGATACTAGCCAATTCGTTAGCTATCTGTTTTCCTCTTTCGATTTTTTCTTCGTTCGTCTTCCGACACCTCATTTGGATGTTGATGAAAGATGATTCCTCCATGGTGAAACTACAATAAAATCTTGTTTCCGTGCCTAGCAAGGATGAGCTTAACAAAGCACAGTAGATGCTTGGAATAAAGGCTGCACGCTATAGATCTCGAGTCCAGCGAAAGGCTTTCTTTGGGACAGAGATTCCATTCTCTATATCGGTCAAATATGATCTGCTTTCTAGCTTTGATCTCGGCAAGAATCTTTTCTGCAAGGTCGATTAGGTGAAGGTTCCTAGTGAAGAGGCAGGACAAGTCTCCTCTCAACAAGTTCCTTAAGCCAGTCGCGGAAGCGAATTGCGGCGGCGAAGAAGATTTTGGAGAATACTACCTGAAAAACATAAATTAGAATCGCAGCATCTTGCATCAAACATTGGAAGCAGATCATGCTCACAAGTGCATTTCCAGAATTCAAACACGCTGAACCCTTCTCTTCCACAGAGCTCAGTCCAAGCGAGAGAAAAGCCTACTGGGAATGGAAACAGAGAAAAATCAAGGACTATTCTAGCTTAGGGCTGTAGCAACGAATAAGATATTATAGGGGTATACCCCTATATCCGTATCTTGTCTTGTTGTGGTAGTTGCGATTGCGTAGAGGTGGTGGAGTGGGGTTGGGTGTAACCATCTCTTCTTTGGATGATGCTCTACTGAATCTGTTTTTGGTGTTGTATGCAGTAGAGTCTTCCAGTCGACGTGGGTATCTTTTTGGCCGCGTTAAATTGCAGAAGCTTCTGTTTGAAGCCCAGAAACGAATGACGGAGCGGAGACTGAGAGCCTTGACCTATGTTTTCTATCGTTGGAAGCATGGTGCGTATAGCCCCGAATTGGATTGGGGAGCGAAATGGCTTTCCAAGAACGGACTTGTGAATGTAACTGAAAAGGGTATTGAGATCACGGAGACCGGACGAAGCCTGCTACGCGAAGCAAGAGAACTCTTGGAACTCAACAAGGAGACTGTAGAGATCATTGATAGAATGTCAGAAATCTATCCGTTCGAGACAGGTAAGATTATGAAGGCGAAGGCATATGGTACGCCTGCACCAGCCACAAGGGCACTCATAAAAGACTTCAAGAAAGGTGAGATTATTCTCAATCCTCTGGAAGACTCAAAGGCCTCAAAGCATTTTCTGATAGATCATTCTTGGATTAGGACTTTGGAGATCCTCCTCGAAAAAGAGTCTAGAGAGTCTATCGAGAAAGCGATGAGTGATGCCCGACAAGGCCGAATTAAACCCTATAGGCCTGTCGGGTAGATGAAAGAGAATGGCGCTCCAGTATAGGCCATTCGCGACTGACCGTTTTCGTGAATCCGTCTCGAAACTAGACAAAGCCATACGAGCTCGAGTAGATGAGGCCATAAGCAAAGACATTACCGCGGATCCCTACGCATCAGATCTTCTCAAGCATTTCCTAAAGGGAAAACGGGAGTACCGTGTCGGCGATTACAGAGTTGTGTTCGCTATCTGTGAGGAATGCAGAGCTCAGAAGTTCGAGCAATTCAATGGATGTAAAGACTGCCACAACCGCGGAAGGAACGATATAATCTTGTTTGATGTAGGGCATCGAGGCAGGATCTACAAAGAGTTGGAAAGACTTCAAAGCTTGATATTGAGAGAAGAGTCTTGAGCTGAAAAAAGTCGGAATGTTGAGGGCTTTGCAGAGGTCTTCATTTATACAGGGAACTCTCTTATGGTAGAGCTAAATTGTCGCTTGTGAGAAGAGTTACTCTAGGGACACCGCATGGTTGATGAGTCACAAACTGCGCCTGAAAGGTCAATCAAGCGCTTAGATCTCTTTGATATCGCTACTATGGCTTTTGGGCGTGACAAGATTATTCTGAAATCTAAGCGCGGGCGATCTCATTTTACACTCAGCTTCCGCGCAGATGGTATCGATGTCCATCGTACATTTGAAGGCATGAAAAAATCCTATGTTCCTCTGTTGAAGATGTCTCGTGATGGTTTTGAGAAACGGATGGGTGAACTGTTTCTGCAGATCTTTTCGAAGAGTGAGATTGATCCAAGCGACGCATGTTTTCAGGGCTGGATCGCTCTAATACCAAAGACAACCTCGTTAGATTCCTCAATTCTCTCGCAGATGTTCATAGAAAAAGGGCGTCAAGCGTCCATGACCCTCGAACCTATACTAGCTCGCCCAAGGAGAATTCTCCGTGAACTGTATGATACGATTCCCCTGGCCGACGTGAAAGGACAAAGTTTCAAGTGGGCGTTGGTGTATCCGACACGGAAACTGAGCCCACGAACTGTAAGGTACCTGTACAGCATCCAAGGTCGATACTTCATGATTTCGAAGCGCAAATTATTTTCTTCATTTCGACAAGTTCTTGGACCTCTCAAGTAGAATTGATATCTCCGACATTTCCCTTGCCCTTAGTCGTCTTGACGTCAAGGTAGTTGAGTTCAATTCGCAATCCTTTCGTCAACTCTCTCGACTTCAACGTTCCATACCAAAAAATAAACAACCAGAAAAAAGATTCTTAACCAAGATATGTGGTAGGCCAATCCTCACTTATGATTCGGCTCTCGAAAGGCTTGCCACCACTGAACCTGAAATAGAAATAGTCAATATATCCTAATATTATCAGGTCGCAATCGTTATTTGTAAGAACTGAAGATTGTGGGAGGGATAGGAATGCCAGAGAGAGATACGAACGGCCTCGCGGTCATCCCCAAGCAAGAATTAGAGAAGCTTCTAATGAAAAGAGAGGTCGTCATAGACCCGATTCTGGAACCTGAGCAGATAAAGTCGGTCTCAGTGGATCTCAGACTCGACAATTTATTTGGTGAGTTCAAATCAACTAAAGAAGCATTGATTGATCCGTCTAACATAAAGCCAAGTTATCTAGAGTTTGTCGAGCTTGAGTTCTATCGAGAATACTATGTTGTTCAGCCCGGCGATTTCGTCCTTGCACAAACCTTCGAATATATTGCGCTACCTAAGAGTGTGGTGGGGCTCCTTGAAGGGCGGAGTTCAATAGGAAGACAAGGACTAATGATCCATGTGACCGCTGGAGTCGTTGATCCTGGTTTTTCAGGACACTTGGTTTTCGAACTGGCTAATGTTGGAAAGATGCCAGTTCTTGTCTACCCCTTGATGAGGGTAGCAAGAATCACGTTCCTCAGAACGGAAACAGCAGATCCGTACGCTGGACAATATTCGATGCAGGTTAAAATTAGAGTTCCCTCCGTGGACCCCGATCTGAAGAGAATAAGGAAGAGAATAGACGACTACCACTCCTCGCGCACGCAAAAAAGTCTGACACAGTCGGACAGTAATTCGCCTATGCGAGCTTCAAATTCATGAGGCAACATGCCCAGTTTTTTGAGCATTTCCTGAATTATCTCCGATCTTTGTTGTGTAATCTCGCTGTCCCAGAGCCCGTAGATGTAGACGTAGTATAATAGAGGTGGAGAAAGAATCGTTGGTCGACCTTGCAACAAGTTTCTTTGGACCAACCTCAGCCTGTCTTCAATCTCTGGATGACTGTTTTCATGCCCAAACTTACTAAACAATTCGTCTCTAATCTTCTCCATAGTTAGCTTGAAGACAGCGTAGGTTCTGATCGTCGCTCTTATCTGTGGTAACTCTACAATAACTGAAAAAGCGCTTGCATCTTCGCTCCATCCACGCTCTTGAAGCTCTGCTTGTAACAATCTAGACACTGGTTCTAGTGCTAGAAACGATCTCAGTTCATCAATCATGATGCTGACTCGCTGATTTGTCAACGGATGAGTTGTCGGATGTTCAAACACGTCAACCCAATGGCCATATTCCTTTAGAAGACGCCACCCAAAGACTCCGCCATAAGTCTCAGTCACGATGAGGTCAGCCGCGAACTCAGTGGCGTGAAGTTTCTTCTTAGCTTTTTCGTATAACACAGTTCCGTATGCGTCACCGTCTCCTTTGACAATCCTTATAGCGTCCAGAACGGACAATTCAGGAATATATCGTTGAACAATCTCCTTCTCCGCGTCAATAATATGACCGATCTCATGAAGCATCATGATCCAGTCCAGAAATCTATCCGGGGTTGAGATCTTACTCACGATTTGGACAAAGTAGAACTCTCTATCCTTGATTATGTCCCAAAACTCTACGTAGGTTAAATCACACCGATACGATTTTAGGAGATCTGAAAGGGATACAATCTGTATCCTATCAGAAACGCTTATGACGTAGTCGCATTTCACATCGTAGGACCTGAGGAGATGGTCAGCGAGGTAGTACATCTGTCTAGGAATAGGCCGCATTGCAATGTAGGTGCCGTACAAGAAACTGTGCAGCGCATGTATCAGCGCCCTAAGTGCACGAATGCGTCTAGAAATCTCTTCGAACGCCAAGCCTGCAGTTGAAACAAGATCAAGTCTGTTATTGATCGTTCTTTCAATAGACTCGTGTATGGCTTTTACGACATCCCTGAAGCCGTCAAGGTGAGGAAAGACTTTTGGATCGTCTTCCAGCTCTTTGATGAGCTCCCTAAAAGCGGAAACTTCGCCTAGGACCATTTCCCTTTCGAAGTACAAGTCGCCTGAGCGACTAGATGGTTCCATTGTTACCAAGAATTATTCGTTCAGTAACTTCTTGCTCTCGGGTAGTTCGTGATTCGACGATTTTGTACAAGTTTTCTAAAATGTCTACGTACTTCTCAAACTCTTGCTTAGTTAGTTTCTTGGGTTCGGCTGTGGAGCGGAGAAGTTCGTGAATCTGCTCGATATCCTTGTATCTAGCTTTTCTTTCATCGCTACTAAATGTTGAAACGATCCCGCTATACAATGCTAGGTCGCTCAAGATTTCCTCCTCAAACTTAGACATGACTTCCCGATTGTTCATAGACGAGGCTTTCTCGAAATCAACGCTCACAAGGAAATTATGGCAGAAGTCGTGCAGAATCTTCAAACACCTCTTGCTTTCACTTTTGACTTCGGAGGAAAGAGACGTTTCTGGGTAAAGTCGAAGCCCAGATATTCCCTCGGACAGACTGTCCCTAACTGATCTTATTCTTTCATTCTCTGCAAGAGCGCTAATCAAAGAAGAAGCTGATATTTCAGATTTTGACAGTGGAGCCGGTTTAACCATTTAAAACTCCTACTTGATTTCCACCTAGACAAAGAAAACTCCTACTTCACTTATATTTATATCATTTTCGGCGTATTCTGAAAGGAAAAGCAGTCCTGAACGCGGAAAATAAGTAAGAAAATGTACAAAACAACATGATCTTTATTCATTAACCGCTACGTTGAGCCCCAAAATAGCATGCGACGCATGATACTTTAAAAGCCATAATAAACAACTAGAAAGGAGACTCTTAACCAAGCTAGACGACCGGCCCAATCGCAGTTAGTTGAAGTTCGCCGATGCTAAATTGTTTTCGGCGGTCTTTTTTCGTTGGCTTGATGAGTTCTAGGGGACGCTTCCTGCCAACCCGACAAGGTACTTCTTGATCAAGTCTATGCTATAGTATCCTCCGTACGCGCATAAGACGAGCATCACCGTCTTCCCCAAGATCGCG
>Ga0315312_1001402_pt1 | contig 18977 bp, 20 predicted proteins | sample TDP7_MG_FD_203629 | JGI IMG/M metagenome (GOLD analysis project Ga0315312, IMG submission 203629) | Freshwater sediment microbial communities from Lake Towuti, South Sulawesi, Indonesia - TDP7 | ecosystem: Environmental > Aquatic > Freshwater > Lake > Sediment | place: Indonesia: South Sulawesi... | reverse complement strand
ACTTGCATCCAGCCGCCTGGAGCCGCACCCAAGTCAACTACGATGTCGCCTGGTTTGATGAGTTGATACTTTTCCATTACTTGAAGAAGTTTGTATGATGCTCTACTGCGGTATTTTTCTTCCTTGGCTTTTCGATAATAGTATTCTTCTTTATGTGCTTTTATCCATGCCTTTGGCAAAATCAACTGTCACCAGTAGGGTCTACATCACTATGTGTAAGGCACAAAATCCATTCAGTCAACTTTTCGCAGTCGGTAGGTGACGGAGTACTCCAAGATCCGCATCTTGAGTCTTCTGGGCACATTAGGCATGGGCAATCACTGATTGATCTAATTGATGCAGGTTTACGTTTAGGATATAGTCGGTAGGTCCAGCGTCCGTCGAATAGTTCGCGTTCTCGACGAACCAAACCCTTATTCTCGAGTTTCAATGCTATTCTTGAGCCTTCTCTGCTACTGGCACCGAGTTGTCGCCATAGATCAGATTGAAGGACACCATTGTTTCCAGTGTTCATGATGAACTGGAGCGCTTTATGTTCCATGTCGTTGCGTCTAGGCATTTCTATCTGTTCCTTAAGCCTTGTAATAATATATAGGCATTTACTACATAAAAATATGATGTCGCAAATCGAAGGTTAATTTCACATATGATGCAAAAAATATGTGTGGAAGCGAGAAAATTGGACAACAACAACTCAAAGACGACATATTGTTTGGGCATAGAGTCCACAGCAGATGACTTTAGTGTAGGAATTCTTTCCTTTGACGGTAGAGTCCTTGCCAATGTAATTAGTGCGTTTATGCCTGCGGAAGGTGGTATTCACCCGAGAGAGGCAGCTAGGCATCATTCGGAAGTCGCTGGCAAAGTATTGAAAGAGGCGTTTCAAAAAGCTGGAATAAAGCCTTCAGACATTAGTATCATATCTTTTTCCCAAGGACCTGGTTTGGGACCATGTCTTCGTTCAGGGGCAGCTGCTGCTCGTGCCTTAGCCTCATATTTAGGCATTCCTTTGGTTGGGGTGAACCATTGTATAGCGCATATTGAGATTGGTAGATTGGTGGCAAAGGCGAAGGATCCTGTCACCTTGTATGTTTCTGGTGGGAACACGATAGTTTCTGCTTATGACGCTGAAAGGTATCGTATTTTTGGTGAGACATTGGACATAGCCATTGGAAATTGTCTTGACGTTTTTGCTAGAGAGGCAGGTTTTCGGCAGAGTGAGGGAAGACCTTTCGGGGCTATTGTTGAAGAATTGGCAAAAAAGGGTAAAAACTTTCTGCCTTTACCATACATTGTAAAGGGCATGGATTTGTCGTTCAGTGGGCTTCTTACAGCGACAGTTAATATGTTTCGTGAAAAGAAACATCCTTTGGAGGATATTTGCTATAGTCTGCAAGAGGTTGCTTTTTCCATGTTAGCTGAAGTAACAGAAAGGGCGCTGGCTCATACAGAAAAGCTTGAAGTTCTATTAACTGGAGGAGTTGCAGCCAACAAGAGACTACAGTCCATGCTTAGTGTTATAGCAGAAGAGCATCATGCACGGTTTTGCGTGGTTCCAAAGGAATATGCGTTAGATAATGGTGCCATGATAGCTTGGACTGGGATTCTTGCTTATCAACACAAAATGATAGTTCCCATTGAGAAGAGTTTCGTTAAAGTTAGATGGCGGCTTGACGAAGCTCCTGTGCCATGGGTTGAGGAGTGAGCCTTGCTTATCAAGAAAGGCGCTGAAGCAAGCCTATTTTTGGAAGATTGGCATGGTCAAAAAGTGATACTAAAACGGCGACTACCTAAGAAGTATCGACTGGGAAAGCTAGATGACGAGATTAGGCTTCAAAGGACCGCTCATGAGCCGCTGATTATTCATAAGGCTAAGGAGGCTGGAGTTTCGACGCCGACCATTTTCATGGTTGATATGACTAATGCAACAATAGTAATGGAGTTTGTGGAGGGCAAACAGGTCAAACAGATTCTCAATGACCTTGCTGAAGAGCAAAGGCTTCGATTGTGTCGTCATATTGGCACCTTAATTGGTCGCCTTCATACGCAAGGTATTATTCATGGCGACCTTACCACATCGAATATGATTCTGACGCCCCATTGGAGAGTTGTTTTTGTGGACTTTGGTTTAAGTGAAGTCACAAGGGAGTTAGAGGTTAGGGGTGTTGATTTGCATCTTATGAAGAGGGCGTTTCAGAGTACGCATTATAAGTATGCGAAAGAGTGTTTTGAGGCGGTCATGGAAGGCTACGCTGAGATCGTAGGGGATATTGCCGCAAAGAGTGTTCTTGAGAAAGTTAGAGAGATAGAAAAGAGAGGGCGTTATGTTTCTGGAAGGTGATGCCCTATTGGCTTCTTGTTCCAAATGGGAAAACGAAAAAAGGCAAACAAACATAACAAACTCTATGAGCAATTTTCCAATAGGCAAGGTAGCGTTCTTTGCGACAAGTAACTTTCATAAATTCAATGAAGCCCGCCTTTTGCTAGCAGAATTCAAAATCGCAGTCGCCATGCTAAAAGTCAAAACAGTTGAAATTCAAGATAACAACTTGGAAAACATCGCAGTAGCCAGCGCATTAGATGCAGTCAAAGAATGTCACTTGCCCATAATAGTCGAAGACGCTGGGCTCTTCATAAAAGTGTTAAATGGTTTTCCAGGACCATACTCATCTTATGTTTTCCAGACAATGGGAACAGAGGGGGTTCTAAAGTTAATGAAGGATGTTGACGACAGAAGTGCTTACTTTCATTTGGTTGTTGCTTTTTGTAAGCCAGAGGAAAAGCCGATAGCGTTTCATGGTAAAATTGAGGGGAAAATCGTTGAAGAGGAGAGGGGAAGCAAGGGCTTTGGTTTTGACCCTATATTTTCGCCGTTGAGAGGTGGCGGCAAAACCTTCGCAGAAATGGAAACAAAGGAGAAGAATAGATATTCTCATCGTGCTATGGCTTTGAGAGGATTTGCTAGATGGTATATTCGTCAGTGATTGATGGGGTTTTCTGTCTCTCTATAGCAAAAGATAGCCTAGCCTCCTATATATAGGGTTTATATAGTGTGTGGGGTTCTTTTACGGTCTGATTTTGGAACAGAAACCTCAGTGGGTTCTGAAGAGTTTTCCTACTGTGATGAAAATTAATGACGCATGTTTTCAAAGTCGTCGGTGTGTCTTGCTGAGTGTTCTCTTGGTCATGCAGGAGTGTAAGATTATTTTTTGATTTCTCTTCATTTTTTCTTCAAGGAGGCGCGCATATTCACACCTTCTCTTTGTTTAGCTTCAACGAAGGTTTTAAATATCTGCGGTGTGTCGCTCTTTAAGAGCTAATGGTGCATAAAGTTGCCTAAACAAGAAAAAGGAAAGTCCCATTCAATAAGGCCAGTCAGCAAGAGACCGCCCTCTTGGTGCAAGTATAAGCCAGAAGAAGTAGAAGCCATCATAATAAAACTCGCAAAAGAGGGTCATCCGCCTCGCGAAATTGGAACAATACTACGTGACCAACACAGTGTTCCATTAACCAGACCTATCACAGGAAAGACAATAACAAGGATTTTGAAAGAAGCGGGCTTGGCTCCCTCCATGCCTGAAGACTTTGAAATTCTCTTAAAGAAGGCTGCTAGTCTCCGTGTTCATCTTGAAAAGAATAAGAAGGATTTACACAACACACGAGCGCTTCAACTGATTGAGGCTAAGATTCATAAACTTTCAAGATACTACAAGGATAAAGGCGTCTTATCACATGACTGGAAATACGAACCCGCAAAAATGGCTATGTAGTTTCGGGGTTTCCTTTGGCAATCAGTAAGGAACAACTTGATGCTTTTTTGAAAAGTGTCTCTGAAGCAGCAGAAGTTATTCGAAAACGTGCAGAAAATAACGAAACTATCCACGTTATTTCCCATTTTGACGCAGATGGACTGGCTGCCGCAGGAATCATCGGGAAAGCTTTGTTAAGATTAGGTGCAACATTCCGCATCCGCATCGAAAAATGGATAGACGAAAAAGTGGCAGAACAAGTAACCACAAACAAGCCTCCTCTAACAATATTTACTGACTTTGGAAGCGGCTACCTAGACTTTCTAAACGCAAAACTTTCAGATTACGCAGTGGTTATTCTTGACCACCATCAACCTGTAAGTGAGCCCTTGCCCACATTTGTTCAAGTTAACCCTCACACTCATAGAATAGATGGTTCCCGCGATTTAAGCGGTGCAGGAGTAACATACTTTGTTGCCAAAGCTTTGGACGAGAAAAACACTGATCTGGCTTATATAGCGGTTATTGGGTCACTCGCAGACTTGCAAGACAAGTACGATCAACGGAAACTAGGAGGTGCCAATGAACAGATTGTTGAAGAAGCAGTCAACGGAGGCTTCCTTAACGTCGAAACCGACTTGCTCTTCTTCGGGAGAGAGACACGCCCAATACACAAAGCGTTGGCATGCACGACAAGCCCCTTCATTCCCAGCATAAGCGGTGAAGAAGACAAGAGCCTAGCCTTTCTTGCCAGCCTCGGAATAGCGCCCAAACATGGCGAAAAATGGCGTGCTTTAAGAGACCTTTCTGACGAGGAGAAGAAAAATCTTTTTTCAAGTATATCGGACTATCTTGTCTCAAGAGGTTTTCCTAGCGACACCGCTTTAGGACTCATCGGAAAAGTTTACACTCTGACTAAGGAGGAGCCTTGGACTCCGCTCAGAGATGCACGAGAATATGCTGTTCTGTTAAATGCGACTGGTCGTATGGATAAGCCAAGCCTTGGTGTATCAGTTTGCATGGGCGATAGAGGAACAGCATTAGAGCAAGCGAACACTGTACTAGAAGAATACAGACGAACCATAACGAAGTATCTGGGCTGGCTAAACGAAAAACCCGAGCGAATAGAAGAGTTAAACAGCATTTACGTCGTTAAGGGAGAAGACTTTATAGACGAAAACATAATCGGTGCAGTTTCATCTATTCTTTCAACAAGTCTCCCAAACCCAGAAAAACCATTAATCGCATACTCCTTTGTTCCAGGAGAAAACCAAATCAAAATTTCTGCAAGAACCATAGACATAATGACCAGTAAGGGCTTGAACCTAGGTGAAATTATGCGTGTTGCAGCAGAGAAATACTCTGGAAGAGGCGGCGGACACAACATTGCTGCAGGTGCACAGGTGCCGACCAAAAATCTTGACTCCTTCATTAACTACGTCAACGAGCTCGTCAAAAAGCAGCTGAAGGAAACAACCCATGGAAGCCAAAATCATTCTAGCCTATAGAAACAAGCGTGAAGCAGAAGCGGTTGCCAAAGCAGTTTCGCCAGACAACATCAAAGTTCCTTATGGCTTATCAGTTAAAACGACCCACAGAGACGCAAAAGTTTTCGCTTCAATCAAATGCGAAATAGCCTTACCTACTTTCATTGCTACTATTGAGGACCTTTTACATTGTGCTTCAATTGCTGAGAAAGCTTTTTCGGTTACGAGTGAAGTGGAAGGTCGCATAGGTTAAATATGTGGTTTTCGTGTAGAAACTAACGGCATTTCTGCTCTTTGGCATTTCAAAGGGAAATTGAAGAATGTTAGACATAAAGTTGATTCGAGAAAACCCCGATATCGTTAGAAAAGATTTAATGAAAAGAGGGAAACCTGAGAAAATTGCTTTACTCGATGAACTGCTTAAGCGAGACAAGGAATGGCGACGACTACTAACAGAGGTGAACAATCTTAGGCATAGGCATAACATTGTTACTGCCAAAATCGCAGAAAAAAAGAAAAGGGGAGAAGACGCCTCAAAGGAAATCTTGGAAGCAAAAGAAATTCCAACAAAAATAAAGGAACTAGAAGAGAAAGTTGAGGAAGATAAGGCTAGGATTAGTGAGATTCTGTTTAGTTTACCGAATATTTTGCATGATTCTGTTCCCTTTGGTAAAGATGAAACCGACAATGTGGTTTTGAGGGTTTGGGGTAAGCCGCCTAAATTTGATTTTGAGCCTAAGAATCATTTGGAAGTTGCCTTGAACTTAGGCTTAATCGATGAAGAAAGGGCTGGGAAAGTTGCTGGCAGAGGATTTGTCTATTTGAAGAAGGAATTGGTTCTCTTGGATTATGCGATTGTGCGTTATGCAATGGATTTTTTGGTTAAGAAAGGGTATATTTTAGTTGAGCCTCCATTCATGATTCGCAGAGAGCCTTACGAAGGCGTTGTGGAATTAGCTGACTTTGAAAACGTTATGTACAAGATCGAGAACGAAGATTTGTATCTAATAGCTACAAGTGAGCATGCCATAGCTTCGATGTATATGAATGAAGTCATCAACCGAAATGATTTGCCGTTCAAAATCGTTGGCGTAAGCCCTAATTTTAGGAAAGAAGTTGGCACACATGGCAAATACACAAAAGGCTTATTCCGTATGCATCAGTTTAACAAGGTCGAACAGTTTATTTTCTGTCATCCCGAGCAGTCTTGGGAACTATTTGAAGAAATACAACGCAATGCGGAAGAATTGTACCAAGATTTAGGCTTGCATTATAGGGTTATTGAAATCTGCTCTGGCGATATAGGCTTGTTCAAAGCAAAGTCTTATGACACTGAAGTGTGGATGGCTGACGGAGAGTTTAGGGAGATTGGCTCCAACTCCAACTGCACAGACTATCAAGCAAGAAGACTAAACATAAGATTCAGGGAGAAAGAAGGGCAGGCACCAGCAGGATTCGTGCACACGTCAAATAATACAGCGTTAGCGACTAGCAGGACAATGATGGCAATATTAGAGCAGTATCAGCAGAAAGACGGCTCAGTTATCATTCCAAAAGTGCTAAGACCATACATAAACAAAAAAGAAAAAATAGAATAACAAAGACAAACCATGCATAAAATTAACAGACGAAAAACCTAACCTGCTAACTTTTCGGCGGCGCTACTCGATTATTCTCCATTTCTTTCCTACTATGACTTCAGCTGGAAGCCCGTATAGAACATATCTTTGCGCTCTGTGAGCGCCTTTATGTATGAGGACTGGACCCTTAATTTTGCGACATTCGCAGAGTATTTGTTCACTAATGATTTTGTCTCCAACTTCTTTTCCTATCAACTAACTTTTCCCTCCTCCCAAAGCTCCTTCAATGCCCTCATGGTAAGATCCAAATCAAATCTGAGGTCGTTAGCGATGTCAAAGGTTTCGGCCTCTTTATGACGCCTCAAATAAGCAAGAATTTCCTCTTTTGCCTCTCTCAAGCTGACATCATCTCTTATTTCAATTACCTTAAGGCTACCAGTCTCTTGAATATATTTTCTTGTAGCCTCTCTGATTAATTCGCTTCTTGACTTCAATCCAAGCCTTTTCACGGTTTTATCGATTTTATTGATTTCACCTTTAGAGAAACGAATTGGCACCACAAGTCTTTGAACAATTTTCTGCATACTTCATCCACTCTTTATACATGTAATACACAGAATACAAATTTAAATATTCTGCATGCTACAATGTGTCATCTTTTCTTGAGGCAAGCCTATGAATTTGGAGTCGCGCAATACAATGAGCTTATTGAAGATTTTATTCGAGAGTTAAACCTTGAAAACAAAGTTTGAAGTTAGGCTTGCCCTCATTTCTCCAACATACTCCTTCTCTTGTTAGTGCGTACTGTCTACAAAATCTATAATGGCAAATACCGAACGCTAAACCTTTTAATACTTCTGTGCCAAAATTTTCCAGCTTACTGTGGAGGTTTAACATGTCTTCAGAAACAGCAACAACTGAAGTAGCAGCTAAAAAGAAACGTGTTAAGGATAAGTGGCGAGGCAAAGACTGGTACACAGTTATGTCGCCACCCTACTTCGGCAACGTCGAACTAGGAACATTACCTTCAGATGAAGCATCCAAACTCATGGGAAGAACCATAGACGCCACACTATACGAAATAACCAACGACTTTGCGCATCAATATCTCAAAATGTACTTCCAAATCACAGACGTAGAAGGAAAAACCGCAAACACAATCTTCAGAGGCCACGAATACTCACGCGACTACTTGCGCAGCCTAGTTCGCAGAAGAACAACACGGGTAGACAGCATACTAAACGTAACCACAAAAGACGGCTACAAAGTTCGAGTAGCAGTATGCGCCTTCACACTGGCCAGAATAAGAACATCACAAGAACACGCCATAAGAACAGTCATAAAGAAAATTGTTGAAGAAAAAGCAAAAGACCTCTTATTTGACCAATTCGCTCAAGAAGTAGTCCTTGGAAAAATTGCATCAGACGTATACAACGAAGCCAAAAAAATCTCCCCACTACGCCATGTCGGCATAAGAAAATCCAAACTTATAGTTCAATCCGCAACAGCTGCATAATACTATCTTTTATTCTCAAAAACGACTAATCAGTCTTAGTGGAAGCCTTGAAAAACAGACTCCAGACCAACTTGAGAAAGAAAGTGGCTCTAGAAGCAGCGTCTCTATTATACATGTCACAGGAGAAAGAATACAAACAAGCAAAACTCAAAGCAGCAGAAACATTAGGTGCCCGCATTCTTCCAAGCAATCTCGAAATTGCAGATGCACTTGACAAAATCGCAGAGGAGAAAGAAGGCTCGTCAAGACAAGAATTACTTACGCAAATGCGAAAGGAAGCTCTACAAGTAATGCAGACCCTAAAAGATTTTCATCCCAGATTGATTGGAAGCGTTTGGAGAGGAACTGCCCACAAAAATAGCGACATAGACATAGTTACATTCGCCCAAGACCACAAAGCTGTTCATATCAAAATAAAAGAAAGCAACCTCAAGATAACCAAAACCGAGTGGCTTTCAGTAACCAAGAAAGGTAAAAAAGAAGCCTCATTCCACATTTACATAGTTCTCCCTTCCAACAACGAGGCAGAGATAATTATTAAGAGCCTGGAAAAAAAGTATTTCCACGAAAAATGCGAAATATACGGAGATGAAATGACAGGCTTAGACCATTTGCAACTTCAAAGACTTCTAAGGGAGAAGCCGACACAGAAATTTGTGCCAACCAAGTGAAGTTTGTCTTTTGCACGTCGCTTAAATATCTGTTATTTTATAGATGGAAATAGGATGACGACACCGAGGTGAATCTGAAGTGGAAATCGAGAAAGAGCGATTCAAAAAATTGTTTCCGCACCTAGCCGAGGAAATGGAAGAAAATGACGAAAACAGTGATGAGCATAGAATTCAAATTAATTCTGTCCGCTCTAGTCTCGAAAAAAATGAGGAAAGAATCTCTGGTAAGTTTGGTACATACGTACCTGACGCAATTGATTTTATTCGTCGATGCGACAACGAAAAACAAGCGAAAGAAATAATCGACTATCTGGAGAAAAGAGACGAAATAACTTCTGAATACGCTCGGAGACTCAGAAAGCAACTTAGAGAGAAGGGAGTAAGAAGCTTCGGAAGTAAGAAAGAAGAAGGCTACTACTTTAAACAAGGCGGACTCTAAACGCCATTTAATTCATCTACAATTCATTCAGAGATTTTAAGCAAACATATGTAACCCAAAAATGGTAACCTTCTCTCGTTGGAGGAAATCAAAATTATTTTTCTCTCCATCCACTTCTTCAAGTATACGTAATTATCCATGGTGCATTTTCATTGAAGAACGATGCTTTTTCATAAAAGTAAATAAAGGTGTTAGGAATAAATACCCAAGTTCAAAAATGAAAAAATGCAGCAGAAGACGGTGTAGAGCTTGAAGAAAACATCAATCCTAATACTCCTTATCGCACTTTATCTTATGTCCTTCCTAGTTCTGGCTTCATCACAAGTAGGTGCTACACCTCTTTATGTGGCAACAATGTCAACTCTGTCACCCTCTGTTAACATTCAAGTCAACCATTTTGTAGACATCCGAGAAGGCGGGCTAGTCCTAATAAACGACACAATCACATTGTCCACTCAGCGAGGTGAAATTACCAACCTCATAAACAACTTCCTCGTAGGCTTTCCCTTTGAATATAACAAGTTAGACCCTTTAGAAGCCAAAGTGACGAAAGAAAGATTCTATCCAGATTACTGCTTCGCCTTTGACTCGCAAACAGAGTTGAAAGTATTTCCTGATGTTGGAATAGGAAAACTAGGCTTTTATGGAGCAAATGTAGTCTTTGCTAGGTCAGTAGATATTAGCGATGGAGGGTCATACAGCTTCACAATAGTTTTTGTCTTCTCAAGCCTTTTACAAGAAAACATTGTCGCACTGGAACGTAACCCAGAATGGAACCTAACCTTTCCATTATACCCAAGCATAGTTCAAGAGGTCTCTTCGTGCGTTGTGAAAATCTTTCTCCCAAAAAGAGCAAACTACACAACACAAAGTAGCTCTCTGTATTACAAGACATTAATTGTGGGTGCACCTAAGGATTTTGGTGTAGCCTCGCTTGATTCACGTCAAATTCTGAATCTTACTCAAAGTCCCTTAGCAAGTTTCGCTTGTGAACCTGGGTGGCTAGTATTTCATCAACCTCGAACTCTCACTAACTTCTTTCTGATGTTGGAGGCAAACGAGATAAAGAGGGAAATAACCTTGGATGAATGGGGGCGAATATTCTGTTCTGAATCCTATACAATAACCAATAAAGGAGCATCAGATGTCACGTCTTTAGAGATTCGTGTACCTCAAGACACTTATGATATCTCTGCACAAGACAAGACTGGTAGCAGTCTTTCAGTCTCACTACAAAATGAAAACCCTACTAACGCAACAGTAACATTTGCGACAGCTATTCAAGGAAGTGCAAAATCAACTTTTATAGTAACGTATTGGCTTCCATGGAAAAGCTATGTTAGTCAGTATAGTTGGCGTGACCATAACTTATCTCTTGCATTTTTTGAACGACACAATTTTGATTGGGTTATCAGAAAATTGACTACAACTATTACTTTGCCTGAGGGCGCAGAGTTCTTTCAATTGCCTACTCTTCCGGAAGACTTACGTTCGAAAGCGTATAGTTCGCTTCAAAGAAGTGCTTTTCGAGAAATCTTAACTTTCAATTTCTATAATGTCACATCGTTTCATGATTTGAGTTTCAATCTTTCATATGGATACGTCATATTTTGGGCGTCTTTTCGTCCTACATTGTGGATGGGGACCATAGTTGCTGTCCTTTGTACCGTAGCTTTTCTCTGGCGATTACCAAAACGTCCCGAGGTTCCGATAATTCCTATTCCATCCAAGGATTTGAGAAACTTCGTTGACGCTTATGAAAAGAAGGTGAGCATACTTTCTGAACTTATGTCAATGGAAGAACAATTGCAGAAAGGCAAAATTCCGCGGCGCAAATACAAAGTGCGAAGGGAGACACTTGAAGGGCGTCTATCTATGTTGTCTCGTGAATTGACTCAACTCAAAGAGAAACTGCGAAGATTAGGTGTGCGGTACACAAACATTATTGGGCAAATAGAGGTAAACGAAACAGAACTTGAGGGCTTGGATACAGATATTAGAAGAGTAGAAGGTCGGTATAGGCGAGGAGAAATTTCTAAAGGAGCCTATCTAAGACTTCTTGAAGAATACCATCGTAGAAGAGATAGAGCAAGAGTTACCATTGATGGCGTTCTCCTGAGACTGAAAGAAGAAATCAGTTAGGAGACACAACGTTTTTATTTTATTCAACGCACTTCATAAGAATCTAAGTTTAGGAGGTATGAAAACTCATGGTCACGGTAAAAGTCAATAAAGATAAATGTGATGGATGCGCAACATGCGTAGATGTTTGTCCAGTAGAAGTCTTTGAGATAGTAGAAGAAAAATCAAAAGTCAAAGACAATGACGCTTGCCTAGTCTGCAGAGCATGCGAAGTCCAATGCCCCAACGCAGCTATAGAAGTCATCGAATAATAATCCTTCTCTATTTCTTATTACTGTCTACAGAGAATTTTAGGACTCCAAGTTCCAGAAAGAAGATTGGATATTTTTCACTTCATTTAGGATTTCTTCAGCGCGTTTTTTGAGTTGAGGAGTTGCATTTGTCTGTCTGTCTTGGATAGAATATGTTGCCCCAGACATTTTTGCAATCACTCCAGCTGTTATAGTTCCCAGAAAGTCTTGGCTGTAGCCTCCTTCCAAAACAGCTACGATTTTACCGTCACAAACGTGTGAGGCTAAAGCCAATATTTTCTCAAAAGTTTCCATATAACAGAATGCTGAAAGAGAAAGTTCTCCAATCGGATCAGTGTAATGTCCATCAAATCCCGCCGAGACAAGCATAAACTGAGGCTTATACTGGCGAACAATAGGAAGCACAATTTGGTTTACTGCTTCAAGATATACTTGGTCATCAATGTGGAATGGAAGCGGAATATTCACAGTATATCCGATTCCTTTGTCATCACCTACCTCATCTGCAAAGCCTGTTCCCGGAAAACCCTTTGGATCATGATGGAGACTTACATAAAGCACTTTATCAGTCTCATAAAAAACCTCTTGAGTGCCATTTCCATGATGAGTATCCACATCCAAAATTAAAATGCGATCTAAACTGAATTTCTTGAGAAGATGCATAGCAGCGATGGCTACATTGTTGAAAAGGCAGAAACCCATAGCATAGTAGGACCCCGCATGATGACCAGGAGGCCGAACCAACGCAAACGCGTTCTGAAACTTTTTCTCCATAACAAAGTTTACAGCGGTTATGGCGCCTCCAACTGCGAACAATGCGGTCTCAAAGCTTTTGGCGCTTATGACTGTGTCGCCAAGATCGAGGACTCCTCCACCGTGTTCTGAAACTTTCCTTACAAGATGAATATAGTCAGATTCGTGGACAAGTTTCACGTCTTCAATTTTTGCTGGCTCTGGCTCTATTAGTGAGCATTTTCGAGATTCCATAAGACCGCTTTTTTGTAGGTCTTTCATAATCCATTTTAGTCGTTTGGGCGATTCCGGGTGACCATGTCTAGACTGGTGTTCCAAATATTTTGGAGTATAGATAATGGCAGTTTTTGGCATGCTACAACCTCACTTCAGGATACACTTTTTGAAAGATTTTTTCAATATACTTCTTCAAAGTTAATCCTTCCTCCTTTGCCAACTTTCTGAGCGCCTTATCTACTCCAGTGGCGTACTGGATTGCTTTCTTTCTTCTATTTACGATAGAGGGTGGCAGTTTTAGGTCTTGAGCCACTTTACGCAATACTATTTTTCTGAGCGTATCTTCTGCAGACTCTATCTTCAAATTAATAGGTAGGCTTAACGCATACTGTATAATCTCACTGTCTACGAAGGGCAACCGTAACTCCACCTTATGATAGGCGCATATTTGATTATCTCTTTGAAAATTCGTTTCGTAAGAATGTGCTATATCATGATACATAGCTTCATTAACAAACGCTATTCCATGCCTATACCTCGTGAGATACTTTTGGTAACCTCCAAAGAGTTCATCGCCTCCTTGTCCAGCTAATAGTACAGGACACTGAAGCTGCGAAACAATTTCGGCTACCCAATAAAACGGAATAGCAATACTGACGTTTACTGCGTTTGGCTGTTCTATCAACCACAAAACCTGAGGAAGAATCTCTTTGACTTGCTCTATTCCATAAGTTTGTACATGATGAGGCATGTTCAAGGCTTCAGCTGCACCCTCTGCAAACCGAATCTCTTCCTGATTTGCCAATCCAACTGAGATTAGGTGCACTTCTTTTTCGCACAGTCTTGCCAAGGCTGCAATAACACTGCTGTCTAAGCCACCTGAAAAAGCAACAGCGACTTTTTTGACATCTGAAACTCTCTTTCTTGTTGACTCTATCAAAAGGGTTTGAAGACTTCTAGCCGCTGACTCCATGTCTACAGATTCTAAACTAGGTTGTCTAATGATTTTGACAGGTTGCAACGCAAAGCCTTTAACATTCACTCTAGCTAGGTGCCCGGGTGGGAAAGACTTGGCATTTTTGATTCCGATTTTCCATAAAGCCTTTCGCTCAGATGCTACAGCGCATGTTGCTTCGTTTTCGCCATAGTAAAGCGGTGTCGTTCCTAAGGCGTCACGACCAACAATTAATCTGTCTGAACTTGCTATACTGAATACATATGAGCCTTCCATTTCTTTGATTATGTTGGCACCATTACTCTGGATGTCAGATGTGAATTTTCTTAGAAGTGTTTCAACTGCAAAGGCAGTAGAAGGAAAAACATGTCCTTCAAACATGAATGCGTAACCATTCCCTAATATTGGTTGGGGATGGTCATTAGGGAAGATTTGAGATAAATTATGCCCTAAAGCAATATTTGAGCTTAGGCTTTCTGTTGCCATCTGGTCTATTTGCTCTATGGATTTGGCTAATTTCACTGAGTATGGTGTAGCAACTCCGTGGGCGTCCGTTCCTCGGTGTTTTAGCTCTTTTAGCATTAGGGCTACTTGTGGAACGATGCTTTCGCCTCTTTTGCTTATCGCAGCGGCTATTGCACCCATAACTGAAAGACTCCAAGGCATGAGAATAAACATGAAGGTTGTTAAAGCTTCCCTCTAATGCAGAGAGTCAATCTGCCAATCACATGCTATTAACAGTTTTGGAGCAAAATCTACTACATATCATGGACAAAATTTAAATAGAAAAGTCTATATAGTTGATGCTTGGATGAACAAAAATGCCTATCCTTCCAATTGACACAGGTCGATATGGAACATCTGAAATGCGACGCACTTTTAAAGAAGAAAACCGTTTACAGAAGTTGCTCGACGTAGAGGCAGCTTTGGCTTGGGCACACGGTGAAGTTGGAAACATACCGCGAAAAGACGCAGAAAAAATCGTTGAAATGGCTTCCACTAAACATGTGAAAATTAGTCGCGTGAAAGAAATCGAAGGCGAGATCAAGCATGACATTATGGCTTTAGTCAAGGCATTGTCCGAAGTGTGTGGATCAAGCGGAGCATATGTTCATTTTGGAGCCACGAGCTCTGATATATCGGATACAGCAACCGCGCTTCAATTGAAAGAAGCAACTCATTTAATCATAAAGAGACTTGAAGATTTAGAAGATGTGCTAATAGAAAAAGCGAAGAAACATAAGACAACCATCATGATGGGCAGAACCCATGGTCAACATGCATTGCCAATAACCTTAGGGTTCAAATTCGCGGTTTGGATGAGAGAAAATGCAAGACACATTCAACGACTCCACCAATGCAAAGAACGCTTACTGGTTGGAAAAATGAGTGGCGCAGTTGGAACCCAAGCAGGCTTAGGCTTCCATGCAATAAAAATTCAAGACCTTGTCATGAAGAAACTGGGGCTAAAACCAGCCGATATCTCAACTCAAATCATACAGAGAGACCATTACGCAGAGTTAGTCTGCGTATGCGCTATGATAGCGTCTACACTTGACAACATTGCCACAGAAATCCGAGAACTGCAGAGAACCGAAATTGGCGAAATCTTTGAGCTCTTCCAAAAAGAAAAGCAAGTGGGTAGTTCAACAATGCCGCATAAGCGCAATCCTGAAATTTGCGAAAGAATATGCGGATTAGCAAGGATTTTACGAGGTCTTGTAATTCCTGCGTTAGAGAATATCCCGACATGGCATGAACGAGATTTGGCACAGTCATCTGCAGAACGGTTCATAATCCCGGAAACATGCATTTTAACGGATTATATTCTAGCCTTAATGACTAGCATCCTAACAAATCTTCGAGTTGACGAAAAAAGAATGCAGAAAAACATTGAATTATCGCAGGGACGAACGATGTCAGAGGCAGTTATGCTGGCGCTAACAAGGAAAGGAATGAATCGTCAAGAGGCACATGAACTCATGCGCACTTTAACTATAAGAAGCGAGAGCGAAGGGCAACCATTCAAAGAAGCTCTTCTCAAAAATGATACCGTTCAAAAAATGTTAAGTGAAAAAGAAATCGATGCAGCACTTGACCCGAGAAACTATTTAGGCACAGCGATTAAACAAGTAGAATTAGTAATTCAGATGACGAAACAGGAAAAAAAAGGCAAGTCATAAGTTATTAGTCCTCACAAAGCAAAGGCGTTCTAGGTCTTTCTTTTTGCATTTGGCCGAGGAATATGAGTGTTTATCTTATGCCTATTATATGCATTAAAAACATCCTTGCAAAATTTAATCATATTCTTGTCGTCTTTTTTGAGGGCTTCTTTATACATCTTAATGAAGTACCTTTTTCCAGTTTCTGTTTGTGAATAATTTTTCTTGATTAGATTGTGCTTAGTACATAAAGTTTGACCGTTTTCAACAGTATTGGTTCCGCCTCTGTCAAGTGGAACTACATGGTCAGCGCATATTTCAACACCATCTTTTCTACCTAAACCGCAGATGACGCATCGGTACTTGTCTCTCTGAAAGATTTTTTCTTTCACATCTGGTGGAAAATCAAGTAAGGAAACATTACGGACGTAATTAGGGTCATATCTGTAGACCCCCTTCCTAACTTTAATTAGCTTCCCTTCTTGGTATAGCCTTCTAATGGCTTTCCATGTATCTCGTGGCTTTTTTCCGTACAATTTCAAATATTGCTCTTCAACCCAGTCTACAACTGGTCCATGTTGCCAATCCTGCTTAGGATGCGACTGAAAATACTCCATTACTAAATCGCTGACGGTTCTGCTCAAGCACTTACTTCCTGCATTAGTTTCTTTTGGTATATTGCACCATGTTTTTCCAATCTTTTTTTAGCCAGTTCACAATAGTTCTCATTGATTTCAACACCAATTCCAATTCTGTTCATCTCTGCACAAGCAATCAAAGTCGTGCCACTGCCGAGAAATGGGTCAAGCACAGTATCTCTAACAAAGCTAAATAATTTTATACATCGTTTTGGGAGTTCAATAGGGAATGGTGCAGGGTGACCGATTTTGTTTTTACTCTCACCGCTGAAATTCCATACACCGTTAGTCCAGTTCAGGAATTCTTCTCTTGTAATATCAGATTTTTGGCTTTCACTTATTTTTTGCCAACTTTTTTTGTAAAGTACAAGAATAACCTCAACTGGAGCTATGACAAATGGTGCTGAAGCGCTCAACCATGAACCCCACGCTGTGCGCCTGGAAATATTTTGTTCATTCCATATAATTGTGGCATGATATTTCCATCCTACTTCTTTTGCGATAGTCGTGATATCTGCACAAACGCTTTGCTGACCACCCTTATTCTTATCTAAGGGAACATTTAGGCATAATCGTCCGTCGTCTTTGACAAGAGCGTAACATTTGGTTAACCATTTTCTTGTGAAAGCCAAATATTCATCATAAGGAATGTCATCTCTATAATTTTCATATTGAATATCTACGTTGTACGGTGGCGAAGTAACGACTAAGTTTATGCTGTTTTCCTTAACAGCGTTAGTTTTCAAGAAATCATCATTGTATATGCGTATAGAGTCAGCCTTAAAATACAGCTTATCTTCAATACCCAATGTCTTTTCGGTTAGAGTTGCAACTTGTTTTTCTCCTTGCAGTTCAGATATTTCAATATCCTTGCCCTTAACTAGTTCAACCAGAAAACCATTTTCTGTTTTGCTGAGTTCCACACGAGCGCTCACGGTAAATTTATTCTTCAGAAAAGACGACCACAGTCTTCCATACGTATCAAGCCTTGCAGGAAATCCATTCAGGAGAGTTCTTGCAGGCAAGGGCATATTGCCAATAAGTTCCTGTCTGCTTTTAGATGGTATCTGAATGAAACCCTTCTCAGTTTCCATCTTCTCAAGAATTTTTTTAACCATTTTTTATTCACTCTTACTTATGCGACAATAGTCTGTTCCCAAAAATACCTTTCAAAGGTTTTAGGTATTAAACCTAACTCTTCAAATGACCAAATGTCATTTGGAAGTTGATAGAATCTGAGAAAGTAAAGTTTATTAATTTGCTGTATGGTTTAGGTTGTTAGCACCGCAAAACATGATGGGAACCACTCCAGATTCCCAGATTTTTAGGGTTGGCTAAAGCCAAACCCATTGGAGGAACCTCCTAGTTTGAAAAAACCTGCACATAGAGACAGAATCCCTTCTTTCGCAGAACAGCTAGGAGTTGGAAGGTTATAAAAATGGAATTTTCACATGAAGATTTATTGCTCCTTCAAAAATCCTTTCTAAAAGAAAAAGGCCTAGTAAGACAACATCTAGACTCATACAACAAATTCATTGATCACGGTCTCCAAGAAATAATAGACGAGACCAGCGAAATCCCCATAGAAATCCCAGAGAGCCCCTATAAAATAAAACTTGGTCAAGTGTGGGTTATTGACCCGCAGTCAAGAATCACAGGACCCTACATCACTGAAGTGGACGGCACAAAACACGAAATATATCCGATGGAAGCAAGATTCCGCAATCTAACATATGCAGCACCGCTTTCGTTGGAGATGACCCCGATAGTGGATGGAAGAGAACTGGAAACAGAGCTAGTTGTAATCGGCGACCTTCCAGTGATGCTAAAATCCAAACTCTGTGTATTGTCTCAACTTCAGCCAGAAGAGTTAGTGGCACAAGGAGAAGACCCAAGCGACCCAGGCGGCTACTTCCTCATAAACGGATCCGAACGTGTCATCGTGGCACTGGAAGACCTAGCCCAAAACCGCATTCTTGTAGACATTGATACACGAGGCGCAAAACCAATTTACCAAGCAAAAGTATTCTCAACCACAGTAGGCTTCAGAGCAAGAATTGAGCTAACGCTAAAATCCGACGGAGCAATCTACGTTTCGATCCCAGGCGTGCCTACTGAAGTTCCCCTTGTAATCATCATGCGAGCACTCGGCTTGGAATCTGACAAAGAAATCGCCGAGTCAATATCACTGGAAAAGAGAACACAAGCCCTGTTAGAACCATCCTTCGAAAAAGCCATAGGCGTGAATACAATTGAAGACGCCATAATATACATTGGAAACCGAGTAGCCCATGGACAAGTCGAAGAATATCGTAGACAAAAAGCCGAAAGCATTCTTGACCGAAACTTTCTTCCCCACATCGGTCGCACCATGAAGGAACGCAAGGACAAAGCTCTCTTTCTAAGCGAAATGGCTTG
>Ga0315312_1001401_pt1 | contig 18982 bp, 19 predicted proteins | sample TDP7_MG_FD_203629 | JGI IMG/M metagenome (GOLD analysis project Ga0315312, IMG submission 203629) | Freshwater sediment microbial communities from Lake Towuti, South Sulawesi, Indonesia - TDP7 | ecosystem: Environmental > Aquatic > Freshwater > Lake > Sediment | place: Indonesia: South Sulawesi... | reverse complement strand
TCGTAGGTTCTTTTATAGGGCTACCACCGAGGGCTACCAATTATTACTTTTGTTCTTTTGATTTTTCCTGCAGCTTCTCTGTCAAAGGTGCTTTTGTCATTCTTAGGAAGAGAGGAGCTTCTCAAATTTTTTGTATCTCGCTTCTGTCACCGCTAGGATTTCGTTTCGTAGGCTTTCTCCGCTTAGTGCTGATTCTCTTATTTTCATGATCTCGTTAGCCAATTCTGTGTCACCGAAGACGGATGTTATCCAATTCTCGAAGTCGCCTCTAGAAACGTGAAACTCTAATGCTCCTACATCAACCCTCCTGAGAAGCTCACAGAACTCCTTAAGGCTTTTCGCCGAGAAGCCCGTGTACTGGTCGATCCCAGTGTAGAAGTGGAACTCCATACCCTCAGGAACTGGACTAAGAGATTTGAGGGCGATTTTACCCTCCCCGGTTATCGAGTACCTCCGCTCAACCCTCTTTACGAAACCCGTCTTCACGAGCCCCTGCAAGTACCCCAGCGTTTGGCCAAGGGTGAGACCCACCATCTCCGTAAATTCCTTCAAACCCACCTTGCCCGTAACCTCGTTCATAACCCTCAGAACCCTCAATCGCTCTTCCACCAAATCTCCCACCTCACTCTTAACTATAATTCCAAGAGCCCTTAAATGTGTTAGTGTGCTCACACAAACCTGAAGTAAAGATAATGGATAGAGAAACTGTCCAAAACTTCGAAACCCCATATTCATGAGGGCCCGGAAAGGCGAGGGGCCTATCCAGCGTGAAGGATGTTGGTTTTGGCAGTTTTGGACAGTTTTTGTGTCCCAAAACTAGTCGCGTTTTCATTCGACCTTACCCGAAGGACAAGGTTTCTGCCCAAAGCATAATGGTGACAAGACCTTACAAGAAAGTAAACTATTCCTCATAAAACAACCAGAATCATTACTTGAACGTTCTTTCAGGTTCCAAATTCTCGAGGCTTTTTGGCGTCCAAGTTAACCTTAGGTTTCCGGTGAAATCCATGGCGCTGACATTTAAAGTGCCTAGCACTCTCAATGCCCTTCTAATCTTCAGGTAAAACCCAACTGCTGGCGATGCTTCTGTATCCACTTAACTCTGGTGCCGGACCCTTCTCGCCTCTGACACGGTTGCAGATGCACGCAAGGAAAGGGTTACACGGATCATCACCATCAAAAAACGAAAATTTTGGGGGTTAAAAGAAGCCTATTTCATGACTTTTCCATGAGAGTGTAAGCTTCTGTAGTGGTTAATGTAGGCAAAACCATGTATTTTTATGGGCTCTACATGAACGGCTTGTAATGTTAGGTTATATTAGTTATAAAGGTAATACCAACACTTTCAGGCATCAAGGAAGTTAACCACATCTCTGAAAGGGGACTTCTGGATACAAAAGCATCAACGAAATCTCCCTTTGAAACTAGGCAAGGGTGTGCGCACGAATCTTGAAACGCCCTCATCGTTTAAGAAGTCAGCAATTTTCTTCGCAGCCGCCATCGTTGCTTCCCACTTTGTCGACGACGTTGTCGATGTCTCATCTAGGAGACAAAGAGCATTGTTTTCGATTGGCGGACGCGTACAGAAAGTGGCATTTTCAACACTGGTTTATAAGAGATGTGTCGCAAAACTAAAGCACGGTACAGTGCTGTTTTACCTTATATCAATAGGCTTATTTCCTTGCTGCTTTCATTAAGATAAGCCCTTAGATCTCACAATGACATCATTCTCAACGTTACGTAATCCTTATATTTTTCCATGCACTAATCAACAGTTGCCATGAGAAAGAAATTCTCCAAAGTGAAGAGTTTTTTGGAGGCAATTCATAGCATACTGATCAGCTTCTATGATGCTCTCTATTGCTTCGTGTTGTACTGCTTTCGGGGCATGAATCGAAAAGCTCGGTCAAAAATCTCGGTTTGGTGGATGAAGCAGGAAACATCAGAGCACGTTCACCTGGTGACTAGAGTGTTCAAATGGGTAGTTTTGCCAGCAAGCATTCTTTATGTTTGTGTGAATTTCTATTTCTTTGGTGAAAATGCTCTGGACTCTATGTTGTGGGGGCTATTAATTTTCCTCTACAGTAATTTCCTCCCAGACTTACCTTCAATCTATAGAAGAAAGAGAAATAACGAGAGAATTGAAGATGCATTAGGATATAAGAAGTATGCTCTATTGTTGTTTGCTCCACTGTTCATTTGGCTTATGTTTTCTGGGACACAGCTAAGATGGAAGACAACGGAAACCTTCCACAACTTCAAATCATTAACAATATATGGAGCATTTCTTTTTATGTGCAGCTTTTTTGCCTTCGTAAACTTTCCAATCTCCATTGGAAACATGACCAAGATTCTCTCCCTCCCACTCTACGGCCTAATAGGATACCTAACCCATCTAAAAGTAGACAAAATCTGGTAAAAACTCTCCTATCACCAAGGAAATATTTAGGTTTTGCAAAATCCATTACTGAGACCAGTAGATATTCGATGGAAAAAGTTTAATCGTTTTAGTTCAGCATCTTGAGATGGCTTAAGAAATGATGAAGCGTAGGTTGTTGCTAACGACTTTGCTAATTGCTCTCTCACTGACACTTGGTTACATAGGTTACTTCCTTTTCTCACCCAGCTCCCTGGTATTCCTTGCCTACTCGCCTTATTGGTTCAGAAAAAATGACTGGAAGGAAGTGGCGTTGGATTTAGAGTTGATTAAGGATATGGGTTTTGACGGTGTTAGAATCCATTACGAATATGTTGTGAAAGACGGATTAGTTGAGCCACTGCTTGATTATACAAGGGACTTGGGGTTAAAGGTTATTTGGGCTACTCACGCAACATATTGGGGCTCTAAGTATCCAACTATAGATTTCCCCAATGAAATAATAGTGGGAGAATACAAGAATGAACTTAAGGAAATAGCCAATGCCTCTTCCAAATACTCGCATGTACTTTATGTTATCGTGTTCTACCCTATACCTTTCCCGGAACCTTACGACATCACTCGTGAACAGTGCATAGAGCACATCAATAGTTTAGATTTTAATGATGCCTTAGAAGATATCATGGGCTTAGTCAAAAGCTACAACGTTCCTTGTGCAATGGAGAGCGAGGGGAGACCATGGGACTTCCCCATCACTTTCATCGAAAATTGCGACGCCTATTTCATTCAACCCTATTCAGGACCTGAATGGAACAATATAGCAAAACCAGTCATCCTAGATTGGAAATACTACTTTCAGGAAAGTGGAAAGGATGTCTACATTGGTGAGTATGGATTCAGAACTCAGAGACCAAGCTATCACTGGGACATGGGGATGGTTTCCAATGAGACAATGAAGGCGCAACTTGTCCAAAAATACTTAGACTTTGCAAGTGTAGAATTTGGAATTATAACGTATTTTGCTATGTATGATGGTGATGGTGACTGGGGATTACTTAATGAAGATAGAACTTTCAGACTCAGCGGAATCGTCGCTAAAGAGTGGCTTCAAAACAGACATGCTCAATTTAAGTCTACGCTAAAACTTACAATCGGTGCCTTAATTGTGCTGGTGGTTGCGATTATTGCAACGATTGTTTGGCCAAAATATGGAAGATCTTTCAGAAGATCACCAGCGCAAGATCAGGGAAATTAAAAACTAATTTATCGGAAACTCAAATAGGGTTGAGTGGCTGACTGGTAAAAACTTATGGAATCTGGGGTGATTCAGATCTCTAAACTGGTTTCTTTTATAGTAACCACTAAGAATGAAGAAAAGTACATTGGTTCTTGCTTGGCCTCAATTCGTAATCAAACCTACAAGAACATAGAGATAATAGTCGTCGATTCCTTCTCGACGGATAACACAATTGGAATAGTCGAGAAGTATGCCGACAAAATCATCGGAAAAGACTGCATTATGCCGACAGGTAGAAATATGGGTGCAAGGTACGCCAAAGGCAATGTTCTTGCCTTTGTAGATGCTGATGTAGTTTTAGAGAGGGATTGGCTGGAGAGGTTGTTGCCCAAGCTTAGTGAAAAGGTTGTAGCAGTAGCTGGAGACCTTTATCCTGAGGAGATGTTTGGTGCCAAAAATCTGTTCTTATATCTTTTCATAGCCCTATCGAAATTGCTGACTCACTTGTTAAACCTTGATAACATTGGAAATGGCGGCACAGCGTATATTATTACACGCGAAGCATTCAACAATATCAATGGATATACAAACAAATTCACGACCGCAGAAGATATAGATCTTAGTACACGACTACGCAGAGCTAAATACCTAATAGGCTTCGAACGTAAAGCAAAAGCCCACTTTTCATTAAGATCCTTCAAGAAATATGGTTATATGCATCGAATAATTTATTGGTTGAAGGGCGGCATCCAATATTTGGCTCTCCATAAAGTAGTTCCAGACTGGAGAAGATAAACATCGATCATACAGACGATGCGAACTTCCCTCAAAAAATTTCATCATACACTTCGTAAATTTACTGTGGTTTAGCTTCAAAAACGTATAATGCTTTTTATCCTTACAATGTAAGTCTTTCATATGGAGGAGATGGAAATTGAGGGTTTTTAATGAGAGCTTTATCCTCTCCACGAAGGGTGAGATTGACTTTGTTGACCTCACCCATAAGGTTGAGGAGGTCGTCAGAAAATCGGGCATCAAGAACGGATTAGCTCACGTGTTTGCTCCCCACGCCACTGGCATCCTCATCTTAACCGAAAATGAACCAAGCTTGTTAAACGACATCAGGGGCATTCTTGAAAAAATGATCCCGAAGCGTGCTCCCTACCAGCACCCAGTTAATGCCCATTCCCATCTTCGGTCAATGATCCTATGCCCGGATAAAACGTTACCCGTCATCGACGGGCGCCTCGTTTTGGGTACATGGCAATCCCTGGTCTTCGTCGAAACCGACGTGCATCCAAGAAGAAGAACTGTGATTGTTCACGTTTTAGGAAGCGAGTAACTCGACAATTGATAGAGGGTTTCAACCTTCCCCTACCCTTGATGAAGTATGAAGGAGGCTCAAAGAGAATGGGCACTTCTACGTGTTTTATGAACCGATATGCGAAGACCAAACCATTTGACAGATTCACGTAGCTTACGTTAGGTATTATCACAAAAGCGGATAGGAAGAGCGCACCTGCAATCACCGGGGCGGTCATGTAGTCATAGAACGCACTAGGCATTTTGTTTGCCCTCTTGAACAGATGAAGAATCTATTAACTGCAAAAAGTACAGTTAATCCTACTTGTTGAATTTGAACCACATGATTGACCCGACAATTAAGAACAGAGCGCAGACAAAGATGAATATTAAAAAGCTGATTCCTAGGTTGAACAGGTTAAACCATTGGGTCATTTGCTCCCAACCTCGCTCTAACTGGGATGTAAATTCCACATTTTTTGCATCGAATTGCGGTAATCTCCGGAGATTTTAGCCTATAAGGCGTTGCACGTCCACATTTTGTGCATTTAGCTAGCCTGAGCTTTTTTCGCTCTTCTTCCATGAGGGCTTCGTAGATCGAGTTGAAAATGGTCCAGTTCTGGTTAATCTTAGGTTCACTCATCATCTGTTCTGTCACCGTGAAAACAAGATATGCCGGTTCATTTAAAGCAAATTGCGAGATTAGACATAGGACAAGATGAGACATAGGACAACAGTAAGAATATTTCATTGAGCGTAAGTGGAAGATCGTAAGGATCTTACCGATAGCCAGTAAGTGTGATGAAAAGAAAAATCAAAATTGTGTGGATACGGAATTTAGGGGCGTCATCCCTTATGGCAATGCACTGGTGCAGAAGAAGTTGGAAACTAAGGATGTACGATTATCTTCGCTCACTGAGGATAACGAAAAAGCCACAATTTAAACGATTAACCGTATTAAGACAACTCTCAAAACGTTTTTGTAAACATTTTTGCGTTATTCATCTAAATAAATGAAAAATCGATTTAATTCGCTAATAGTTTTTAACAAGAGGTCTATGAGATTCTCGTTCAGACTCAGGTAAATGTTTTCTCGGAACTCAAGGCGTCTTTCTTTTCAGTCACTTATGACCGCTAGCGGCGTCTAAAATTTGAAATTAAAAAAATTCGAAAAAATTCGTTTCATTCCTAGAATGGGGGAAAGAGACCCTTGTATGCGATTCAATCATGGTTTCTAAGTTTCTTTGCGTTATGCTGGGGAGCCCTCTCCAGCGGCTTGCTTTGATTTCTCGGCGTTTTCTGTGGCGTTATGGTAGGCTTTTTCGCTGGCATCGCGCCACTCGTTGATGTATGGCGTAGTGTTTTCGGTCCAGCCGTTTGTCTTATTGTGTATGATGTCGATTTCGGTGCGGTTCATATAGTGTTCTATGTATGTGAAGTTGTTCCATGCCAGATTGTAGTAGTGTGTGGCATTCTGGTTGAGATCCTTGGTTTTGTTTGCCTCTCTAATCTCTCTCCAAGCTGTTTTTATTTGCTCATGCATTTCAGTGATCCATACCCGATAATAATCTTTAACGATTTCCTCCCCGATTTCATGAAAGGTTTTGTTGTAGTTATGAACATACGGAAAGTTTGGTGCGAAGGGATTGATTCTAGGCGCGACGGGAGCCACATCTTGGCGTACGGGTAGACAATGTTTTCCAATAATGCTTTGTGCTCGTTGAGTGAGGATGTAGTCTATAAAGGCTTTTGCTTCATCGAGGTGGTCGCCCCTCGTCAAGATAGCGATGGGGTCTGGCTGCAAAAGTGTAGCATCGAGGTAGGTGAAGCCGACACCTTGAGAGTAAATCGCCATTTTATCGTATGCGTAAAAATCTGGAAGAATGGCTAAGGGTACATAACCAGATGCAACCTTCAGTGCGCTGTTGGTTTCGTTCTTGTCATATGTTTTAATGAGGACCGAGGATCTGACCAGAAATTCCCAACCTTCAGTCCAGTTTTTGCTTTGTATGATGAGCATGATAAAGGGGATGTGAACTCTGATCTCGTAGGATCAACCATGGTTACCCTTCCTTCATATTCTTCTATAAGGAGATCCGCCCAGGTTTGGGGTATCGTTAGACCGAATAGAGCTTGCTGGTTGTACGCCACTCCCAAGCCGTATAAGCTCGCGGCGTACCAGCGTGGAGTGTTATGATTTAAATCCATTAAAGGGCAAGAGTGGCAGGTTTCGTTTATCTCATTTTTGTAGGTTGAATTGTACTCGAGGAGACCGTTGTAAGCCCTTTCAAAGAGGGAGAGGGGTCCACCCCACCAGATCTCTGCTTCAGGACTCATCGCTTTTCTATACGCGGTTTGTGGATCAGTCAAGGTTAACGTTACTTCTATGAACCGTCCATGTTTTTCTTGATACCACGCTTTAAAGTCGCTTACCACCTCACTAACCATCTGGGGCGAATGGGTGTAAAGAATACGAAGGCACGCAGGACGAGGCATGATGGAATAGTAGTAGATGCTGCTAGCGATACTTATCGTAAAAATTGCGATTAACGAGATAGTGATGCAAGCAAAGGCTGAGAGTTTTGGCAGTTTCAACAGGGTCAAGCCTCCTTAATGCAAGCATTTACTAAAAACGCATTAATAACTTATCGGTTACTTGACCTAGCTAGGTCCTCTAGTGTCTTGCCTTTTATTACTAGCAAACTGTGGCAGCAAGAAAATCTTTATGATAAACAAGCGAGTAGGTAGGAATTGTTGAAGAGGGTGAAGAGGTTTAAGCGGGTTATTCTGGTCACGGGGACGCCGGGGGTGGGGAAGACCGCCGTTTCCGTCGCATTAGCTTCTAGGCTAAATGCAACGCACATTGATTTATCGGAACTCGTTGAGCAGGAAAAGCTGATTAGCGGCGTGGATAAAGCTAGGGGAACGCTAATTGCGGACATGGATAGGGTTTCAAAGAGGGTGCAAGAGATCGTGAGGGATTGTAAACGCGACGTCATAATTGACGGCCATTACGCGGCCAACGTTGTTCCAGCGAAGAAAGTTCATCGGGTTTTCGTTCTTAGGCGGGACCCAGATGAATTGCAAAGGTGGATGAAGGACCACGGGTTTAAGGAAAGAAAGCTTTGGGAAAACCTCGCCGCCGAGATTCTAGACGTTTGTCTTTGGGAGGCGGTAAAGGTTTGTGGTCCTAACAAGGTATGCGAGGTCAACGTGAGCGGTAAAGGCATCGAAGAGGTGGTGGAAGACATAATGTCAGTGCTGAAACGGAGGGGAAAATGCAGGGTGGGAATAGTGGACTGGTTAGGGAAACTGGAGGCAGAGGGGCGGTTACAGGATTTCTTGAAGGACTTTTGAGTTTTATTCTAGCCTTCATAGAATCTGGCGTTTTGTAAGCAGTGTAACGCCTCGTCGATTAGCGTACGCCTTCGCATGACCGCTGAACTTTTCAGAAATTATTATGGGCTTGGAAAAGCCCACGTCCGCCGACGCTTTATCCACATTTATCACCATGTTCACGCCTACCGTTCGTTTCCAGTCGTGTATTTTGACGAGGTGCTGTTCCTTACCTTTACGAACAACCAGGTCAAACTTCCTTGGAAGTCCGGATAACCCCTCTAAGACCACGTCCCTCTCTACCACATAGCCCCTATGTCTAAAATACGTGACTGCAAGATCACTGAGGGAGACGCCACTCATTTATGTACTCCTCTAGAGCAATTAAATACGTAGTGAGGAAAAGCTTTTCGCCTGTTCGGGGGCAGCCGAATGTATGTGGTGATCATTTGCTATAAATGCGGACGATTTCTTTTAGCCAAAACTAGTCAGAAAACAAGACAGTGCCCTCATTGTGGAACTCGACTGGTTTTGAACAAGGTAAAGAAGGTTGCCCACGCGAAATCTGCTAAGGAAGCATCAAATATTATTCGTACCTTGAAAAAGCGGAAAAAGGAAAGTGGCTTTGACTAGGGTTTTCTCTAATACGAACTTGGATACGTGATCATGAAGGCAAGAAGTGAAGACTGTAGGAAATTTGATGGATTTTAGCTTATTCGCAGGCTAGAAATAGCAGGAAAGGCACATGATTTAAAGGATTAAATGTTTACGCTGAATCCACTTCTTTGTTAGGCAAGTTTATAAATAACCCAGTATTAACTAATTAATATTCAGTTCGGATTCGGATTTCGAAGTGGAACATAGCTTGCCTTCTCTACACGAGTTAATGTCAAGGGTTCGTCAATGGAGGTTTATTCTATGATAGATAGAGCTGAAATTTCGGCATTTGCTGTTCTGTTTTTAGGCTTAGCTCTATTGACGTTTACATTCTTCAACGCCTACTTGTTTCTCAAAGGACAACTAGGTATCATGGCGACATCCGATTTCATAGCGGTTTTCGGTGAGACACTAGCCCCATTGATCGAAGCGTGTATTCGGGTTATGTACCTTGGCGTCATGGGGTGGGTCGGCTCGATAATAACGATCAGAGGAGTGCAACTACTCACGTCGCTTAAGCGAGAAGCCAGACCAGTGGTTGAGAAAGAACCCTCCTAAGTACTAATGAAAGGAAAGAAGGGCGAATGAGGCAGGTTATAAGGGCGCTGGGCTGGGCGACAAACATACTTTGGATATCCATCATCCTTTTTTCCATCACATCTCTCTACTCGGTTACGAACTTAGACATAGGCATAGACCTTGAAAAGGCTCAATTTTTCCCCTCAAGCGAAGGTGTGGTGTTCTCCTTACCCTTCCACATCGACAACAATGGCTACTACGATATATCCGAGTTAAACATAACGACAAGTGTCACAGATTGCAACGAGACCTTGATAACGTTGTCCGAAACATTTGTTCCTTCGATACCGAGAGGCAGCAGCGTTGAGACAGCGCACAACGTCTCAATTAATCTCAAAGATATTACGTCCATAGAATTTACCCCACTGCTTTTTAGCGACAGCTTTTTTGATTTAGGTACGTTTATCACGCTAAATTTCGCGCACGCCATTCCCTTTCAGATGTCCACAAATGCCACAATACCTTGGAGGGCGCCGTTCTATGGGTTCTCTATTGTAAAGGTCTCTACCCTCCCCTATAACAGTACTCATTGCGAAGTGGTAACATCACTAAGCTTTGAAAACCACGCTGTCTTAGACATTACAGGAACCATGCAACTGGAAATCTATAACAACATAAATGAGCAGGTGACCTCGGGAAAAACCAGCCTAGATGTGCCATCAAGGCGTAAGTATGAAGGAGAGGTTATCATGTACCTTGATCTCGTTGACATCTCAAGACTAACGGAAAGCGGAAATGTGCGTGTCAATTTCATGACTCCCATGTTTATATTAGAGTGGTGGTCACCCTATGGTTGAAGAGGGAAACACGAGGGCAATCATCAAGAAGATTGTCCCAAGGGTTTTTAAGGCGGCATTATGGGGATTTATCACGTATCTCCTTGTTTACTACCCACTAACGCTGATATACCCCTTTGAACTCTTGCCTTTTGCGTACAACCAACTCTTTAACGTTTTCGTAACGATAGTCGTTTTCTTTGCCGTCGCCACTAAGCTTTTTTCCGGGACTATTCTTGAATACGCGTTTAGCATAGCCAAGACATTGGTCATCATAACTTATTTCTTCTATGTACTCAATGGTGGCGTCATTAGTTTGACAGTCCCTGTATCAGGGACTACAGTGAACCTAGTCCTCGATCTTAGAACCTTCTTATCTATGCTCATCTTCGTTAACCTTTTAGCACTGGCGAAAAGTATTCTTCAAGCAACGGACTTTTTAGCGAGAAAGGTTGAGGCTAGTCAACTTTCCGTGCGTTAAATGAGGTTTAGCCCGTTACAGCTGGTGGATAGTGAAGGAATGAGGAAGGAAACAGGCTCGTTGACTTTTCGTTTGCTACTCATTTCCTTAGTTTTGGGAAATCTCGTTTCTATTACCCTTTCATCAGCGCTTCCTAAGATAAATTCAGATGAAGTTCCTGGACCGTCTATTTTCAAAGAAACCAGACTGGTCTCTTCAGACAAGCCGGTTTTTCAAAAGGGAATGTCCTACGTAGCTCGGTCAAGCAATGCATTCAGTAGTTCCGATTCGGACAAATCCTTGGCTCTCCTAACGAAAACGAACACCGAGTGGGTAGCGATTTGCGTCTTTTGGTATCAAAGCAACATATCATCCCACGATATTCACGCTGACCCAGAAAGAACACCTACCATCGAGTCGGTTGCGCACGCTATCGACCGAGCCCATGATCTGGGCATGAAGGTCATGCTGAAACCAATGATCGATCTATTAGAAACTGAGGGAGTACGCCCTTGGCCGGCTTGGAGGGGCGAAATTCTACCATCTGATGAGTGGTTTGAGAGCTATGCTAACTTCATAAACCATTTCGCTGGTCTTGCTGAACAAAACGATGTAGACCTTTTCTGTGTCGGATGCGAGCTGAAAGAAACAACTCAAGCGAAGCAACGTTGGGAAAACATCATTTCAGGTGTACGGGAACGCTACTCCGGCCCCATCACATACGCTGCTGACTGGTCCAGCTATCAAAGGATCGCGTGGTGGAGTTCCCTAGACTACATCGGGATAGATGCATATTTCCCATTAACAATTTTGAGATACGACCCTACTCTTGAAGAAATAAAAAATGCTTGGGTCAGTTACGCAAACGATTTAGAAAACTGGCATTCGACTATAAACAAGCCGATAATCTTTACAGAAATCGGCTATCGAAGCGGCGATGGAACGAACATGGCACCAGGGAATTATTGGATAGAGATGCGTGTTGACTTTCAAGAGCAGGTGGATTGCTACGAAGCCGCCTTTCAGACACTCTGGAATAAGAGCTGGTTCTACGGCTTCTATTGGTGGAACTGGGAAACTGACCCCAATGCTGGTGGATCCAATGATGCTGACTACACCCCTCAAAACAAACCAGCTCAAGACGTTATCACGAACTGGAATTCTTTGAGTAGGCGCGTCATTTTGATAGATCAAACCTTTGTTAGTGTTGACAGGTGCGGTGTCCACGAAAGCCAGTCAATCGGTTTTCATGCGAGCTGGGAGGACGATGAAACTCCCGTAGTTGGAGCTAGTGTTTATGTGAACGGAACTGAACACGTCACAGACGAAACTGGATGGGTAAGCTTCAATGCGTCATATGAAACCGTAGGAAAGCGTGTATGGACCATCACTAGCGTCCACCACCCCAGTGGAACCTGCTACAAAAAAACCGTCGACGATCCTCACATCATCTGGGACAAAATAGAAATGTCAGAAATAGACAGGGATACAATCACCCAGGGAATACTAAAGGTTAGAGTTAAGGTCATCTACGCTTATGACAAAACTCCGGTGACTGGAGCTACCACGGCTGTGAATGGAGTACCATGCGTAGAAATTGAACTTGGGATCTATTCGTCTGAGATACCTAGTTGGAACCCGTACCAAACTATAGAGATTCACGCAGAATTTCCAAACTTTGCGCGAACCACCATAACAACTTCAACGGTTCACATCATGAACCTTATCTTATATCTTGCATTTTTTGTCGTAGGGATCCTAATGACCTTCCTGCTCGTCCGGCGTTATTGTAAGTATTCGAAATCTGGTAGATAAACAAATCAGACTTCGATCAGTTCATAATATAACAACCACTTTGGTTATTTCATCCCTTTCTATTGAGTCTATTTTTAAGACCCTTTGGGCTGGTCTCTAGTTTTCCCTCATCTCTTAACAATCTCTCAGCCCGTCCCTTTCATCATTCTGGCTTTATACGAGTAATTTTTTAAACAGAATGTAAGCGTCTTCGAAATCGCCATAGCCAAAGACGCCTTCTGACCCGGAGGTAAAATTCATAAACTCTTAAAAAAATGTCCATTTTAATCGCCGAAAGACAAGTAAAATAGGTTAATGTTTAAGTCTTGTGAAACCACTTTATAGATGTTAATTTTCGCTTTTCTAGCCCGCCTCTGACAACCGAGAAAAACATGAAACATTTTACCAGAACCCACCCTTAGTTATTATTTTAACGTCACCATCGAATGACCCTAAAGTTCCTATCGTAAACTTGTAGTGTCCAGGTGCCGCGATAACCCAACTACTTGTATAGGTGGTTTGTCCTGTTTGGAGAGCCGCTCCGCTCCCATCCCAAACGATCTCGTTTCCCAAAGTAATTTTTGCCGACCATAAAGTTCTGCCCTCTTGGATAACTATTTCTACCTGTAGAGACTGATGCCCAGAGGGGATGTCAAACTCCCTCTCTGTCTTAGCCGCCCCTGAAATTTTTATCGGAAAGTCGAGAACAACTCTAGGATACGTAAACAAAGAGTAGGATACAACAAGTATTACCACAGTTAACACTGCTGATATTATTAGCTTTGACATTTTCCGCATCAATTCTCAGCTCTTAAGCATCATTCAAACTGAAGAAAAATAAAAGTTGTGAATCGCTGAGACAGACTTCAGCTCACTGTTTTGTTACCATCTCATCTTTGTGTGAGCTTTACATACGTATTTTACAAGCGTGGAACGATTCATGGGTTTAGATGCTTTTCATAAGGTCACAGTACGATAAGGGTTCAAGATTTTCCTCGCGGATTCCCAGTTTCTTCATGAGTCTCAATAAAACCGCGCGGTCTTCTGCGAAGGTCTTAGGGGTTGCCTCCATCTCAAACTCTAGGAAGGATCCGAGGCTTTTAACTGAATCCAAGTGAACCTTAACCACCCTAGATATTTTCTCACTAACAATGTTCAACCGATAGATTTCCCTTGCCTTGTCTACGACCGCTATAGTTTTGAGGGCCTTCTCAAGCAACCCTTTAAAGCGGGCTGGTTCTTCGATTTTGAGAATGAAAACGTTGCTCCTTTTTGGTCCAGCGATGTTTTCTCTTTCATAATACACCAGTTGCGCTCTGTGGTCGCCTTCCGTTTCCCGCAGCTTTAGCCTTCCCTTCGGGGTGTCAAAATAGGTGTCGATCTGCCGAAAGGTTCCGATGTGCTGGGCCTTCAGGTCAGTTAATTTCTTTCGAAGAAAGTCGAGGTCGTCAACTTTCGTCTTTAACTCCACTAACGTATGCTCCACTTTGCGCAATGCTTGCTCGCTCAACTTTCCCCCAACCACCTAGGTGAGGCTTCTACACTTTCTTTCGCTTGATTTTCCATTTGGTCCCTTCCGGTACATCCTCGATAACAAATCCGATATCTTCTAGTTTTTCCCTGATCTCATCAGCGGTCTTCCAGTCTTTTCGTTCACGCATTTGTTGCCGTATGTCGATGACCAAGTTCATCAAGTCCTCTACAAGCTTAGCGCTTTCCGGCTTCCGTCGTTCTATTGCGACGCCAAGCACATCCTCAACCAATCTTTCCATGATATCGTTCACTTTTCTTTTAGTTTCGGTCTCTATCTCCGCGTGGGTCTCCACGTACTGATTAATCTCCTTCACTAGGTCAAAGAGTGCGGAGATGGCTAACGCCGTGTTGAAGTCGTCGTCCATCGCTTCTTCAAACCTTTGCTTCACCCTTTCCGCCTGTTGAAGGAGCGCTTCACTGTCAGCATCTTTCTCTTCGGTTTCTTCTAAGGCGTTCATCTCCTCGATGGCATCTAGCAGTCGTTCAAGTCTTCGTTTTGCTTGCTTCAGGTTTACGTCATTGAAATCTATGGGACTCCGGTAATGAGTGGATGCCAAAAAGAACCTCACAACCCATGAACCGTACTTTTCTATGGCATCACGGGCTGTGATGAAGTTTCCAAGGGACTTTGACATCTTCTCTCCGTTTACAGTAAGCCACTCGTTGTGAAGCCAGTATTTTGCGAAGGGCTTTCCGGTCGCAGCCTCAGACTGCGCGATTTCATTTTCATGATGCGGAAAGATGAGGTCCTTTCCACCCGTGTGAAAGTCGAAGGTCTCCCCCAAGTATTTCATGGACATGGCCGAGCATTCGATGTGCCAACCCGGTCTACCCTTGCCCCAGGGACTGTCCCACGCTGACTCACCAAGTTTTTGCTTTTTCCAGAGGGAAAAGTCAGCTGGGTTCCTCTTTCGCGGGTCGATTTCGATTCTAGCCCCTGCTTTTAGCGCCTCCGTTTTGGCTCCAGAAAGTTTGCCGTAGTCTTCAAACCTTGAAACATCATAGTAAACGTCGCCGTCCACCACATACGCGTAACCTTTGTCTATTAAGGTTTGAACGAGGTTGATGATTTCCCCGATGTGCTGCGTCGCTCTTGGGTTAATGTCTGGCTTTCTTATGCCAAGCTTTGCGATGTCTTCGAAGTAAGCGTCACTGTATTTTTCACCGAGTTTCTGAAGGGTTATTCTCATTTTTTGTGCTCTTCTAATTGTCTTGTCGTCTACGTCGGTTAGGTTGCTTACGTAGGTTACCTTATAACCCTTGTATTCTAGATAGCGCCGGATGATGTCAAAGGCAACGAAGGACCTCGCGTTTCCAATGTGTATGTAGTCATAAACCGTGGGACCACACACGTACATGTTAACCTTACCCTTACGTATCGGCAAGAATTCCTCAACTTGTTTTGTGAGCGTGTTAAAAACTCTCAGTCCCATCGAGGCTTTCACCTTTCTACCCCTTACTTTTCTCAGCAAGCTTTCTAAAGCTTTCAATCAAATTCGATACGCGTAGAACTTTAAAAGCTGTTTTTGTTAATAAGGGAGCGTCTAGGATGCGAGCCCTACGGGCAAACATAAGTCCTCCGAAGCATCCTTGCACCACCCATACAACTCGTAGATCAGATGAATACTCTGGCTTTATAATCTTTGCTCTTAGGAGGTTTTCTGATTAAAGGAACAGGAAACCTATGGAAGAAGCTCAATTTTGATGATGCGCCGTTTCTCTAATCGCTTGATAGCGTCAAGAAATTCGCTTTTCTGTTTTCCACGTAGTCTGAAGTGCTGTAACATCTCTTTTATAGGTGTTTGAGCGAGCCCATATTTTCGAAACTTCTCTCGTAGGTGATCCACGACGAGCCGTTCCACCCTTCCACACTTCCAGGTGGTGTTTCGAAGAAGAACAGCGATAGCTCTAATCATCCTCTGAGCCTCTTCCCTGGATCGCCTCACCATAACTTTCTCCTCAACACTCAAATTAATTTGTCGTATTGGTGCCTTTTTAGAGTTTCCCCTTCGCCACACTGAAGCGAACAACGCACAGACACAGAAAGATGGATATACAGAGAAGCTTTACATACCTATTTTTATCACAAAAACTATCATCAACAAGCCAATGAAAGGAATAAAAGAATTATAGAACATTGGTTCATTCAACTTTGGTGACTTGTTATGCGAAAAACTTTAAGGATCGGGTTGATCACGACATTTGCGGCATTCCATGTAACCTTATATTTCTTATCTTTTGGTTTGTGGCGCAACTGGGCCATATACTTGGAGCCCCTTGAGGCCATTATACTAGGTCCGTGGGCAGGTTTTTCCGCAGCCCTCATAGGCAGCGTCATCGCTAGAATGATCAAGCCCATCGACTTTTGGATGTTCGGAATAATCGCCGAGCCCTTGGGAGTTTTGGCTTGCGGCTTTCTAGCCAAGGGTCGATGGAAGCCGGTTTTAGCAATTTACGTCATTATGTTGGCGGCTTATTTTATCCATCCGTTTGGAAGGTGGCTTCCTTTCTGGACGATCCTCGACATCCTACTCGCTTTTATTCTTATTTACCCCGTTGCGAAGATAACTGGAAACATGTTGGAGGAGAGTTTGAAGCGCCTATCCCTATCTCTGGTCCTTGTTTCTTTCATTGGAACCGTGACTGACGCCTTGACGCGAGTGTTCTTGCTTATTCCAGCTGGATTATACATGCTGTTTGGATTCTCTCCAGATGTGGTGTATTCGATTTTTGTAGCGGGAGCGATCGGCTCCTATATTGAAGATGTGTTGGTGGTGGTGGTGTCAATTTTGGCGGGTGTTCCGATTCTCGTTGCCTTGCGAAGAATTCCTAACCTTCAATATCTCTTGGCTTGACGCGTTTTCACCACAATTTTGAAAAGCTTTGTCTCCTCATCTAGACTTGTAGAGGAATGCGGATGAATTTTGTCTCTTCTAAAGCTAAGATTAAAGGGTATCTGGAGGGAAACAATGTTATCTTGGGACCTGCGGTGATAGGTGAGGGCTCCCTTATAGGGAGAAACGTGATCGTGGGATATCCCGCTAGAAAGTCTATTAAGGCTTTCCATTTCAAGGAACCCTTCGACATTGGAAAATATGACTCGATCAGCAGGGGCGCTAAAGTCGGTAGGGACTGCGTAATTCGTTCAGGTACGGTGATTTATGAAACGGCAACAATAGGTGATGGTGTTGAAACCGGGCATAACGTGTTGATTCGAGAAGGCAGCACTATAGGTGAACGATCACGGATTGGTTCTTCGACGCAACTAGACGGAACAGTAATAATTGGGAGAAACGTGAACATCCAGTCCAACGTTTACCTTCCCCACCTGACCGTCGTAGAGGACGAAGCCTTCATAGCGCCTTACGTTTGCTTCACCAACGATCCCTATCCTCCTAGTAAGCGACTGGCTGGCGTTACCGTCGAGAAAAACGCCATCATCGGGGCGAACGCCTGCATCGTCGCAGGAGCCAGAATAGGTGAAAATTCGATGGTGGGTGCTGGCTCCCTTGTTACGAAAGATGTCCCAGCAAACACCGTGGTTATGGGGGTTCCAGCGCGTTATCACGCCACACGAAGGGAGTATGAGGGGAAGAAGAGAACGTGGGAGGAGGCAAAATGACACAGGGTCATGGCATGGCGATTGCAAACGTTGTCATCCTACGTTAGGATAACCTCTTTACGAGGCGGATTCCATGGGCTCCCCTGGAATAGTAGTCTCTTAGCGTTCGTGCTTCTGCATAGCCGTGCTTGCGATAGAGCTCTTGCGCCGCCATGTTGTCGAAGCGGGCTTCAAGGTAGCAGATTTTGACACCCCTTTTTATGAAGACCTGCTCAAGCTCTTTGAGGAGCCTTAACCCCACTCCCCTTCTTCGATATTTGATGGCAACATCTATCGTGTAAACGTGGCCAGCTCTTGTTTTGCCGTAATCGTGGATTAAGCCAATCGTAAATCCGGCGATTTCGCCATCCACTCGCGCGATAAGGCTTATGGTGTTTGGGTCCTCTAAAAGGTGGGCTATTTCTGTCTTCGTAAAGGCCTCGACGGCAAAACACTCTCTCTCAATTTTATAGAGCGTTTCCAAATCATTAATCGTGGCTTGCTTTATGGTAATAGGCAATGGACCGTCAACCCTTCAACTGTTCTCCATAAAAGGAAGGGAGAAAGGGAGATTTGAGACTTTTGGATGCTGAAGCCTCACCCATTCACATAGTTCCGGTGTTCAAACTTAAGAGAGGTGATAAGGTTGGGACAAACGAACCTACAACCTTCTTGAGTGGTAGGCAACTATTTTTCGTGTAACATACGAGCCCGTGGATGATCCTTTTACATATTTCACTTCATCTCAATTTCCCTCCTATCCAGAAATAAATTTCGTAAACTTTTTATACAGGAAAAGCACTTGTCGTTAGGGAAAGGATCTGGGCCTATGAAGAAACACCTGACGACTTCAACAGACAACTTTCCAATGATGTTCTACGGCTATTTCTTCTATTATCTGCTATCTTAGGTCCAGTTAGCTGAAACGATTTTTGCGTCCATTTTAGCTTTCTGGGCTTTTTGGGGGTTTGTTATAGTATGAAAGAGTGTAGTGTGGAACGCCGCAAGCGGATTGTGGTCAAATATGGAGGAGCTAGTCTTGCGGATGACGAGCGTTTGTTTATGGCTGTTACGGCGGTGGCTAGAGAAGCTGAAAAAGGTACACAGATTGCCGTGATCGTTTCAGCCATGGGAAAAACAACTGACACGCTTCTCAACGCAGCCAAAAATGCTTCCAATGGAAAAATTGGGAAAAAAGAGCTAGATGAAATTCTGGCAATGGGCGAGAGAACGAGCATCAGAATCTTCTCTGTGGCCTTAAAAGCGAAGGGGGTAGAATCCCGTTACTTCGATCCATTAGATTCTGATTGGCCCATAATAACGGACGATG